>Ga0116218_1000806_pt1 | contig 21066 bp, 15 predicted proteins | sample Sb_taG_2_FD_88966 | JGI IMG/M metagenome (GOLD analysis project Ga0116218, IMG submission 88966) | Peat soil microbial communities from Weissenstadt, Germany - Sb_50d_5_LS metaG | ecosystem: Environmental > Terrestrial > Soil > Wetlands > Peat | place: Germany: Weissenstadt | collected 2010-09-21 | reverse complement strand
CCTCTACCTCGCCGGCGGGCGCCCCGCCAACCAGCGACCGCACGACGACCCCAAAGGCGTCCACTCCCTGTTCCTCTGACCGCAAAAACGTCTCCATCCGAATCGAGTAGGAACATATGTTCGTGTCCAAGCGGCCTCGAAAGTTTGATTGGAACCTGATTCGAGAGTTCTATGAAGCTGGTCACTCAGTTCACGAATGCCAGCTGCGGTTTGCCATCTCAAACGGCGCGTGGTACAGCGCCGTCCAGCGCGGCGATATCAGGCTGCGCCGAGTAGGTAAGACGAAGGCGCGAGGCGAGACCCGGCGAACGGTCCAAGCGCTGCTTGCTAACGGCACGCCACAGGCGCAGATAGCCCGAGCCCTGGGATTGTCAAAGGCGACTGTTTGTTACCACGCCCGTCAGCTTGGGGTGCCTCCGAAATCAGCCGTCGCTCGGATCAGTGATTGGGAGGAGATCCGGGAGTATTACGAGCGAGGTCACTCAGCCGCAGCTTGTCAGCGACGCTTTGGCATCAGCGGCAGCGCCTGGTCAGAGGCTGTCGCTGCTGGGAGGATCCAGGCGCGCCCGCGCCTAGAGCCTCTCGCTGCTGTGCTAACTGCAGGGAGGCCACGGAGCCGGCGCCACGTCAAAGCTCGCCTGTTGGCCGCCGGCTTAAAGGAACCCCGCTGCGAGGTGTGCGGATTGATGGAGTGGCGCTCTGAGCCGATCGCGCTCGAACTGCACCACGTCAATGGCGACGGTCTTGACAACCGCCTCGAGAACCTGGTGCTGCTGTGTCCTAACTGTCACAGTCAGACCGCCAACTGGGGCGGCCGGAACAAGGGGAGAGGAGGGCCGTCTAAACGGGCTGATCTCGCCGCATGAACCGATCAGGAACGCGCCGGCGACCCGTCATGCTCGGGCACTTTGGCCGCGCCTGTCGCCGGGTCGGCGAACTCCGCCGGCTGCTTGGTCATCCCCGCCGTGATCGCGGCGAGCTGATTGGGCGAGCCGACGAGCGTCCGCTGGATATCAGCCTCGAGCCGAAGGCTGTCCGCCGCCGACAGGTTCCACGCCTCGTCGTAGAGGCGCTTCGCGCCACGGACCGCGTCGGGGGACTTGGTGGCGATCTCCTCCGCCAACTCGCGCGCCGCGCCGAGCGGATCGGCGGACAGGTGAGTGACGACGCCGAGCCGCAGAGCCTCCTCGCCACTGAACATCCGCCCGGTGTAGGTGAGCTCCTTGGCGACGTCGATGCCGACGAGGCGCGGCAGCGTGCGGGTGATCGACATGTCGGGAATCAGCCCCCACCGGATCTCCATCACCGACAGGCGGGCGTCGGGCGTCGCGATCCTGATGTCGGCCCCGAGGGCGATCTGGAGCCCGCCGCCGAAGCACGTGCCGTGCACCGCGGCGATCACCGGCATCGGCAGTGCGATCCAGTCGTAGGCCGCGCGCTGGAACCAGTTCGGCACCTCGCCACGGAGCGGATCGGCCAGCCCGTCCAGCCCCTGCCCGGCGGACATCACGGCCATCACATCGAGCCCCGAGCAGAAGCTGGGCCCATCGCCGTGCAGGACCACGGCGCGCACGCCAGGTTCCTCGCTCAGCTGCGCCGCCGCCCCGACGATCCCTTCGAACATCGGGATGTCGAGCGCGTTGTGCTTGTCCGGACGGGTGAGGGTGACCGTGGCGACGTGATCGGCGACTTCGACCTGGACGCGTTCGGAGCTCATCGACCCCAAGCCTAATCGACAATCGTCACCGGGTCACCGACGCGCACCGTCCCGGACTCGAGCACCTCGCCGTAGATCCCGAACGGCAACGGCTCGGTGGTGTCGAGCTCCCGCCGGTACTCGGCCAGCACGTCCAACGTCGGTAGATCGATCACGCCGGTCTCGGGATGGCGACTGGTGATCAGGCAGCGGCCGACGTGACCCCCGAAGCGGACGACGGCGTCGCCAATCTTCACGCCACGACCCACCCACCGGTCCTCGACGTGGGCGGGGATGCCGTCGACCTCGACCAGCATCCGGAACCGCCGGGCATCGACGTCCGACTCCCCTGCGGCCTCGGCCAGCGCCGCCAGCGAGGCGCGCGAGATCAGAGACACGGCGCCGGCGGAGCCGCGATCGACGGCGCCGGCGGCCGGTTCAACCAGTCGGACCGGTCTCCCGAGGTACTCCGTGAGCGCGTCGGCGAACGGTCCCTCAACCATCACGACCTCGCGCGAGTCGGAAAAGAACCGCGCCGTGAGCTGACCGCCGGCCTCGGGTGCGGCCTCGACCGTCCGGCCATCGGGAAAGGTCAGGCGCAGAAGGCCGTTCCCGGCATCCGCGACGATCGTCTGGAGCTGGCCGACGATCTTGGCGTTCACCATCCGGTCGCGCTCGTCGATCACGAAGAAGCGACGATTGCCGTCCGCCCCCATCGGCCCCAGCTCGATCGAGTCGACGCGGTGAAGGCGCGTCCCCTTCACCGGCGTTGTCGACAGCGCGGTGACCGAGATCACGCGGCTGCCTGCTCGGCCCAGTCGCGGTACAGGCGCCAGTAGTAGCCGCCGGCGTCGAGCAGCTCTTCGTGCGTTCCCTGCTCCACGATCTCGCCGTGCTCGATCACGACGATCCGGCCTGCGTGCCTGATCGTCGACAGCCGGTGGGCGATAACGATCGCGGTCCGTCCTGCGAGCAGCCGTCGCATGCCCTGCTCGATCAGGCTCTCGGTGTGAACGTCGACGTTTGCGGTCGCCTCGTCGAGCACGAGGATCCGTGGATCGGCGACGAGCGCCCTGGCGAACGCCAAGAGCTGGCGCTGGCCGGCGGATAGCTGGACGCCGCGCTCGCCAACCTGAGTTTCGTAGCCATCTTCGAGTGCCTCGATGAAGTCGTCCGCACCGACGGCCTGCGCCGCGGCGCGGATCTCGGCGTCGGTGGCGTCGGTGCGACCGAAGGCAAGGTTCTCATGGACGGTGCCGCTGAACAGGAATCCCTCCTGGGGCACGATCCCCATCTGCGAGCGCAGCGACTCCGCGGTCACCGACCGGAGGTCGTGTCCGTCCACCAGCACGCGCCCCTCGGTGGGGTCGTAGAACCGGGCGGCGAGCTTGGCGAACGTCGATTTTCCCGCGCCGGTGGCGCCCACCAGGGCCACGGTCTGACCCGGTGGTATCACCAGGTCCAGGTCGCGCAGCGCCCACGGGGATTCGGGATCGGTCCCGTACCGGAACGACACATCGTCGAAGCGGAGCTCGCCCCGGATCCGCGGAAGCTCGGTCGCGTCGGGGGCGTCGACGAGGTCGGGCTGCTGGGCGAGCAGCTCGAGGATCTTGTCGAGCGCCGCCATCCCGGACTGGTATGTCGTGTACAGCTGCGAGAGCTGCTGGATCGGATCGAAGAAGTTGTTGAGCGCGGCGATGAACGCGAACACCACGCCGGTCGTGGTGTGACCGTTCAGCGCCTCGATCCCCCCGACCACGAGGATCTCGACGGTGACGAGCGCCGACAGGAGCTCGACAAAGGGGAAATAGGCCGCGTTGAGGTTCACGGTCACCATGTTCGCCGCGCGGTTCTCCTCGTTGAGCTCGGCGAAGCGCTCGATGTGGCGCGGCTCCTGGCCGAAGGCGCGAACGACCCGGATCCCGGACAGCGTCTCCTGGAGGTAGCCCGTGATGGCAGCGATCTTGTCCCGCGTCAGCCGGTAGGCGTCGGCCGAGGCGATCCTGAACGCGAACGCGCCCACGGCCAGGATCGGCAGCGCGAGGAACGTCAGCAGCGCCAGGTGGAAGTCGAGCACCATCAGGATCACGACGACGCCGATCAACATTAACCCGGACTGGAACAGCGTCGCCATTCCGTCCTCGACGAGCTGGTCGAGCGCCTCGACGTCGTTGGTCAGCCGCGAGATGATCACGCCGGCGCGGTTGCGCGAGTAGAAGCTGATCGACAGTCGCTGCAGGTGCGTGAACAGCTGAACGCGGAGGTCCTGAAGCGCCCGCTGGCCGACCCAGCCGACGAGATAGGTCTGCAGGTAGGAGGCGACGGCGTAAACCACGGCCGAGACCAGGAACGCAACAACGACCCAGTCGAGCGCGGTCACGTCGTGATGCTCGATGCCGTTGTCGATCGCGAGCTTCGCCAGTGGCGCCGGCGCCAGGGCGGCCGCGGTCCCGACCACGAGCGACGTGAACATCGCGATCACGCGCCAGCGGTACGGCGCGAGCAGTTGGGCGAGGGCGCGCAGCTTGCGGCCGCGCCCTCCGGTTGCGCGCAGACGGCGCTGAAGCTCGTTCAGGCGGCCGTGACGCTTCACAGTCCTGCCACCTCCGCCTCGAGCGGCTTGCGCGTCATGAACACCCGGTCGGGCATCCCCTTCTCGACGATCTCGCGATACAGGTCGGAGCGCTCGAGCAGCTCATCGTGGTTGCCGCGGTCGGCGAGCCGGCCGTTCTCAAGCACGACGATGTCGTTCGCGAGCGCGATCGTGGAGAGCCGGTGGGCGATCACGAACGTCGTCCGGCCCTCCATCACCTCGCGGAGCGCGAGCTTGATCTCCTGCTCGGTCGACGCGTCGACCGATGAGGTGGCGTCGTCGAGGATCAGGATCCGCGGCTGCACGAGGATCGCGCGCGCAATCGAGACTCGCTGGCGCTGGCCGCCCGACAGCGTCAGCCCTCGCTCGCCGACCAACGTCTCGTAACCCTTTGGCAGTTTCTGGATGAACCCGTCGGCTTGGGCGGCGCGCGCTGCGCGTTCCACCTCCTCGCGGGTGGCGTCAGGGCGGCCGTAGGCGATGTTGTCGTGGACGGTGGCGGAGAACAGGAACGGATCGTCGTTGACGATCGCGATCTCGTGTCGGAGGCTCCCGAGGTCGACTGAGCGGACATCGGCGCCGTCGATCAGGACCGATCCCGCGGTCACGTCGTAGAGCCGCGGCAGCAGCGACACGAGCGCGGTCTTGCCCGAGCCCATCGCGCCGACGAGCGCCACCGTGCTGCCGCCCTGCACGTCGAGGTTGATCCCGTCGAGGGCGGGGCGGTGGGTGCCGTCGAAGGTCAGGCTGACGTCCTCGAGCGTGACCCGGCCCGGGCCGTCCGGAAGCGCCGGCGCGCCGGCGGGAACCGTCATCCGCGGCTCGCGGTCGAGAATCTCGAAGATCCGCGCGCCAGACGCGGTCGCGCGCTGAGCCGCGCTGAGCATGTAGCCGAGCGTCCGCATCGGCGAGATGAGCAGCAGGAGATAGGCGTAGAAGGCGGTGAACGCACCGAGGCTGAGCGTTCCGTCGATCACCTCACGGCCGCCGACGAGCAGGATGATCGCCAGCCCGAGGTTGGGCAGGAAGCTGATCATCGGGCCGTAGAACGCCTGGATCCGGGTCGCGATCATCTGCTGGTCGAACACGCGCTCGACGGATTGCTGGAAACGGCCGAGCTGGCGCTCCTCCTGCGCGAACGCCTTGACAACGCGGACCCCGGACACGTTTTCCTCGGCCTCTGCGGTCAGCTCGGCGATCCGCTGCTGGGCCTCTTGGATCGCCGGCCGCGAGCGGCGACCGTAGCGATTGGCGATCAACACGACGAACGGCACTGGCGCCAGGGACAGCGCGGCCAGCAGCGGCTGCAACGCGAACATCGCCGCGGCCGCGAGCAGGATCGACAGCACCGACTGAGCGATGAAGATCAGCCCATAGCCGAGGAAGAACCGCACCGCCTGCAGGTCGACCGTCGCGCGCGACATCAGCTGGCCGGTCTGCTGGCGGTCGAAGAACGAAAGCTCGAGCCGCTGCAGGTGCCCGTACAGGCGGTTGCGGAGATCCAGCTCGACGCCGAGCGAAACCCTTCCGGCGACGAGCCGGCGCAGCACGCTCAGCACCAGGCGCCCGAGGGCGGCCACCACGATCGCCACGGCCCAGATCACGAGGTCGTGCTTGTGGCCCGAGCGGATCGCGTTGATCGCGATCCCGGTCATGGCCGGGATCAGAACCGTGAACCCGATCGAGCCGAACGCGAGCGCAAACGACCACACGACGCCCTTTCGATAGGGACGCAGGAAACCGAGCAGCCGCCGGAACGTAAGCATACTTCATAAAGTATAGTGACTCACGCCCACGCCTGCTCTGTCGGCGGGGTTCGTCCGCTACCGGGCGCGGCTGCCCAAGCGGTAGCCCAGTTGAGTGAGTTGCGGCGGGCGGTGAGGCGCCGACGCTCACCCCGCGCGAGGCGGCCCTTCCAGCGTGGGCGCCCGCCTATAGGCCGGATATCGGCAGCTGTGTGCGGGAGCGTGAGCCGGCGCTAATGCCGCTCCAACGCGAGCTCGACTGGGTCGGGTCCGCCGTTGACGTACAGGATCTGATGGTTCGCCGGCTGTCCGTGGAGCACGAGGTCGAGCACGGCAGCGACGTCATCGCGCGGGATCTCCCCGCGAAACGGGGTCGACTGCAGCCGCACCCGGCCGGTGCCCTGATCGTCCGTGAGCCGCCCTGGCCTCAGGATCGTCCAGTCACGGTCGCTCGCGGTCACCGCTGCGTCGGCCTCGGCCTTGGCCCGCAGGTACACGCTGAACACGTCGTCGCCGCTCGGGGGATCCTGGGCCCCGACAGCGCTCAGCATCACGTAGCGCGTGGAGTCATTCTCCGTCGCCTCCAGCAACTTGATCGCGCTGTCACGATCCATCGTCAGCTTGCGAGCGGCGCCGCTGCCCGGTCCGGCGCCGGCGGCGAAGACCACGGCGTCGGCGTCGCCCACCGCGTGCGTGAGCTCCTCGATCGTGGCGCGCTCGAGGTCGCAAACGACGGGGTCCGCGCCCGCCGCCCGCACCTCGCCGGCGTGCTCGGGATTGCGGATCAGGCCGGTGATGGTGTCGCCCCGGGCAGCGAGCAGCCGCGTAAGCCGCATCGCGATCCCGCCGTGGGCACCTGCGATGGCAACACGCACCGAATCAGCGTACCGCGGCGAGCGCGGCTGCCCGGCTTCAGTCGAGACGCGCGAGCACCTCATCGGGGGACAGCCAGCCTGGCGAGTGGCGGTCGCGCAAGGTCTCGAGCGCGAGCGCCTGCAGCAATTCGTTGACCGGCGTCGGCACGCCCACCTGGCGTCCGCGAAGAACGATCTCCCCGTTCAGGTAATCGGTCTCTATGCTCCCGGCGCCCCGGACGATGCTCTGCCAGGTCGAACCGCCGGCACGCTGGCGGCCGTCGATCTCGCCGATCTTCCACCGCTCCCACCGTCCGCGGACATCGGCCACGTCGTCGGCGGTGAACTCGATCGCCGCCGCCCGCAGGACGGCGCGACCCTCCTCTCGCACCCGCTCCAGCAGCTCGTGGGAGTCAGAGTCCGGGCCGCAGATCGCCTGGACCGCGTTGCCAAGGTTGGCGATCAGCTTCGCGTGCTTGAAGCGCATGATGTCCGTCCTCGGCTCCGAGTCGAAGCGGGCGGCTCTGAGCGCATCGCAGATCTCGTGGCAGCGATCGTCGACGCCCGTCGGGTAGCGCCCGACGTCGATCTCACCGGTGAGCGCGGTCCCATACGCCTGGACGACACCCGGCTCGAGGTAGGCCGTCGGCGCCATCACCACCGCGCCGTACACGGCGGCGAAACGGCGCGTCGCGACTCGCTCGTTCTCGACCCCGTTCTGCAGGCAGACGACAGGCGTCGTCAGCGGCGCAGCCTCGCGGAGCGTGTCGAGCGCCTCCTCGGTGTCCTGACTCTTGGTCGCCAACAGGACAACGTCGTCGGCGGTGAAGCTCACAGCGTCAGGCGAGCGCGCGACCGCGATCGGCAGCGTGATCCTCTGATCCGGCGTCTCCAATGTCAGGCCGTGGGCCGCGATGGCATCGTGATTGGCGCCGCGGGCGATGAGCATCACCTCGCTCCCGGATTCGTAGAGGCGTGCGCCGACGACTCCGCCGATCGCCCCCACGCCGATGATCAGGAACCGCATGGCCTCAACCTAGTCGCTGATCGTCACGGCGTGATCGGTCGCCCGGGGGCCGGTGCTCACCGTCAGCGTGCGCGTCGCGGCGTCGTAGCTCCAGCGCTCGCTGACGGCGCGGCCGTCGATGCGCACCATCTGCGGTCGGCGGATCCCGACCAGGCGGACCTGCCAGGAGCGCCGCTTCAGCGCCCCCGGGAACCGGCCCCGGGCGACTCCGATCGTGACTGTCGAGGAACCACGCCGCTCGGCGTGCGAGATCGTCGTCCAGGTGAAGCGCCCGTGGGTGTAGCCGAAGCCCTTGCCCCGGTCGTCATAGAGCTCGAACTTGCCTCGGGCGCCGGGAAACACGGTGAGGATCAGTGTCTTCTTCGGCGCCGGCGAGGTGAACGGTGCCTGCGGCTGGGTCGGAATGATCGCGCCGGCGCGGATGAGCACCGGCATCTGCGAGAGCGGCACCGAGAGCGACTCCACGCTGGGGCCCGAGTAGGCCCTGCCCGTGAAGTAGTCGATCCAACGTCCGGGCGGCACCCACATCGTTGCCGCCGCGGGATCGCCGGCCCTCGTCACCGGTTCGACCACCATGTCCTTGCCGAACGTGTATTCGGACGGGTGCCGGTAGGCCGCGGCGAGCCGGGGCCACTGGAGGTAGAGCGCCCCGGTGATCGGCAGTCCGGTGTCATACGTATGTCGCGCGAGCGTGTAGATGTACGGATTCAGGGCCTCCCGTAGCCTCAGGAAGCCCGCGGCGGCGGCGTCGGCTGCGGCGCCGTATTCCCACGGCAGCCGGTCGCCGTGGTTCGAATGCAGGCGATCGAGCGGCTGGAAGGTCCCGAACGCCACCCACCGCGCGTACATGTCATCGGGGAGATGCTCGTTCAACAGTCCCGACTGGGCCGAGCACTGGCCGTCCTGCGGTTGGCCGTTGAAGCTGCCGATGTCATCGCTCGCATATGGCAGCCCGACGTTGCCCTCCTCGGCGCTGAACCGCGCCTCGAACGCGAGCATCGCCCAGGTCGCACATGTATCGCCGGTGAACTGGATCGTGTACCGGTGCTCGGCGAAGATCCCGGTGCCGCCGTTCTGTCCATCGCCGTCATCGGGCAGCGTGGCGCTGTACGACGCGCCGACACGCGAAAACGCCAGCCACCGCAATCCGCGCGCCCGTTCCCGCTGCGCATACAGGGAGTTGATCCACGTGTCGGCCGTGAGACCCGGGGCAACGGCGCTCGAGGCATCGCAGCACCAGTCGAGCCAGAAGAAGTCGATACCCTCGCCCTCGAACGGCTGATGCAGCGCGAAGTACGCGTCGATCTGCCGCGGATTGGTCCAGTTGAACACGCCGCATTCACCGGTTGGGTCGGCCATCAACACCCGACACAGACCATTCGAGATCGTCAGTCCGCCGGATGCCGACTCGGTCGCCGCCCACTGCGGGTCGGCGCTGGAGATCGACGGATGGATGTTCAGCGTGAGCGACAACCCTTGGCTGTGCGCCCAGTCGATGAACCGCTGCGGCTCGGGGAACAGCGTCGTGTCCCACTCCCAACCGTCCCAGGCGTACGGCCGGCCGGGGGCCCCGGCGATGGCCGCGTAGGTAGGAGCCACGGCGGGATCGCTTTCACGCTTGAAGTCGGTGTCGATCGACAGCGTGTCGAGCGGAACCCGGTTGGCTCGGAACTGCGCCAGGAGCGTGTGGTAGTCCTGCTCCGAGTACGGCCAGTAGCGGGAGAACCACACGCCGAACGCGCTGCGGGGCAGCAGCGGGGCCGGACCGGTGAGCGCGCGCAGATCCTCGAGGCCGCGCTGGTAGTCATGGCCGTACGCGAACAGATACCAGTCCTGGTAGGGGCCGTTGTGGCTTGGGCGCACGGCGAAGCCGGGCGAACCGCTCGTCAGCAGGACGGTGTCGGTGTCGTCCAGCACATACCAGCCGGCGCGCGACAGCAGGCCGTCGTTAAGCGGCACCGGCCCGTCGAGCAGGTCGAGCGCCCGGCGCCAACCGCCGAGATTCCCGGCGGTGTTGGTCGGCGTAGGATGGGCGGCACCTCGCATTCCGGCAATCTCGACCGTCAGATTGCCGGCGCCGAACGGCCCCGATCCGAGGCGATAGCGCAGGGCCACCTTCCTCGTCCTGATCGTGAGCCAGCCGTGCGATCGGTGCACGACGAAGTGGGGGATCGGCAGCCGAGCCCGCGTCGCCGTCATCGTCGGCCGGTTCTCAAACCGGCGATCGTGCGCGTACTCGAGCCGGATCAGGGTGGGCGTGAGAACCTCGAACCGCGCGGGCCCGGCGCGGACCACCGGTGAGCGCGTCGCCGCCGAGGCCGTCGACGCGAACCCGAGCTGCAGCGCCACCAAAACGAAGCCGAGGCATGGACGCCAACGCATGAGGGGGCAGGATGCTACGGCCTTATACTCGCCGTCGGGTCATGCAGCGCGGGGGGCGTTGGAGAGTCGCGCCGGCCGAGGCGGGCCGTTGGAGACAGGAGGCAGGCAGGGATGAACAATGAGAACAGCCGCATCACCCGCCGGCGCTTCGTGGCCGGATCGATCGCGACCGGCGCCGCCACCACAGTGCCCGCTGCCGCCGCCGCATTGCCCGCTGGCGCCGAGGCAAAGAGCCGGGGGCACACCAAGAAACGACGCACCGTCGACGTGGTCGTCGTCGGCGCCGGACTTGCCGGACTGACGGCTGCCCGCCAGCTACATCAGTCGGGGCGGTCGGTGATCGTGCTCGAGGCCCGCGACCGCGTCGGCGGCCGCTGCTTGAGTCGCTCCCTAGGGGCCGGCGCGACCGACGTGGCGAACTTGGGTGCGACCTGGATCGGTCCTACTCAGGACAAGATCCAGGCGCTGATGGCCGAGCTGGGAATAGGCAAGTTCCCGACGTTCAGCGCCGGCAAGCTGCTGTGGTACGAGAACGGCAAGGCGACCCCCTACACCGGGACGGTGCCGCCGGCCAATCCTGTGGCCGTGGTGGAGGTGGGGACGGTCACGATCCCGCAGCTCGACAAGATGGCGAACACGGTTCCGCTCGATGCGCCGTGGACTGCCCCGAACGCGGTCGAATGGGACAGCATGACCGTCGATACGTGGGCCCAGCAGAACGTCAACACGGCGGATGGGCAGAAGCTGATCGCGCTCGCAGTTGAGGCCGTCTTGTCGGTCGAGCCGCGGGACGTGTCGCTGCTGTATTTCCTCTTCTACGTTCATGCGGCGGGCGGTGTGAACCCGCTCATCGCCAACGCCGGACAGGGCGGGGCGCAGGACTTTCGGGTCTCGGGCGGCACTCAGGGGATCTCGATCAAGATGGCCCACCAGCTGGGGGGCACCGCTCGCGGAGCGCGTGGTCGGGTGGTGCTGCGCCAGCCGGTGCGGCGGATCGATCAGGCCGCTCGGGGCGCCACCGTCCACTCCGACTCGCTGAGCGTCAAATGCAAGCAGGTGATCGTCGCGATTCCCCCGAACCTTGCCGGGAGGATCGAGTATTCGCCCGGCGTGCCGGCGTTGCGCGACCAGCTCACGCAGCGGGTGCCGGTCGGGTCGTTGATCAAGACGATCGCCGTCTACGACAAGCCGTTCTGGCGCACGCAGGGTTTCAACGGACAGGTGACGAGCGACCAAGGGCCCGTGAAGGTGATGTTCGACGCCTGCCCCGCGAGCGGCACCCCGGGCGTCCTGCTCGGATTCATCGACGGCGACGACGCCCGCCAGCTGTCTGATCAGTCGGCGGGGCAGCGCGCCGGCTCCGCGCTCGAGTCCTACGTGCGCTACTTCGGCGAGCAGGCGGGGAGACCGCGCACGTACTTCGACCACGTGTGGGATCGCGAGATCTACACCGGCGGCTGCCCGGTGGGGATCACGCCGCCAGGTGTCTTGACCGAGTACGGACCTGCGCTGCGGGAGCCCGTCGGCCGGATCCACTGGGCCGGCACCGAGACCGCGACGGTGTGGACGGGGTACATGGACGGCGCGGTTCAGTCCGGCCAGCGCGCGGCGTCCGAAGTGCTCGCATCGCTGTAGGGTCCAATCACCGACCGACGAGGAGTTGCCGATGGCGACGGTTCGCGAAGCGACGTTCGAGCTGTTCCGTGCGCACGGGATGACGGTCACGTTCGGCAACCCGGGCTCGACCGAGCTGCCAATGCTGGCCGACTTTCCCGAGGACTTATCCTACGTGCTCGGGCTCCAGGAGCTGGTCGTCGTCGGGATGGCCGATGGGTACGCGCAGGCAAGCGGCCGTCCCACCCACGTCAACCTGCACACCGCGCCTGGAGTGGGCAACGCCGTCGGCGGGATCTTCAACGCCCAGACGAACAAGTCCCCGCTCGTGATCACCGCCGGCCAGCAGGTCAGGGCGCACATCACGATGGAGGCGAACCTGACCAACCGCGACGCGACGCTGGGTCCCGAGCCGTACGTCAAGTGGAGCCACGAGCCGCCGCGCGCCGCCGATGTTCCGGCGGCGATCGCCCGCGCCATCTATCACGCCACGCTGCCGCCCCGAGGCCCGGCGTTCGTCTCGGTCCCGATGGACGACTGGGACAAGGACGCTGACCAGGATCGCACCGACAGCGCGATCAGGCGCGTGGTCAACCCGCTCGCGGTCCCCGACCCGGCGGCGCTGGCGCAGGTGGCGAGCGCGCTCGAGGCGGCACGCAATCCGGTGTTGGTGGCGGGGCCCGAGATCGACGCCAGCGGCGGCTGGCACCACGCCATCGCGCTGGCCGAGCGGCAGCGGCTGCCGGTTTGGGCCACACCGGCGCCGGGCGGCGGGCGGCTCGGTTTTCCCGAGAGCCACCCGAACTTCGTCGGAATCCTCCCCCCCGGGATCGGAGCGGTCAGCGAGACGCTCAAGGCTCACGACCTCGTTCTCGTCGCCGGGTCGTCGGTGTTTCCGTATTACCCGTACATCCCGGGCCGGCTGCTGGCTGACGGGTCGCAGCTGATCGCGATCACGAACGATCCGCGCGAGGTCGCGCGTGCCCCGATGGGGGATGCGCTGCTGGGTGACGTCGCACTCGGGCTGCAGCGGCTGGTCGAGCTCGTCGGCGAATCGGAACGGCCGGGCCCGCACCCTCGCCCCGACCCCGGTGAGCCGCCCGAGGCCGATCCCCTCAGCGGCTCGCAGGCGATGGCGGCGCTCGCGGACGCGTGGCCCCGGGACGGAATCGCCGTGGTCGAGACGCCGTCCTCGACGCTCGCGCTGCGCAACCGTCTGCGGCTGTCGGAGCCCGGCAGCTACTACTTCAGCTCGAGCGGTGGGCTCGGGTTTGGCATCTCGGCGGCAGTCGGCGTCCAGCTCGCCCAGGCGGGTAGGCCGGTCGTGTGCATCCTCGGCGAGGGGTCCGCGCAGTACGGGATCACCGCGCTGTGGACGGCGGTCGCCTACAAGGTGCCGGTGACGTTCCTGGTGCTGCGCAATCAGGAGTACATGATCCTCAAGTGGTTCGCGGCGTTCGAGCAGGTGAGCGGTGCTCCCGGGCTCGACCTGCCGGGTCTCGACGTCGCAGCGGTGGCGCGCGCCTACGGGATGCAGGCTCGCGAGGTCTCCGGACGCGAGGAGCTGACGGAGGCGCTGCGCGACGAGATCGCGGCGGACGACGGTCCGCGGCTGATTCAAGTCGACATAGCCTCGGGGATGTGGCTCGAGTGACGACCGCGGTAGCCGATCGCGCGCCCGACTGGGTGGCCGACGGGACGCCCGAGCCGCTGCGCAGCCAGCTGATGGCGGCGCTCGGGGCCGAGCAGGTGCTGAGCCGAGCGCTCGACCTGGTCAGGTACGCCTCCGATGCCAGCCCCTATCGGCTGATCCCGAAGGCCGTGGTCACGCCCCGAGACGTCGACGACATGCGCAAGCTCGTCGCCTTCGCCGGCGCAAGCCACACGCCGCTGGTGTTCCGCGCCGGCGGCACCTCGTTGAACGGACAGTCTCAGACGGATTCGATCCTCGTCGACGTGCGCCGCCACTGGCAGCGCGTGCGGATCGAGGACGACGGGGCCAGGGTCCGCGTGCAGCCCGGGAAAGTGCTCGGCCACGTCAACCGCCTGCTCGCTCGCTACGGGCGCAGGCTGGGGCCGGATCCGGCGAGCACGGACATCGCCTGCGTGGGCGGCGTGATCGCCAACAACTCGGGCGGAATGCGGTGTGGCGTCACCGCCGACTCGTACTCCACAGTGAGCGCGATGACGTTCGTGCTCCCCAATGGAGTGGTGATCGACACGGCGGCGCCCGATGCCGAGGAGCGGTTCAGGGAGGGCGCGCCCGAGCTGGCGCAGGGACTGGAGGAGATCCGCGACCAACTGCGCGGCGACCCCGAGCTGACGGAGCTCGTGAGAAGGAAGTTCACCATCAAGAACACGATGGGATACCGGCTGTGCGCGTTCCTCGACGGCGACTCGCCGGTTGAGATCTTCCGCCGGCTGATCATCGGCTCGGAGGGAACGCTCGCGTTCGTCGCGGAGGCCGTGTTCGAGACGGTTCCCGTCGGCCGTCACACGATCCTGTCGCTCGCGCTGTTTCCCGATCTGAGAAGCGCTGCGGAGGCCGTCGGTCCGCTGGTCGCATCCGGCGCGACGGCGACCGAGCTGATGGTCGCGCCGACGCTGATCGCCGCCTCCTACAACATGCCCGGTACCCCGGAGGAGTGGAAGAACCTTCCCCTCGAGTCCGCCGCCCTGCTCATCGAGTTCCGCTCCGACAACGAGTCCGCGCTCGACGATCTCGAGGCCCGCGCCCTCGAGATCCTCGCGCAGTACAAGCCGAGCGAGCCCCCGCGCTTTTCCCGCGATCACGAGGAGATCGCAATGCTTTGGCACGTCAGGGAAGGCCTGCACGGTCTCTTGGCGTCGATGCGCGCCCCCGGTCAGCAGCTGATCCTCGAGGACGTCTGCGTTCCACCGGCGCGGATCGCGGAGGCCGCCGAGGACATCCGCGCGCTGCTCGGCGAGCACGGGTTTCTGCAGGGGGTGGCGGGCCACGCCTCGGCGGGCAACCTTCACTTCATGCTGACGCCGAGTTTCGGCGAGGGATCCGACATGGAGCGCTACGACGCGTTCATGAACGGCCTGGTCGACCTGATCGTCACCAAGTACCAGGGCTCGCTCAAGGCAGAGCACGGGACCGGCGTCAACATGGCGCCGTTCGTCGAGCAGGAGTGGGGTTCCGCCGCCACCGAGCTGATGTGGAAGGTCAAGGAGCTCGCCGATCCGGACGGCATTCTCGCCCCGGGGATCGTGCTCAACCGCGAGCCGGGAGTGCACCTGCGCAACCTGAAGTCGATGCCGGAGATCGAGGAGTCGGTCACCAAGTGCATCGAGTGCGGGTTCTGCGAGCCGGTGTGTCCGTCGCGGAACGTCACCACGACGCCCCGCCAGCGGATCGCCCTGCGCCGGGAGCTCGCCCGGCAGGTCGAGGGCTCCCCGGTCCAGCAGGCGCTGCTGGCGCAGTACGAATACGATGGCATCGAGACGTGCGCCGTCGATGGGTCGTGCAAGTACGCCTGCCCGGTCGCGATCGACACCGGGACCCTGGTCAAGGGTCTCCGGCACGCCGAGCACGGCGCGCGGGCCGAACGGGCCGCGGTCGCCGCGGCGGGACGGTACGGCACGGTCGAGCGCGCCGCCCGGGCCGGCCTGCGCGTGGGCGGGTCAGCCGCGCGGGCATGGCGCCCGAGCATCCCGCCGGCGGCTCCCTCGCGGCTGCCGTTCACGGTCGGCGAGGGTGCCGCCGCGGTCTATATGCCCGCGTGCATCAACCGGATCTTCGGCAACGATCGCGACCGGGCCACCCACCCGACGGTGCCCGAGGCGCTGGTCGCGCTGTCGACGCGGGCCGGGCTCCCGCTGTGGATCCCCGACGACGTCGCGGGTCACTGCTGCGGCACGCCATGGAGCTCCAAGGGCTACGCCGCCGGGCATGAAGTGATGGCGGCGCGCATGCGACGGGCGCTGACCCGGTGGACCGACGGGGGTCGGCTGCCGGTGGTTCTCGACGCGACCTCCTGCACCCACGGAGTGAGGACCGAGGTCATGCCGGAGGGGGTCGAGGTGCTCGACTCGATCGCCTGGGTCCACGATCACCTGCTCGATCGCCTGGAGCTCTCTGGCAAGCTGAGCAACGTCGTCGTCCATGCCACGTGCGCCTCCCGGCACCTGGGCCTGTCGGGCAAGCTGGTGGCGATCGCCTCACGGATGTCCGACGAGGTGGTGGTTCCGGCGGCCACGGGCTGCTGCGGGATGGCCGGTGACCGCGGCTGGCTCCATCCCGAGCTGCCGGCCTCGGCGTTGCGCGACACCGCCGCGGAGCTCGCCGGGCAGCGGTTCGACGGCTGCCTGTCGAGCAACCGGACCTGCGAGGCGGCGATGCGCGAGGTCACAGGTCAGCCCTATGCGTCGTTCGTGCTCGCGCTGGAGGAGCTGACGCGCGGATGAGTCTCGGCCGCAGACGATGAGCAGGCAGCCGGCCGGGTTGTGCGACTCTTGCCTCAGCCAGCAGCTGATCCGCAACACGCGGGGTTCGGAGTTCTCGCTGTGTCTGCGCTCGCGGACCGAGCCCGAGCGGTTCCCGCGCTACCCCGGGCTGCCGGTGACCGAGTGCGACGGGTATGAGCCCCGAGCCGAGGCGCCGGAACGGGCGAGCCGCTAGCGCTGCGCCTACTGCGGCGGCGCCGGGTTGAGGACGAGCACGCTGCTGCCGTCCTGGTCCTGGATCAGCTGCTGAGTGAACAGCGCCTGGCCCGTGATCACGCTGACCAGTTCGGCCTCGGGCGCGCTCGCCATCTCGCTGACGGTCGGCGGCAGCTGCTCGGGGAGCGTGTCCCGCAGCGGCTGGGAGAGGAAGTGCTGCAGCCCCTGCTTCTGGAAGACCACGGCGAGGTCGACGGTAACCGACTTCGCGGTCTTGCCCGGAGCGGGCGGCGTGCTCGTGAGCTGCGAGGTCTGCTGCGAGGTCCCGGGCGGCAAAATCGCCACGACGTTGTCGACGCCGCCTATGTACTTGAACGTGTAGAGGGCGAGCTCGAGCGCTTCGCGGCGCAGCAGCAGCAATCGGGCCTGGGAAGGGGCGCCGGTCGAGATCGAGCAGCTGGGGCCGAGCCCGCACATGGTGTAGACGGCGCTCGTGCCCGAGATCGCCGACAGGCTCCCGCTGGTCGGATCGCGCAGCGCGAGCTCCGTCGTCGTGCCCGAGTCCGACAGGTTGTGGACGGTAACGACGACGAGCTGGCTGGCCGGGCTGGCGCGGTACAGCGGCGAGATCTCGTTGGCGATGTCGCGCTCGCCGGCGACGCCGCTGTCCGGGGGCGACCAAGCGGACCACGCGGCCTGGGTCGTGTGGCTGCTCGGGCTGAGCAGCACCGACAGCGATATCGCGATCGCGGCGATCGCGATCACGAATAGGGTCACGGTGGCGACCAGGAACTTATGCGAGTGGGGCGACGGCTCCCGGCCGGCGTAGCGGCCGCGCGACAGGGCCGCCGCCCGGTGCAGCGGCGTCTCGGCGGCGTCATCGACGGCGCTCACGAGGTGCTTCGAGTCGTTCACGCCTTCGGCCATGTGCTGTCGTCCATGAGGTCGATTTCCGGCCGCTTCAGCCCGACGCTGTTGAGGAGGTCGACGACCTCGTCGCCGTGCATCTCCTTGCGCTCGATCAATGTCTGGGCGATCGCCTCGAGCTGCTCGCGGTTGGTCGCCATCAGCGCGTACGCGCTGACGTACGCCTGTCCGAGGATCTGGGCCGCAGCGCGCCGCTTGTCGCGGTCGCCGAGCACGGCGCCGAGCGGGTTCTCCGTGAGGAAGCTTCCGCCGCTGGCGCGGTTCATGATCGTGTTCCCGATCCGCTCGAGGCGCTTGAGCACATCATCTGCATTCTCGGCGACGTCGAGCTGGTCGATTGTGACCGGATCAGGGCCCATTGCCCAAATCCCAACCATCGATGCGGCCGTGGCGGTGGCGGTGAACACATCGCCGCTGACGCCCTGAGAGTTCTCGCCGTAGAACACCTGCTCGGCGGCCATCGCTCCGAGCGTCATGATCAGCGAGCCCATCACGTGGCTGCGGAAGTGCGAAAACCGCTCGTCCTTCTCCATGCTCTGGTAATGGCCGAGTGAGCCGCCGCGCTTGCGAATCGACAGCCGCGTCGAGAGGACGTCCTTCTCCATGTACACGTGGCCGGCCGCGGCGTGGCCCGCCTCGTGGATCGCCACGGCCCGGGTCTCCTCCTGGATGTACTCGATGTTCTGCGCCGTGCCCGACTCGACCGTGGTCATCGCCTCGACGATGTCTTGCCAGCCGAATCGCCGGCGGCCCTCGGAGTGGGCGATCGTCAGAGCCATCGAACAGCACTGCTCGATCATCGAGGGCGAGTAGCCGTTGGTGATCCGGGCCAGCTCGTCGCGACGGCGGTCGGTGTCGAGGTCGGGCTCGTGGTCGACCTTGTTGATGTACAGGTCGAGGATGTCGAGCCGGTCGTCCTTGGTGGGCGTGCGGAACCAGATGTGGCGCCCCATTCGGCCGGGGCGGGTCAGCGCCGGGTCGAGCACGGTGATCGGGACGTTGCACGCACCGATGAAGTAGATCTGCTCCTGCCGCGGCTTCGGCGGGGACAGGCGCAACTTGATCGGGCCGACCTTCTGGGGGATCACGAACATCGCGTCGAGGAACGTGTTGACGCGGTTGGTCGTGAACTTGCGGACCATCGGGGGCTCGTCGATCCCGTCCATCACGACCAGCAGCTGGTTCAGCGCCATGCCGCCCATCCCGCCCATCCCGAAGCCGGGGTAGAAGCGCCGGATCCGCTCGGTCGCCCGCTCGGTGAACGTCGTGTAGCCGGTGCGCGCGGAGTCGGCGCGCTCGGCGAACAGGCGCTCGCGCCAGGCCCGTGACTCGATCACGATGTCGCCGCTCGGAGTCAGCGAGCCGTTCGGGCCGAAGAAGCAGAAGTCATGGATCGAGGCCGGCTCGGCCCCCGTGGCCGAAGTCCCGAGCTGCTGTCGTCGAGTGCCCACGGCATCGATCTCGTCGATGAAGACGATGCACTGGCCACCCCACTTCTTCGCCAGTTTGCGGGCTTTGTGGGCGAGGAACTGGACCGTGATCGCGTCCATCCCGATGAACATCCCGGCGAATCCCGAACCTGGGATGGTCACGAACGGGCAGTTGAAGTTCGTGGCGATCGCCTTCGAGATCATCGTCTTGCCGGTGCCAGGTGCGCCGAGGAACAGCAGCCCGCGCTCGCGCTTGCCGCCGGCCTTCTCGAACTCCTCACCCGACTGCCACAGGGTGATGACGCGCGTGATCTCCTCCTTGGCCTCGGCCTGGCCGCGGACGTCGTCGATCTTCACGCCCCAGCTGGCGTCACCGGGCTCGTAGCCGCGGATCTGGCGGACGGCGAAGAACAGGAACGGGCCGAAGAAGATCGCGAAGTTAACGAAGAACAGCAGCGGCAGCTGGACGAATATCAGCGCCAGCTGCGGGAGCGAGTCCGGCGGGAAGATCTGCCGCAGCCCGTCGAAGGGGTGGAAGAACGGCGCGCTGATCCCGGCGAACGCGAACAGCAGCTGGCAGAGCGCCAGCAGCAAGAGGATTACGGCGATGAGAACTGGCAGCCGGCGGTATTTCGTGCGCCAGTACCAATACCGCCGGCGCGCGACGATGTCCTCGTCCTTGAGCTTGGCCTCGGCTCCGTACAGGCTCGGGGAGGGGATGAACTTGCGAGCCAGGATCTCGACCAGCCCGCGGAACATCAGGACGGCGATCACCGTGATGATCAGCGCCCAGAACAGGCTGAGGTTGTTGGTGTCGTACAGGACGAGGAAGAACGCCGGCGCGGTCAGGAGCGCGACCGCCGTCGCGGCACGCGTCAGCCGCCTCCACTCGTAGGCGAGCGCCGGGGCATGCTCGTTTATCGGGCCCCTCATCCTCGTCGTCTGCTCCGCATACGCCATGCGTTGCTCAGGAGGGTACATGGGTCCGGTTATCTCCTGCGAAACTTGGCCGCCAGTGCCGGTCGAGATCCCGCGCAGCGTTGCCCGTTTCAACCGGGTCGTGACCAACCCGATCCAGGGCAGCTACGCCTGGCTGCTCCCTCCGTGGGTCGTCGTCTGCCACCGCGGCAGGCACTCGGGCCGCCTCTACAGGACGCCAGTTATCGGCTTCGAGCACCGCGGGACGCTCGCGATCGTCGTCCTCTACGGCGAGCGCTCGGACTGGGTGCAGAACGTGCTCGCCGGGGATGGGCAGGTGGTGCGCCGCGGCAGGACCTACGCACTCCACGGGGCGCGCCTGGTCGACCCGGGCGAAGCCGGCGCGATCTCGCCGCTCGCACGCGCGATCGGGCACCTGTCGCAGACCCTGCTGGTGGCGGAGTTGGCCGAGCCGGAGCCCGGGTTCGGCCGCGGCCCGCGCTGAGCGCGCCGCCCTTCTGGGAATGGATCGATCCGGTTTGGCGTCCTCGTGGCTAGACGCCAGGGTTGGTGTCGCATGCAACACCTAACGACCACGGAGGATCCACACATGAGCACCAAATCGAACCGAAGATGGCAATTGTTGAGCGGACTGCTGGTTGTGCTCGCACTGGCGGTGGCCGGGTGCGGAGGCGGCGGCGGTTCGTCACCGTCGACGACCTCGTCGTCGCCGCCGGCGGCGTCCTCATCGGCGCCCGCGTCTTCGTCATCGCAGTCGAGCTCGTCGGGCATTCCCCAGGGCGCCAACGCGGGCGATGCTGACACGGACAATCACGGCGGGCCTTCTGACGGCGACGGCAACATTTAGGCCTGGCGACGTCAGCATCCAGACGGCCTGATCGGGACGTTGGCTGAGAAACGCAAATCCTCTTTGCGTTTCTCGACCAACCCCCTGCGCCTAGATGAGTAGTTCCACGAGTTCAGGCGATGTACTGGGCGAGTGCCCGGCTGGGGAGACCGAGTTGGTGGTTGAGCTGGACCGCGGCGGCGAGTGCGAGGAGGCGGCAAGCGATGCGGGTTCTGAGGCCGTGCAGGGTTCGGGCGCCGTGGCGTTCAAGGGTGAGGATGTCCTTGGCGGTCCAGTAGATCGATTCGATCCGCTGACGGATTGGCGCGAGATGCGGGCGGGATGGCTGCTTGTCGGTGCGGCGGGGCTGCGGGGTGATCTGCGCGGCGGGCCGGAGTGCCGGGGTG
>Ga0116218_1000803_pt1 | contig 21120 bp, 17 predicted proteins | sample Sb_taG_2_FD_88966 | JGI IMG/M metagenome (GOLD analysis project Ga0116218, IMG submission 88966) | Peat soil microbial communities from Weissenstadt, Germany - Sb_50d_5_LS metaG | ecosystem: Environmental > Terrestrial > Soil > Wetlands > Peat | place: Germany: Weissenstadt | collected 2010-09-21 | reverse complement strand
TGGGGGCGAGAACGTGCCCGGTTTGCTGACCACGAGCGTCCGCCGGAACTGGCTGGACATGCTGCGCGCCCGGCGCGCCCGCCGCGAGGAGCCCGTCGAGGACTGGCCGCTCGAGCCCGTGAGCACGTTCGAGCGGGCTCAGGACCCCGAGCAGGAGGCGCTGCTGGCGGAGTCAGTGGGGCTGGCGATGCTGGTCGTGCTAGAGAAGCTGACGCCGGGCGAGCGTCTGGCGTTCGTCCTGCACGACATGTTTGGCTTCCCGTTCGAGGAGATCGCGCCGGCGCTCGAGCGCAGCGTCCCCGCGACCCGCCAGCTCGCGAGCCGGGCCCGCCGGCGCGTCCGGGGGGCCGACACCGAGGCGGCGAGCAGCCGCCTGGCCCAGCAGCGGGCGGTGATCGACGCGTTCCTGGCCGCCGCCCGCGGTGGCGACTTCGAGGCGCTGCTCGAGGTGCTCGACCCGGATGTCGAGCTCAAGGTCAACCGCACCAGCTTCACCGACCCCACGCCCATCGATGTGAGCGGCCGGATCGCGGTGGCGCGCACGATGGCGGAGCGCGCACCTCAGTTCGCGCACCTGGCGCAGCCGGCGATCGTCGACGGCAACGCCGGCCTCGTCGTCGCGGCCCCCGGGCGGGTCCTGTCGGTCGTCAAGTGCACGTTCGACGGCGACAGGCTGCGGACGATCGACGTCGACGTCCAGATGTGATGCCCGACTGCTGTTCCGGGGGGCGCATGCGCCCCCCGGCCGGCGGCGCATGCGCCGCCGGGGTCAGGGCGCATGCGCCCTGACCTACACCCGGCCGGGCGGCCGGTCCTGGATCGCCCTCACGCCCTCCTTCGGCGCCAGCGTGACGCCCCGGAACTGGGCCTTGTCGCGCTTGGGCGAGGCCGGGCGCAGCGCGGCCCGCTCGAGCACGCGCCGGAGCACGATCCGCATCTCCATCAGCGCGAAGCTCGCGCCCAGGCACCGGCGGACGCCGCCGCCGAACGGCACCCACGTGTAGGTGTCGGGGGCGTCGGGGCCGAGGAACCGCTCGGGCCTGAACGTCTCCGGCTCGGGGTACAGGTCGGCGCGGTGGTGGATCATCCGGATCGAGGGGTTGATCTCGACGCCCGGCGGGATCACGTAGCCGTTCACGCGGAACGGCTCGCCGCGGACGACGCGCCCGACGCCGGCGATCACCGGCCGGATCCGCAGCGACTCCTTGACGACCGCGTCGAGGTACGCGTCGTCACCCTCGCGAGCGCGCTTGTGGACCGCGGGGTCGTGGAGCAGGAGGTCGAAGGTCCAGGCGAGGCCGGTGGCGGTCGTCTCGTGCCCGGCGAGCAGCAGCGTCACCAGCTCGTCGCGGACCTCGCGGTCGCTCAGCCGGTTGCCGTCCTCGTCCTCGGCGAGCAGCAGCGCCGAGAACACGTCGTCCTTTGACTCGAGCGACGGATCCTCGCGCCGGCGCGCGATCTCGGCGTACAGCACTTCGTCGACGGCACGGCGGTTCTGCTCGAAGCGGCGGGCCGCCGCCTGTTCGGGGCCCCGGCGGCCGACCAGCGACAGCAGCAGCATGCCCCGCGGCCGCGCCAGCGGCTCGATCATCGTCCGCAGCCGGGCCTTGAGCTCGTCCTCGGCGGCGCCCGGCTCGTAGCCGAACACGGCGCGCATGATCACGCGCAGCGTCAGCGACTGCATGCTGCCGAACAGCGGGAACGGCTCGCCAACCGGCCAGGAGTCGATCTCGATGTCGGTCGACTCGCGCATCACGTCCTCGTAGGCCTGCATCCGCCGGCCGTGGAACTGGGGCAGCATCAGCCGGCGGTGGCGCAGGTGCTCGGCGCCGTCGAGCAGCAGCACCGACCGATCGCCGAGCACCGGCCCGAGCAGCGCGTTCGCCTCGCCGGCGTGGAGCTGGTCGGGCGAGCCATGGAACAGCGTCTTGACGAGCTCGGGGTCGAACAGGATCACGAACTGGCTGTCGAACAGCGTGCTGAACGTGACCGCGTTGCCGTAGCGCCGGCGGCACGCCTCCAGGAAGCGCGGCCCGGCGAGCATGAAGCCGGCGGTCTGCGCGGCCCGGGGAAGACGCGGCCCGGGGGGCAGCTCGCTCTCGGTGATGGGCGGGGCCTCTTCGATAACCGACATCGTCGAGACGATGGTCTCACACCCGCCTAAGAAGCTCCGGGATCGGACCTAACCAAAAGCCCGCGCGGGCTTTATTGGCCGCTTACCGCGGCCAGCAGCCTCTGAATTGCCCGGTGGCGCACCTGGCGCGGTCAACCATGCAGTCAGACGGGTCACGACTCAACACGGCAACGCGAATGCGGGATAGCTTCTTAGTCTTCGGGAGTCCGACGATCGGCGAGGAGGAGATCGCCGAAGTCGTCGATTCGCTGCGCTCGGGATGGGTGGGAACGGGCCCGAAGGTGCAGCGATTCGAGTCGATGCTGTCCGATTACGTGGGTGTCCCGTACTGCCGGTGCGTCTCCTCGTGCACCGCCGCCCTGATCCTCAGCATGGAGGTGCTCGGGATCGGCCCCGGCGACGAGGTGCTCGTCCCGGCGATGACGTTCGTGGCCTCGGCCAACGCCGTCGAGCACGCCCGCGCGACGCCGGTGCTCATCGACAGCGAGCCGACGACGGGGCTGATCGATCTCGACGCCGCCGAGGCGGCGATCAACCCCCGCACCCGCGCGATCATGCCCGTCCACCTCGCGGGCCGGCCGGTCGACATGGACCGGCTTAACGAGCTGCGCGACCGTCACGGGTTGATCGTGATCGAGGATGCCGCCCACGCGCTGGGAGCGGAGTGGCGGGGGAGGCAGATAGGGACGTTCGGCAACGTCACCGCGTTCTCGTTCTACGTGACCAAGAACATCTCGACGATCGAGGGGGGCGCGCTCGCGACCGACCGCGCCGAGGTCGCCGAGGAGGTCGAGCGGCTGGCGCTGCACGGGCTCAGCCTGGGCGCATGGCAGCGTTTCTCGGACACCGGGTTTCGCCACTACGAGGTCGTGCGGCCCGGCTACAAGTACAACATGACGGACGTGCAGGCCGCGCTCGGCCTGCACCAGCTGCCGCGGCTCGACCGGTGGATCGATCGCCGGGCCGAGCTGTGGGAGCGATACGACGAACTGCTCGCCGGCCTGCCGCTCGTGACCCCGTCCGCGCCCGAGCCCGGCACGCGCCACGCCCGCCACCTCTACCAGGTGCTACTGGAGCCAGATGCGCCGCTGGGTCGCGACGAGCTGCTCGAGGGCCTGACGGCGCGCAACATCGGGACCGGCGTGCACTACCGCGGGGTGCATCTCCATCCCTACTACCGTGACCGGTACGGGCTCGCGCCGGACGACTTTCCGGTTGCCAACATGATCTCCGAGCGCACCCTCAGCCTGCCGCTCGGGCCGAGCGTCACCGAGGTCGACCAGAATGACGTGGTGGCGGCGATGACGGACCTGCTCGACTCGCGATGAGCACCTCCGAGTATCCGGCGACCCGGCTCGGCGGCGCCCGCCGGCTCCCCAGGCCGCGCGCGACGATCTCGATCAGACAGATCCCTCTGGATGTGTGGCTGCTCGGCGCTTTGATCGTCGTCGCCGCCGCGATCCGGATCCTGACGATCGACAACCAGAGCTTCTGGTCCGACGAGGCGCTGACCGCCTACGAAGCGCATCTGCCGTTCGGCGCGATGATCAACACGGTCAAGCACGTCGAGACGACGCCGCCGCTGTACTTCGTGCTGGTCTGGTTCTGGGCCCACCTGTTCGGGACCAGCGAGATCGCGCTGCGATCGATCTCGACGATCGCCGGGGTCGCGCTCGTGCCGATCGCGTACCTGGCCGCGCGCGATCTGGTGTCGCGGTGGGCGGGGGTGCTCGCGGCGGCGTTCGTGACCGTCAACCCGTTCCTGATCTGGTACTCGCAGGAGGCGCGGGCGTACATGCTGCTGGCCGCGCTGTGCGGGGCCTCGTTCCTGTTCTTCGTGCGCGCGCGCAGTGATCCGTCCCGGCGCAACCTGACCTGGTGGGCGGTGTTCTCGGCGCTGGCTGTGATGACCCACTTCTTCGCGGGGTTCCTGGTCGCACCGGAGGCGCTGTGGCTGCTGTGGGTCGCCCGGAACCGTGCCGCGGTGCTCGCCGTCGCCATCGTGGGCGCCGTGCAGCTCGCCGTGCTGCCGCTCGCCGTCACCGATACGACCCACGGCCCCCAGTGGATCACGAAGGTGCCGCTCCGGCATCGCGTGGCGTCGGCGATCCTCGAGTGGGCGGTGAGCCTGCTCCAGCGCCGGGGGACGATGTCGGACGCGTTCCTGGCCGGGGCGGCGCTGCTGGCGATCGTCGCGCTGCTCGTGATCGTGGGCGGCGACGGACGGACCCGCCGGGGCGCGGCAGTCGCGGCGGCGATCGCCGGGTTCGTGTTCCTGGCGCCGCTGGCGCTCGGGTTCGTGGGGCAGGATTACTTCCTCTCGCGCAACGAGATCCCGGCGTTCGTGCCGCTGGCCACGCTGGTCGCCGCGGGCTGCGCGGCGCCGCGCTTGCGCGTCGTGGGAACCGGGCTGGCGATCGCGCTACTCGCGATGTTCTCGGCCGCCGCGATCTACGTCCAGACCCATCCCTTTCTGGAGCGGCCCGACTGGCGCCACGTCGCCCACGCGCTGGGTCCGGCGACCGCCCCCAGGGCGATCCTGGCCGCCGACGGGTTGACGGCGGATCCGCTCAAGATCTACCTGCCCGGTGTGGACTGGACCGCGTCGCACTCCCGGAAGGTCAGGCTTTCCGAGATCGACGTAGTCGGTGCGACCAAGCGGATCGCCCTGGCGCAGAAGGCACGCCCTGCCGAGGAGGACTCAGTGCCGGTGCCCAGGCAGACCGGTCGGCCGCTGCCGCGCTCGGTGGCGCCGCGGGGCATGCGCCTGGTGGCGCGGTTCCCCGTCAACAACTGGGTGATCGCCAAGTTCGCGTTCAGGCACCCCGAATCGCTCAGCATCAACCAGCTCTCGGCGATGGCGCCGAAGTTCTTCCGGCGCACCCCGGCGGCGTTGCTGGTGTTCACGCAGCCGGCCGAGCGCAGGCGGTGAGGATCTTGCCCGAGAACGCGAACTAAGCAGGGCTTTATCGGAGCGGGCAGAGTTTGATGGGCATGGCCGGAAACACCCCAGGCGCACGGGGCGATGAGATCGAGTTGAGCGTGGTCGTGCCCGTATACGGGTGCGCCGACTGTCTCGCTGCCCTGCACGACCGGCTCACGCGCAGCGTCGAGCAGGTCACCGACCGCTACGAGTTCGTGTTCGTCGACGACCGCAGCGTCGACGATGGGTGGGCGGTCCTGCGCCGGCTCGCCCACGCCGACCCGCACGTCCGCGCCTATCGCCTGAGCCGCAACTTCGGCCAGGACGCCGCGATCACCGCCGGGCTCGCCCAGGCCCGCGGCGCGTGGGCGGTCGTGATGGACTGCGACCTCGAGGAGGCGCCGGAGGACATCCCGCGCCTGTGGGCGGCCGCCGGCGCGGGCTACGACGTCGTCCGCACGGTCCGCCGTGGATGGAGCCACTCCGCGTTTCGCCGGTGGACCAGCCGCCTGTACCGCCGGCTCACGCTCGAGACCGACGTCCGGCCCGACTACAGCAACCTCAGCCTGCTCTCGCGGCGGGTGATCGACGCGTTCCTGCGCCTGCGTGACCGCGACCGCGAGTACATGATCGCGCTCGATTGGCTCGGGTTCGACTCGACGGCGATCGAGATCGAGCATCACGAGCGCCATGCGGGGAAGAGCGGCTACACGCTCGAGCGGCTGATCAGGGTCGCGCTCGACGGCATGTTCTTCCGCAGCACCGTGCTGCTGCGACTGGTCGTGCTCGTCGGGTTCCTCGTGGCGCTCGCCGGGCTGGTGGTCGCCGGGTTCGAGATCGTCGACTACTTCGTCGAGCCGTCGAAGACCGTCCCGGGCTACACGAGCCTGGCCGTGCTGCTGCTGGTGCTGGCCGGTGTGATCATCGTCAGCGTCGGCGTCGTCGGCCTGTATGTGGGGAGGATCTTCGAGCAGGTCAAGAACCGGCCGCTGTTCCTGATCGACAGCGAGGCGCTGGGTGAGGTCGGCGAGCACCGACCGGACGAGCAGCTTGAGCTCCAGCCGGTCGAGGCGGTTGGCACCGGGCCTCAGCCGGTCGAGGCGGTGGGCACCGGGCCTCGGCCGCGGGCGTCGAGGACGTAGACCTTTTCGCGCCCGCCGGGGGCGGGGAAGGCTCGCATGACGCGCTGCTCGTAGCGCTCCATCAGCTCGTCGAGCGTGGCCTCGTTGAAGCGGTGCTCGTGGCCGCCGGTGCCCGGGTCGGTGGCGCGCTGCCCGAGCGAGCCGATCACCGGCGCCCGGCTCGAGGAGAGATTGCGGATCGGCTCCGCGACGATCACGCGGTGCTGTGCCGCCGCGAGCATCCGGTCGACGATCGCCTCGGCGTGGGGAAGGAAGTGATAAAGGCTGGCCTGGATCAGGGCGACGTCGGTTGTTGGGAGGGGGTGGTCGCTGCCGGCGAGGTCGACTCTGCGGGCGTCGACGCCCCGGCTTTTGAGCCGCGCGACGAACGCCTCGTTGACGTCCAGCCCGATGTAGGGATGGTCTTTGAGGTAGCGGAAGTACAGCGTCCCCGGGCCGCAGCACAGCTCGAGCACCGAGGCGCCCTGTGGGACCTGCTCGGCCACGACGCGCATCCGGTCCCTGTAGTGGCGGCCGTACAGCGCGCGCATCAGCAGCTCGTATCCCCGCGAGCTGCGGTAGATCAGGCTGGTGCTCACCGGGGGCGACGGTAGCGTGTCCTCGGCGGATAACGTTCGCGCCCGTGTCGGATCCGTCGATCCTGAACAGGGCCGCCGCGCTCGGGCGCCGGGGCGCGGTCGAATCCCGCGCACTGGGGCACGCCTACCGGGCCGGGATGGTCGGGTTCGAGGGTCCAAGCCGCGCGCTGGCGATCTTCCGCGCGCTCGATCGCCTGGGGCAGCTGGGCGGCGCGATCGCGATCGCGGCGATCCGCCACGGCGACCGCCCCGGGCTGATCGACGAGCGCGGCACGCTCACGTTTGCCGAGCTCGACGGCCGCTCGGATGCGGTGGCGTGCGGGCTGCGCGACCGCGGTCTGCGCGAGGGCGACGGCGCCGGGGTCCTGTGCCGCAACCACCGAGGCTTCCTCGACGTCACGTTCGGCGCCGCCAAGGCCGGCGCCCGGGTCCTGTACCTGAACACCGACTTCGCGGGGCCGCAGCTGCGCGACGTGTGCGAGCGAGAGGGGATCTCGCTGCTCGTGCACGACCAGGAGTACGACGGGCTCGTCGGCTCGGTCGAGGTCCGTCACGGCCAGCTGCTGGGGTGGACTGATGGCGAGCCGCCGGCGGACTCGCTCGAGGCGCTGATCGGGGCGTATGCGGGGCGTGTGCCTCCGCCTCCGGCCCAGCCCGCCTCGGTCGTCCTGCTGACGAGTGGGACGACCGGCACGCCCAAAGGGGCGCCGCGCGGGCAGGGGCGGTCTTTGGCGCCGATCGGGGCGCTGCTCTCGAAGGTGCCCTATCGCTCGCGCGAGGCGACGTACGTCGGCGCGCCGATGTTCCACGGCCTCGGGTTCACGCAGATGGCCCTGTCGACGACGCTCGGCTGCACCACAATCGTGGAGCGCCGGTTCAGCCCCGAGCGCGTGCTCGCGGCGATCGAGCGGTGGCGGCCGTCGGCGCTGGTGGTCGTGCCGGTGATGCTGCAGCGGATCGTGGGCGTGCTCGAGGATCAGCCCGGGCGCTACGACACCAGCTCGCTGCGGATCGTGTTCTGCTCGGGGTCGCAGCTGGAGGCCGACCTCGTAGGCCGGGCCCGGCGGACGATCGGCGAGAAGCTCTACAACTTCTACGGCTCGACCGAGGTGGCGTACGCCACGTTCGCGACCCCGGAGGACCTCCGCCTGGCCCCCGGCACGGCCGGCCGGGTCCCGTTCAGCGCCGTCGTGCGCCTGTATGACTTCGACGGCCGCCCGGTGGTGGGGCCAGGCCGCACCGGGCGGATCTTCGTCGGCAACCCGTTCCAGTTCGACGGGTACACGGGCGGCGGCAACAAGGAGGTGATCGACGGCCTGATGAGCACCGGCGACGTCGGCCACTTCGACTCCGACGGCCGCCTGTTCGTCGACGGCCGCGACGACGAGATGATCGTCTCCGGTGGCGAGAACCTGTTCCCCGGCGAGATCGAGGAGCTGCTGCACAGCCATCCGGGCGTCGAGGAGGTGGCGGCAATCGGAGTGCCCGACGAGGAATTCGGCCAGCGGCTCGCCGTGTTCGTCGTGCGCAAGCCGGGGGCGGAGCTGACCGCGGACGAGGTCAGGGAGTTCGTCAAGGACAACCTGGCGCGGTACAAGGCCCCCCGGGACGTGGAGTTTCTGGACGAGCTGCCCCGGAACCCGACCGGGAAGGTCCTCAAGCGGGCGTTGAGGGGTGGCGCCTGAGGGTTGTGGGGCGGTTGTAGGGCGGTGGCGGTGGCGGGGAAAGGGAGAGGCGGGCGCGATCGCACGTCAGTTGGAGCGTGAGGGTCGGCGCCGGCGCCCTCATCCACCCCTTTCCCAGCGCCGTTTACCGAGCCGCCGTCGCCGCGGGCCGAGAGTCCACAACTCGGGCTCGGACACCAATCAATGCGCGGGCGGCGCGGCCAGACCCAGACGTTGGTCGAGAAACGCAAACAATATTTGCGTTTCTCGACCAACCCCCGGTGGCGCCTCGCCCCGGCGGCGCCGGCGCCTCGCCTCGCCCCGCCGGCGCCTCGCCTCGCCCTGCCGGCGCCTCGCCCCGGCGGCGCCCCGCCACCATCTGTCAAAGTAATTTCAAGTTTGTGGCCTATCTTGGTCCTACGACAAGAAAGGCTTGGAGATGACGAGGTTCCTACGCACTACTTCAACCAGACGGCTCCTGGCGACGATTGCCGGAGTGATCGCGGCGATCGCGGCCGGCACGGCGATCGCGGTGGCGGCCGCCGGATCGGGTCCCGTTCCGAAGCGGACCTCGCTGGCGCGGGCCGTTCACGAGGCGCTGGCGGCGAAGGCGGTGCCGGGGATCTCCGGCCGCATCAGCTTCACCAACCATCTGATCGACGCCTCGGACCTGCAGGGCAACGCCGATCCGATCCTGTCAGGCGCCAGCGGCAGATTCTGGCTCTCCAAGCACCAGCTCCGCCTGGAGCTCCAGTCCGATAACGGCGACGCCCAGGTACTGGTCAACAACGGCTCGTTCTGGATCTCGGATCCGGCCGCGAACACGGTCTACGAGGGCAAGCTCCCGTCGCAGGGCAAGGACTCCCAGGCCAACGACTCCCAGGGCAAGGACAGCGCGAAGGGCCAGGACGCGATCCCGTCGATCGCCGACATCCAGCGCGACATCAACCGCCTGGCCCGCCACTTGAACGTGTCCGGCGCGATCCCGGGCGACGTCGCCGGCCAGCCGGTGTACACGATCAGGATCTCGCCCAAGCACGACGGCGGCCTGCTCGGCAACGTCCAGCTTGCCTGGGACGCGGTCCATGGCGTGCCGCTGCGGATCGGCATCTACGCTCAGGGCCAGAGCTCGCCGATCCTCCAGCTGAAGGTCACCGACATCTCCTACGGAACGGTGCCGAGCTCGGTGTTCTCGATCCAGCCCGCGTCCGGGGACAAGGTCGTGAGGATCGCGCCGGCGGCGAGCCACGCCGCCCAGACCACGCCGGCGCAGGGCCTCGCCCGGCGCCAGAGGGCCCACGCCGAGGTCAGTGGTGTCGCCGCGGTGGCGCGCCACGTGCCGTTCGCGCTTGTCTCGCCGTCCTCGCTCGATGGGCTGCAGCGCCGGTCGGCCACGCTGCTCGACTGGGGCGGCACCCCGGCCGCGCTTGTCACCTACGGGCAGAACCTCGGTGGCGTCGCCGTGATCGAGCAGGCCGCGGACGCCGGCGGCGCAAACCCCGGCGGCGCGAACCCCGGTGGCGCGAACGCCGGCGGGGCCTCGGCCCAGGGCGGCGGCCAGGGCGGACTCAGCCTGCCGACCGTCTCGATCGACGGCGCCACGGCGCAGGAGCTGGCGACCCCGCTCGGGACCGTCCTCCGCTTCACGCGTAACGGCGTGGCGTACACCGTGATCGGGTCGGTGCCGCCGACGGCCGCCGAGCTCGCGGCCAAGGCGCTGTGACCGATCGCCGTGATGGTCCCGTGCCGCTCGAGGTGCGGGGTCTGGTCAAGCGCTACGACAACCTGACTGCGGTCGCCGGCGTCGACGTCACGGTCAACGTCGGCGACGTCTACGGGTACCTCGGTCCCAACGGCGCGGGCAAGACCACCTCGCTGCGGATGATGTTGGGGCTGATCCGCCCGACGGCGGGGACGGTCCGCCTGTTCGGACGCGATCCGATGGAGAGCGTGCGGGCGCTCGAGGGCGTCGCCGGCTTCGTCGAGGCCCCGACCTTCTACCCGTACCTGACCGCGCGGCGAAACCTCGAGCTGCTCGCGGCCTTCGATGGCAGGGACGCGAAGAAGCGCATCGACGAGGCGCTCGAGACCGTCGAGCTGACCGACCGCGCCGGCGACAAGGTCGGCGGCTACTCGCACGGGATGCGGCAGCGGCTGGGGATCGCCGCGGCGCTGCTGCGGGACCCCGAGCTGCTGCTGCTCGACGAGCCCGCGACCGGGCTCGACCCGGCGGGGATGCGCGACATGCGCGTCCTGATCCGCCGGCTGGCGGACCAGGGGATGACGGTCGTGCTCTCGAGTCACCTGCTGGCCGAGGTCGAGGAGGTCTGCAATCGCGTGGCGATCGTCCGCACCGGGAAGATCGTCTACGAGGGCGAGATCGCCGAGCTCAAGCGCGGCGCTGGGACCGTCTACCGGCTCGAGACGACCGACGACGAGCGGGCGCTGGCGGTGTGCCAGGCCCAGCCCGGGATCGACGAGGTCCACACCGAGCACGGGCGGATCGCGTTCACGGCCGACGAGGCGGCGGCCGCCGAGCTCTCCCAGGCGCTGATCGAGGCGGGCGCGCTGATCCAGGTCCTGACGCCGCAGACGGTCACGCTCGAGGATCTGTTCTTCTCGCTGACCGAGGGCGTCGACGGCGCCGGGCCGCCCCCCGCCGGCTCGCCGTCAGCGCAGCCACCGGTGGAGAGCGCGCGATGAGGCCCGGAATCTGGACGGTTTACCGCTGGGAGCTGACGAAGCTCCGCTACCAGAAGCGGACCTACCTCGGGCTGGGGGCGGCGGCGCTCGTGCCGATCCTGTTCGTGGTCGCGATCCACTTCCGCCACAACCGCCACGGCGGCGACTTCGCGTTCTCCTCGTATCTGACCCGGAGCGGGCTCGCGGTCCCGCTCGTGCTGCTGCTGTTCGGCGCCGTGTGGATGTTCCCGCTGATCACGGCGCTGGTCGCCGGGGACATCATCGCCTCCGAGGACCACAACGGGACGCTCAAGACGATCTTCACCCGCTCGCTCGAGCGCGGCCAGATCTTCGCCGGCAAGGCGCTGGCCACGGCCACGTACGCGGTGGCGGCGATCATGCTGAGCGGCACCGTCGCGGTCATCGCGGGCAGCATCCAGTCGGGCTTCAACTCGCTCCAGACCCTGTCCGGGACGATCGTCTCCGCGCCCAAGGGGCTCGAGCTCGTGTACGTCGGGCTGCTCGTGTACCTGATCCCGATTGCCGCGATCGTCTGCATCGGGCTGCTGCTGTCGTCGATCACGCGCAACAGCGCGGCGGCCGTGGTCGGGACGCTGATGGTGTCACTGCTGATCCAGCTGATCGGGATCCTCCCCGGGCTGGGCGGGCTGCAGCCGTACCTGCTGAGCACCCAGTTCAACGCCTGGCAGGGTCTGCTGCGGACGCCGATCGACTGGTCGCCGATCGTCCAGGCGGCGTGGGTGTGCGCGCTGTACGGGATTCCGGCGATCTGCGCCGCGTATCTCGTGTTCCTGCGCCGCGACGTCGCCGGTGGGTGACGACTTAGCCGCTGCCCCGGGGGCTCCGTCCAGAGATCGGGTGCTGGTCGTCGATGACGACCCGCCGCTGCTGCGAATGCTCCAGCGGACGCTGGCGGCCGACGGATTCGAGGTCACCGCCGCCGCCGACGGCGCCGCCGCGCTGATCGCCACCGAGCGCTCGGCCCCCGACGTGATCGTGCTCGACGTGGCGATGCCGGGCCTCGACGGGCTCGCCGTGTGTCGGCGCCTACGGGCCAAGGGGCTGGCCACGCCGATCCTGATGCTGACCGCGCGCGACGCCGTCTCCGATCGGGTCGCAGGCCTGGAGGCGGGAGCCGACGACTACCTCGTCAAGCCATTTGCGACCGAGGAGCTGATCGCACGGATCCGGGCCCTGACCCGACGCCACGTCGAGACCCAGCCGCTGCTCTCCTACGCGGATCTGCTGCTCGACGTGCGGACGCGCGCGCTGGTGCGGGCGGGCCGGCCGATCGAGCTCACCGGCCGGGAGGCGGCTCTGCTCGAGCTGCTGCTGCGATCGCCCGGACGGACGGTGACGCGTGAGCACGCGCTCGAGCAGATCTGGCAAGGTGCAGCCGAGGCGAACGTGGTCGATCGCTACATCACCCGCTTGCGCCGGAAGCTCGGCCCGCCGGCGCTGATCCGAACCGTCCGGGGGTCGGGATTCGCGCTCAGAGCCTGATTCCGCGGACGCTGCGCGGCCGGCTGGTGCTGGCGGCGGTGGCGTCGAGCCTCGCCGGAGTCGCCGTGCTCGCGATCGCCTCGGTCCTGATCGTCGGCCACCAGCTGCGAAGCTCGCTCGACGCCGCGCTGCGCCAGCGGGCCCAGCAGGTGGCCGAGCTCGCGGTCTCGGCGCCGGCGGTGCTCGACAGCCCCGGCGCGCTCGAGAGCCCGGTCTCCGGCCACCAGATCGTGGTCGAGGTGATCGACGCCCACGGCCGGATCATCGCCCGGTCGCTGACGCTGGGCGCCGAGCTGTTGCCGCAGGATCGGCTCGCGCGCGCGGCGCGGGTGTCCGGCCGCACGGGGTTTGAGAACGTCAACATCGGCGGCCGCCAGTTCCGCCTCTACGCCGCGCCGATCGCCGACGCCGGCGGCCCGGCCGCGGGCGGGGCGGTGCTGGTGGCGTCGGACACCACCGACATCACCAACACGATCAACCACATCGGCTTTCTGCTGGCCGTGATCGGCGCCGCGGTGGCGCTGGTGGCGGCACTGGTCGCGGCGGCGCTCAGCCGCCGGGGGCTGCGGCCGCTCCGGCGGCTCGCCACCGCCGCCGAGGAGATCGAGAAGACCGCCGATCCGTCGAAGCGGCTGCCCGAGCCGGCGGTCGCCGATGAGGTGGCGCAGCTGAGCGGCGTGCTCAATCGGATGCTGGCCGCGCTCGAGCAGTCGCGTGAGAACGAGCGCCGGTTTCTGGCCGACGCCTCGCACGAGCTGCGCACGCCGGTGGCGACGCTGCTCGGCAACGTCGAGTACGCCTCCCGCCACGGCGCCGACGAGGAGGTGCTGGCCGATCTCCGCCGCGACGCCGATCGCCTGGCCCGGCTGGTCGACGATCTGCTCGTCCTCGAGCGGGCCGGCGAGCGCGAGCGCGAGCCGACCGCCGTCGAGCTTGACGAGCTGGTCGAGGAGGTCGTCCACGGCCACGACGATGGTGCCGAGCGGGTGAGGCTCGAGCGGGTGGAGCCGGTACACGTCCGGGGCGAGCCCGAGGCGCTGCGGCGCGTGCTCGAGAACCTGATCGAGAACGCGCTCGTCCACGGCCCGGAGGGCGGGCAGGTGACGGTCGCGCTGACGTCGGCCAACGGCCACGCGCTGCTCACCGTCCGCGACGCCGGCAAGGGGCCGGATCCGGCCAATCGCGACCGCCTGTTCGAGCGCTTCTGGCGGGGCCCCGATGCCCTGCACCGATCGGGATCCGGGCTCGGGCTGTCGATCGTCGCTGCGGTCGTCGAGCGCCACGGCGGCCGCGTGCTTGTCGACGGAGCGACGTTCACGATCGAGCTTCCGGCTCTCAGCGCGCCCACAGGCCCGACAGCGGGCGGCTGAACGCCTAGACGAATTCTCATACTGGTCTTACGGAGTCCTGATTGTGTGCTCCGATAATTCACGTGATGATTAGTGGAGAGCATCGCGCCGCGGGACGCCGCAGCCAGTCGCTCGCCCAGCTGGAGCGGGATGCCGCGCTTGGGCGCCTGGCTCGCGCTCGGCGCTGGTTGATCGTCGGCGCCGCGGCGGCGACGGCGGCGATCGCCGCGGCGGTGTCCTCCGCGGCTCCGGGGCGAAAGCTCGGTGCGCGAGCATCCAGTGCCGGTGCGCGCACCGAAACCGCGTCGGCATCGTCCTCGGTGGTGATGCCTGCGCTCGCCAGCCCTGCCCAGCTCGGTCTTCAGGGCCCTGAGGAGGGGCCGCAGCCGAGCTCATCGGCCACCTCGCCGTCCCCTGCTCCCGCCCCGCAGGCGTCGGACCCCGCGCCCGCCCCGGCGCCTGCCCCGTCGCCCGCCCCGGTGTCCGGCGGCTCCTGAGCCCGACGGGACGGCCCTCCGTGTCCGAAAACCGAGTGTTCGACAACCAAGCCTGCTCGTTTCCTGCGTTTGCCAGCACCGCGATCGTCGCCGTCGCCGACCCGGCCCGGCTCGCGATCGCCCGCGAGGCCGTCGAGGGCGTGATCGCCGACTTCGATCTCGCCTGCTCGCGGTTTCGCGAGGACTCGGAGCTGTCGGCCGTCAACCGCGCGGCCGGTTCGGCGGTGACGGTCAGCCCGCTGTTGCTGGACTCGGTCAGGGCCGCCGTGCGCGCGGCCCAGCTGACCGATGGCGATGTCGATCCGACCGTCGGTCAGGCGCTGATCGCGCTGGGCTACGACCGAGACTTCGACGAGGTCGCCGGGGCGCCCGCGCCGCGGCGGGTGGCGTTCGCCGCGGTGGCGGGATGGCGGACCGTCGAGGTCGACCGCGTTCGGTCGACGGTTCGGGTGCCGCACGGTGTCTCGCTCGATCTCGGCGCCACCGCGAAGGCGCTCGCCGCCGACCGGGCGGCGGCGGCCGCGCTCGCGGCCGCGGGCTGTGGCGTGCTTGTAGGCCTCGGCGGGGACATGGCGATCGCCGGCCCCGCTCCGGCTCCCGGCTGGCGCATCCGGGTGACCGACGATCACCGGGCCTCGCTCGACGCGCCCGGTCAGTGGATCACGTTGAGCTCGGGCGGGCTCGCCACGTCGAGCACGACCACGCGGCGCTGGCGGGCGGCCACGGGCACCGTCCACCACGTCGTCGACCCGTCGACGGGCGCGCCGGCCGACGAGGTGTGGCGGACCGTCTCGGTCAGCGCCTGGTCGTGCCTCGACGCGAACATCGCCAGCACAGCAGCGATCGTCCGCGGCGAGGAGGCGGCCGGGTGGCTCGAGTCGCTGGCGCTTCCGAGCCGTCTCGTCCGGGGTGACGGCAGCGTGCTGCACCTCGCCGGCTGGCCCGCCGAGGGCGATGATCTGGCGGCGACGATGCGCGTTGGCGAGGCGCCGACGTGATCGTGGCCCTGGCAACGACCGGGCCCAGCGTCTACTGGTACCTGGCGCGCGGGACGGGCGCGGTCGCGCTCGTGCTGCTGACGATCAGCGTCGTGCTGGGGATCCTCGGGTCGCTCCGGTTCGCGGTGGCGCCGCGGTGGCCGCGGTTCGCGATCGACACGCTCCACCGCGACGTGTCGCTGCTGGTGATCGTCCTACTCGTCGTCCACATCATCACCAGCGTGCTCGACAGCTTCGCCCCGATCAAGCTGACCGACAGCGTGATCCCGTTCGTCTCGAGCTACCGGCCGCTGTGGCTGGGGCTCGGCGCGCTGGCGTTCGACATCCTGCTGGCGCTCGTCGTGACGAGCCTGGTGCGGCGGCGGCTCGGCTATGGCCGCTGGCGGCTGGTCCACTGGCTCGCCTACGCGAGCTGGCCCGTGGCCGTGCTCCACGGCCTGGGCACGGGCACCGACACGAAGGTGTGGTGGATGCTCGCGCTCACGGCCGCCTGCGTCGCCGCGGTGACGGTCGCCACGTTGGTGCGGATCTCGCGCACCGATGGCGTCCCCGAAGGACTTCGGGCGCCGGCGGCGACCGCGGCGGTGATCGCGCCGATCGCGATCGCGATCTTCGCGCTGGTCGGACCGCTCCAGACCGGCTGGGCCCGCCGTGCGGGCACGCCCGCTCGGCTGCTGGCCGCGCACGTATCGGCGCCGGCGGCGACCGCCCGTCCGGTGTCGAACACCACGCGGACGCTGCGGCTCCCGGTGTCGGCGACGCTCGCCGGGAGCGTCAATCAGTCGCCGGCCCAGGGCGGCACGATCGTCGACCTGGGAATGAACGTCACCGGCGGCGCCCACGGCAGGCTCCGGATCCGGCTCGCGGGGTCGCCGCTACCGAACGGAGGGCTATCGCTGACCGGTAGCCAGGTGGACCTGCTTCTGAACGGGCTTCCCAACGTCCTGGCGGGCAAGGTCACGTTCCTCGAGGGCCAGGAGGTGGTGGCGCACGTGAGCGACGGCTCGGGGACGGCGCTCGATCTGCACGTCAGGCTCAACGTCAACGGCAACCAGGGGACGGTGACCGGCACGATGCACGCCCGCGCCGCCGGAGGTGGAGGATGAGCGTCGGTCCCGCCGCACTCCCGCGCCTGCTCGCCGGGCTGCAGCCGAACGGCGCAGCGATGACGCTGGCCGACCACGAGCGGATCCACGGTCCGCTCCCGCGTCCGTCGCCCGAGGAGCTGATCGAGGTCGTGGAGCGCAGCGGCCTGCGCGGCCGTGGCGGGGCCGACTTCCCGACCGCGCGCAAGCTCCAGTCGGTGGCGCAGCGCCGCCGGGGAGCGGTGCTGATCGTCAACGGCTCAGAGACGGAGCCGGCCAGCGCGAAGGACCGGCTGCTGCTCTCGAGGCTGCCCCACCTCGTGCTCGACGGCGCCGTGCTGGCGGCCAGTGCGATCGGTGCGCGGGAGGTGTTCGTCAAGGTCGGCCAGAGCGCGTCGGGCACGGTGCGGGCGCTCGAAGGCGCGGTCGGGGTCCGGGCCGACGGGAAGCTCAAGGTCCAGGTGGTGACCGGCCCCGAGGGCTACGTCGCCGGCGAGGAGCGGGCCGTCGTCCATTACTTCAACGGGGGCGCTCCGCTGCCGACGTTCGCGCCACCGCTGCCGTTCGAGCGCGGCTACCGCGGCCGTCCGACGCTCGTGCAGAACCCCGAAACGCTGGCCCAGATCGCGCTCGTGGCCCGCTACGGTGACCGGTGGTACCGCGAGCTCGGGACCGATACGGATCCGGGCTCGGCGCTGGTCACGATCTCCGGAGCGGTGGCTGCGCCGGGCGTTTACGAGCTCGCCTTTGGGACGCCGATGATCGACCTGCTGGCGGCGGCCGGCGGCTCGACCGAACCGCTGCGGGCGCTGCTCGTCGGCGGGTACTTCGGCACGTGGGTCGACTCCGAGAGCGCGTTCAGACTGCGCCTGGCGCGGGAGGATCTGCGGTCGGTCGGGTGCTCGCTCGGCTCCGGCGTGCTGATCGCGCTCGGCCAGAGCTCGTGCGGCCTGCACGAGAGCGCCCGGGTGATCGGCTATCTCGCCGACCAGTCGGCCGGGCAGTGCGGCCCGTGCGTGTTCGGGCTGCGCGCGATCGCCGACGCCGTCGGAGCGCTCGCCGCCGGCGTCGGCGGCGAGCGCGAGGGCGAACGCGTGCTGCGCTGGGCCGCCGAGATCCGCGGCCGCGGCGCGTGCCACCACCCCGACGGCGCGGCCAGGTTTGTCGAGAGCGCGCTGTCGGTGTTCGCCCCCGAGATCGAGGCGCACCGCCACTCCCGCTGCACCGCACGCCCCGCGGGTCTGCCCGTCGCCGCCCGCGCCGGCGCCCGCGGTCACAGGCTCGCCGCCGGGACGAGACGATGAGCGCCCGGCTTCGCGTCAATCCGATCACGTGCGAGGGCCACGGGCTGTGCGCCGAGCTGCTGCCCGAGCTGATCCGCCTCGACGACTGGGGCTACCCGATCATCGATCAGGCCGAGGTCCCGCCCGAGCTGCTCGGTCTCGCCCGCAAGGCGGCTGACGCGTGCCCGACGCTGGCGCTGCTGCTCGACGAGGATCGCCGCTAGCGGCGGTGCAGATCGGCCGCCGCGCCGTCGACGTGCATCGCGGCCCAGCACGCCTGGCCGTTGTGGCAGTGCTCCATCGCCAGTAGCTCGCGGTGGAGCTCGGCGAGCAGTACCGCCGGCAGGTAGGGAGCGAGGTTGTCGAGCTCGAACGGGTCGGTGCGCAGCTCGTAGTACTCGCGCCCGCCGTCCTTGTACTCGACATACAGGAAGTCATGCGTGCGCATCGCCTCGTAGCTGGGCGGGTTGCCGCTGAGCGGCGACTGGAAGTCGGGGTCGGAGCGATGCAGGTCGGGCCCCTGATGCTCGACCAGGATCGCGTTGCGCCAGCCGAGCGGCGCGACGCCGTGCAGGAGCGCCAGCAGGCTGTGGCCGTCGGACGGCAGCGTCGTGCCCCCGATCGCCGTGAACGTCTTGGCGAGGTCGATGTTCTCGGCCATTGCGTCGGTGCTCGACCCGGCCGGAACGCCGGGGCCGTCGACGATCAGCGGGACATGGATGTCGGTGTCGAACGCCGTCATCTTCCCCGGCATCAGCCGGTACTCGCCCATATGCAGGCCGTTGTCCGAGCTGAACACCAGGTACGTGTTGCCCTGGACGTGGTCGGCCGCGAGCGTCGCCTCGATCTGCCCGATCATGTCGTCGACCGCCTCGACCGACTGGGCCCGCTTTCTGAAGTCCCTGTTGATCGTGGCGACGTCGTCCGGCCCGAGCGGCGGGTGGCCTGCCAGCCACGCCGGTGGGTTGATCGGCAGCGTGTTGAAGCTGGGCGGCTCCGGCGCATTCACGCCGGGGAAGTCGTTGGCGTTGCGCGGCGCCGGGACGAACGGGGAGTGGGGGGCGAACGTCGCCACCTCGAGGAAGAACGGCTGCTGCGCCGCGGTCGAGTTGTTGATGAAGTCGACCGCGTTGCGAGCGAGCACGTCGGTCAGATAGTCCGACGGCTGATCGCCGTAGCTCTGCAGGCCGCCGTTCTGGTTGAGCACGTAGTTGAACTCGGGATAGCCCCAGCCCGCGACGTCCCACCGGGTCCACCCGGGCGGCACGTACGTGGCCGGCGCCACCGCCGGCAGACCCGTCCCGCCCATGTAGCCGTTCAGGTACTTGCCCATCATCGCCGTGCGGTAGCCGGCGCGCCTGAGCGCGTTCGCGAACGTGTGCTGCTCCTCGCCGCGGGCGTAGAACTGGTCGAACCCCCCATGCTTGCCGACGTTGCTGTAGATCCCCGTGTCGTGGGGAAAGTTGCCGGTGAAGATCGACGAGCGCGACGGGCAGCAGAGCGAGTCAGAGACGAAGTAGTCCTTGAATGTCAGCCCCTGGCGTTGCATCGCCAGCACGTGCGGCATGAACTGCAACAGGTTCGTCGACAGGTCGTCGGTGAGGACGAACACGATGTTCGGGCGGTTGCGGCTCTGGACGGTCGGCGCCGTGTGGCCGTGGTGGGCCCGGCCGTGGTGTGTCCGGCGGTGGCGGGCGCCGTGGTGGTGGCCGCTGGCGCTGGCCGCCCCGACCCCGAGCCCCGCGAGCAGGCATCCGCAGCCCAGAACCGCGATCAGCCCACGAAGACGGGTGCCGGCACGAGTTGAATCCACCCGCGTGTCGAACCCGTGGCGGCGGCCGAAGTTCCGGCCCTTATCGACGTTTTAGGGCCGGATGGTGTCGAGTCTGACAGGCGGTCCCGGGGACGCCGGCGGCGGTCCATCATGGGGGATCAGCTCGGCCTGCCACCAGCCGACGTCCCGCCACGAGCCGTTCTTGAAGCCGATTCCGCGGTACACGCCGACCGCCGTGAACCCGACCGCCTCGTGCAGGGCGACGCTCGCGTCGTTGGGCAGCGTGATCCCGGCGCAGGCGACGTACAGGCCCTGGCGGGCGAGCAGCGGCAGCAGCGAGTCGTACAGCGCCCGCCCGATGCCGGCGCGGCGAGCGTCCTGCGCCACATACACCGCCACGTCCGCGGCCCACCGGTAACCGGGACGCTCGCGGTGCGCCGATCCGTACGCAAACCCGAGCACGGCGCCGTCGCGTTCGGCGACCAGCCAGGGGTGGGTCCGCGCGATCCGCTCGATCCGCGCCGCGACCTCGCGCTCGTCAGGTGCCTGCTCCTCCATCGACACGGCGCTGTCGGTCACGAACGGGACGTAGATGGCCGCGCAGGCGCCGGCGTCGCGGGCGGGGTCGGCGTGGCGGATCAGCATCGGCGTCACTGTAGGGCGAGTTCGGCGTCGCCGAGCGGACCGTGCGCGATCGCGTCCCGGCGCGATCGCAGGTGCGCAGGCACCGTGATCCGCAGCCGCTCGGGCATCACCGGCCCGCACGCACGGGTCGCCGCACCGAGCGCCCAGAACGCGGCCTCGTCGAGCGGTGTCCAGCGGATCCCAAGTCGCTTGCGCAGCGCCGGGCTCAGCAGCCCGGCGCCACCCATCCAGATCATCTGTGCCGCCGGGATTCTCGCGGCGCGCCACACCACGCCGGGCAAAGGCACCGGCGCGGGGGTCGCGTTCCGGACCGCGCGCAGAACACGATCGGTCGCCTCGTTACGCTCGAGCTCGCTCTCGACGACGCCGTCGAAGTAGGTGCGAAATCCAGCCCAGTCGTTCGGCAGATCACGCTCGCGAACCCCGATCAGCCGGCCCAGCCCCCGGTACTCGCGGTAGAAGCGCTCGAGCTGCTCGCCGGACATCGGCCGGCCGAAATGGGCGTGACCGTCGACGAAGCCGGCGATCAGCGTGGCGTGCACCCAGGCGTAGGCGTCGGGCTCGAGCGCCGAGTAGCGCTCCCCGTCCTTGCGCACGCCCCGGAATCCGTGATGCAGGGCGCGGAGCCGGCGGCCCGCGGTCACGGCGTCCCGACCTCCGTAGACGAGCAGATTGAGATAGTCCGCGGTCCGCAGCAGGCGTTCCATTGGCCGCCGCTCGAAGTCCGAAAAGTCGCTGACGCCGGCCTCGACGGTTGGGTGTGCGACCTGCAGCAGCAGCGGATAGAGGACCACGAGGTTCAGCCGTGCGTCGCTGGTGAACTGCCAGGTCACCGAGTCGGG
>Ga0116218_1000802_pt1 | contig 21149 bp, 18 predicted proteins | sample Sb_taG_2_FD_88966 | JGI IMG/M metagenome (GOLD analysis project Ga0116218, IMG submission 88966) | Peat soil microbial communities from Weissenstadt, Germany - Sb_50d_5_LS metaG | ecosystem: Environmental > Terrestrial > Soil > Wetlands > Peat | place: Germany: Weissenstadt | collected 2010-09-21 | reverse complement strand
GCCACCGAAGGCCGATAAATCGGCGGTGTGCGCGATAAATCGGCACCTACGAATGTCATGATTCTCGTGTTCATCACCAAATTTACCCTCATGAAACACCCAACAATTGCCCCATCTACATGCGGTGGGATGGATTGTGACGAGAGCGAGATACCACATCAGGTCAACGTGAGGTAGATGTGATATGCATTGAGTATGGTCTCTTAGAGGAATAATTTCGCCTGGTGCATGCCATATATATCCTTATTGAAGGAGGTTAGAATGGAAACTACGACTGTAAGAAGAACATTGAGAGAGGCTGTCGCCGGTCCAGACCCATCATGGAAAGGGCTTTATCGAGCCGGAGGCATTTCGGCATTTCTGTATATCGTTCTATTAATTGTACCAATAGTGCTTATCTTCACCACTAAGCAGCCCCCGACTTCGGATGGAGCTGCCATTCTTCAATATATCGCCTCAAACAAGGTTGTCTATATCACTGAACTGGTACTGTTCCTGGCACCTAGCGTCCTGGCCATGATCGTTTTCCTGGCTCTCTACATGGCGCTCAAGCATGTGAATAAGAGCCTTGCTGCAATCGGCGCATTGATCGCCATTGCCTCCCAGATTATCGGCCTGGCGTATAGCAGCAGCCCTCAATCGCTCAATGGCGCCCTGGTTCTGCTGAGCAGTCAATACATGGAAGCAACCACTGCTATACAAAAAGCTGCTTACGCAGCTGCCGCTGAGAGTCTTATGGCCATGGCTAACTCGGTGTCCGCCAGCGGCATCTTGTTCTCGATCGGCATTCTGATCATTTCTCTCGTAATGCTGAGAGGAGTCTTCAATAGAGGTATTGCCTACCTGGGCGTAGCAACTGGAACCATAGCCGTCTTCAGTGAGACTTTCAGGCCTGTTATAGGCGTCGGTTACATAGTCTTCTTTATCCTCGAAGTGATCTGGTTGATCGCAGTCGGCTGGAAACTCTACAGGCTGAGCGCGAAAGTGGAAGTGTGATCAATTTGTGCCAATGCTGCTTAAGACTGTGACAGAAGTGCGATATCTATGCCCTATGATGAGTGTAGATATAGAGAATCTAAAAATTAGAAATATGGTTCTCACAGGATGAAAGGAGGACCTTGAAGATGAACGCTTTGATTGTCTATGATTCTCAATTCGGAAATACCGAACGTATCGCACAGTGCATCAATTCTGCCTTGAGCGAATTTGGGCATGCCCGAGCTGTCCGAGTTGATCAAGTATACTTCGAAGAACTCCAGGGTATGGATATGCTTATTCTTGGATGCCCAACACAGGGAATGAGACAAACTCCGGCTATGCAGTCCTTCATTGCGCATATCCCGCGTGAATTGCTCAATGGCCTTTGCGTTGCGTGCTTTGATACTCGCTACCGTGGAGGTTTTTGGATGCTATCCGCAGCGCCTGCTATGGCCAAACAACTTCGCATGATGGGAGTCGAACTAGTGGTTCCGCCTGAGAGCTTCTTCGTGAAATCCATGAAGAAGGAAGGTCCCTTGCTTGACGGGGAAATGGAGCGAGCAGCCAGTTGGGCTACCAAATTGATCGAAAAGATCGCCGTTTATCCACTTACTGTGTAGTCATAGCAGGGAGGCCTGGTTATGTCGCAGTCACAATCACAAAAACACACATGGATCTGGCACGATACCAGCGCACCAGGAGTTGTGCCCTCAATAGCTGCCTTTCTTGCCGCAATGCTCAGTAAAGAAGAGACCGAAATGAAACAGCACGAGAAAGGTCAAGCAAGCGTTTCTTCTCTTACCAGCAACGAGCAGGAAGTCCAGATAAAGAAGGTCTTAATCATCGGCGCCGGGGTGATTGGTAGTTTTAATGCTGCGCGTCTGAAGGATGCGGGGAAAGATGTCACGCTGCTGGCGAGAGGGCGACGCCTGGAGGATCTGCGCGAGCATGGAGTTGTGCTGGAGGATGCTCGAACTGGTCGGGGCACAACCACACAGGTTCCACTGGTAGATCATCTTGCACCCGAGGATGCCTACGATCTTGCTATTGTGGTGGTGCGTCGAAATCAAATCGCTTCTGTTCTTCCGATGCTGGCACAGAATCACTGTATCCCGAACATCTTATTCCTTGGTAACAATGCGGCTGGCACGCAGGATATCATCCAGGCACTGGGTCGGGAGCGCGTGCTGATCGGCATAGTCAACGCTGGAGGTGAGCGCCAGGGTTATGTTGTCCGCTACCTTTGGTGGCGCAGGCTGCCACTCGAATTGAGCGAGTTGGATGACACGCCTACACCACGCACGGAAGCAATCTTAAGTTTCTTCAGAAGCGCCGGGCTTCCCGCCAGATTACGGAAGGACGTTGATGCCTACCTGAAGACACATGCAGCCGGCTTGCCAGCTATTGCAGGCGCTGTCTATATGGCGGGTGGCGACATTCGCCGCCTGGCACACATGCCTAAGGTCGTGCGTCTGTTTATACGCTCTTACCGCGAGGCGCTCCGAGGACTGAGCGCTGCCGGTATTCCAATTCAGCCCTACGGCACTCACCTGGTGGAATGGATCCCTGAGCCGATACTCATGTTTGGCCTGCGCTTTTTCCTGGATACGAAACTGGCAGTCCTGGGAGGGCAGCGGCACATTAACGCAGCCCCGGATGAGATGAAGGAGTTCGCAGACGAATTCAGAGAAATCTTCCGCCAAACAGGCCTGCCAACTCCGGCGAGCAACATTCTCTTCGCGTTCATAGATGCCCATTATGCTGCCTGGGCGGACAAAGTACCGCAAGGGAGTGCGTAAGGGGCTCATCTTGTAGGTTTTGATGCAAGCTGAGGGAAAGGGGATCAGGATGGCGCTAGCGTTATAATCACTGCCTATAATCACAGGACACCCGCAAGGAGTGTCCTTACATTTTATGTACGGGTATGGTTCTATTGTTTGTAGATGGTTCTATCTATTTTTGAAAATAGCGCTCAAATAGCGCTCAAAATGAGCGGTACTTTATGCATGAGCTAATGAGATGATGAATGCAAATAAGAGACATGGAGGGAATAGAACAAGATTATCGACCACAACAGCAGCCATTAGAAATCTAGAAAGAAGGTGGTCAGCGTTTTGCATACCTACCAAATCAGCAGGGGCAGACTCAGAATCAAGAAATGGAGCAGTTGGAACAGTAGTACACAGAGCCCAAATCATCACAGAGTTTAAGATGATATGTGCATTCCAGAAGTGAAAGCCCCATACCTCTGGTCTTAATCGGCTGCTTCCACTAACTTATGCCTCGGTAGAAATACCGAGGCATTCACCCCAAAAATTCTCTTCTGCTTGCGTCTATACACAAGTATTGGCAGGCAAGTAGATGATAAGACCTGATCGAAGCCTATCTCTATGCCTCTTGCCAATCAAGTCTTGTTAAGCATTGGAACTGAAGGAGATAGCTTATGGCCCTTACTGCTGGACACGCAGCCTATGCTGCGTTGCACGAGGATGGTATCAACAAGTTTATTAGGAACGTCCACTTAGTCCGGCCCCATTACTTTCACTATGCTACCAGCGTGTTTGGTGGCGGTACTACGAATATTAGCCTTCTCAACCCATTGGAAGTACCTGGCATAGGGAGCGTAATACAATATTCGATTGACATCAGCCAGCCTGTCATCGATTTTGTACCGCAGGATGCTGGCTCTATACTGCCTGCTCCACTGGCACTAGGACCCGACCAGTTCAGTTTAACTGCTGAGGTACGTATATGCATAGCTTGTGGTCTGTTAGACAAGAGAGAGCAAAGGGATCAATGGTCCCCCAAGAGGTTATGCAGTACTCTCAAAGTCTGGGCCGTCGGTCATCCCACGGTTCAGCCTCTAAGTGCAACTGACAAACTTATCGGTTTACAAATCGACCAGATTGTCGTCAAGAACATCTGTGATTTGGAACAAATTGTGGAGTGTATTGCTGAACTGATGGTGAACGCCTTTCTTGAACGCCTGCAACAGAAGGTCAGCGAACTGGTTCTCGGAGCATTTGGGCTGATTCTTGCAGCAGGTCCAGTCATCAGTGATGATCAGCTCAAGGTCTGGGGAGATATCGTTTAGCAACACAAAAGGAGAAATAGTTCATGGATGCAACAGTTGCCGTCAGTGAAAGTGGCGCAAATCAATTGATGCAGAAATTGCTTGCAGGCGAGTCGATCTCAAAGAGCGATTCAGCAAGCTGGGGACCTTTTAGCGTTGGATATTCTGTAAATGTTGCACTTTCGGGAGGGACAATCGAACTCATTGATGCTCCTACCAATATTGTGCGTGTTCACAACCTCAACATCTCCGGCAATGTTGGCGTGTTCTTCAGCTTCGATCTGGGAGCAATTTTGCCTACGATTTGTATTCCCCCATTCCAGGTCTGTGTTGACATTCCTTTCGTCGGAGAGTTATGTACTCCCCAGGTCTGTATCACATGGCCGAGTGTGACGGTACCAATTAACTTGCCTTTCTCAGTCAACGTATCGGCTGATTTCGGCATCTCTGTGCGGAGTGCAGGTACAAACTGGGAAGTTGATCTTCTGGTTTACCCATTTTCCCTGTTTATCGATCTTTCACCAATGGCTGGTGTGATTATCAACGCGATCGAGTCGCAGGTTGATGCCGTGCTAAACACGATTCCCTTGATCGGCTCGTTGATCTCATGGTTGGTGAATATGGTGATTGGAGCGCTTAGTGGTGTACTATCGACGATTCTCAACGCGATTAGCTCGTTCATCCACGATGTAATTCTGCTTCTGGATCTCTTCTCGCCTACCATTCCTGTTCCAATACTCACCTTTGCCAAAACGCAAGCCATGCTTCCTGCCGGTGGGCCATCTGACCCCGAAGTAGATATTACGATTGCGGCTCTAGGAGCCACGATCGCCGATCATGAACTGGTAGCCACGGCTGATTTCGCCTAATGCCTATGGAAGGAGAATAGATCATGGATTTTTTAAATTCGCAGCAACTTACCTATCAAGATGGATACATGCATGTCTTTCGTGAGCCTGGTGACTATGAATACCGCATCTTGTTCTTGCCTCCTGGTTTTGAAGGCAGCGAAACTGAAAGAACGTATGCCATTCATGTGAGTGTGAATGGGAGTAGTGCTGGTAAAGGAAAACAACAAGATGTTGTTTTGCGTTGGGATGGGATTCTGCATCAGTATCAACCAGATCCAGAGAGCGTGACGGTAAGCGTGCACGACTTTGTGCTCTGGCGTGTCGAGACGAGCACACCTGCTGCACCTCCCTACAGCATACGTGGTGAGAGTAGTTCTAAGGGCGGGTTCGATAGCCGGGCCTTACGGCAGCACGATGTTTTCACGCACTTGTTTATGCTTCCCGGTGAATATCGTTACATGGTCAATGGGAGAGTCGAGGGTGTTGTTACCGTTCGTGACCATAGGAGTCTATCCTACGAATCTCATACGGAGCACGCCTCAAAAGCCCCCTTAGTACACATTGTAGATGGACGCCCCAATCCAAATGCGCTAGAAATCTATGCTGGACAAACGGTAGTGTGGTTCGTGGAGAAGGGAGAGCATGTTACCATCACGACAAGTCGTCAATTCAGTAGAAATGTCCACCATACATAGCTGTATGTGCGGTGATGTAGAGCATTGGAATGTATACGCCAAAAAACACAACAATGCAAGGCGCACAACTCAATCGGCGAACAGGCTGATGAGCTAAATCCCCAGCCTCTTCCTCCCGTTTCACTGGAGGGATGAACCTGATCGGGATATAGCAAGCATTTGTGATGTTAAGGGCCATTTGCGCCCGTGCTTCTTTCGCCGCTCTCATCTCTTTCGCTCATTTCACAACTTGAAATTTGAGCACCTTTCCTCATGAGAGCGGCATCTCCCCTCCATATAAATTGTTTTCGTGAACTTAAATACTGTCGCCCTGCACAAGGCCGAACTATTCGACATGCACATGATAAACATCTGAGGAGCAACTCACCTGTACGGCCAATAAAGAGCTTGCGGGTATCGGTTGGAGGCTGGGAACCTTGCGAGTTGGCTTTTCTGACGAAAGGCATAGGTAGATACGTCGCTGATTGTGTGGTTCAGGGTTAAGGTTGATGATTTTCTATTTTAAGTATACTGTTATGGGGTTTAGGCGTCAATTTCTGGATGAGATCAAGGGATATGCTCATCTGTTGCCATTACTGTAGTTTAAGGGTAAACTTCTTTAGGGCCTTTCATTTCCATTGATGTTGAACGCGAATATTTTCACAAGCAAGAAGAGAGTAAGTCATGTACGCAGCTATACGCCGGTACAAAATCCAGTCAGGCACACTTAGTGAAGTCGCTCAGCGCGCTCAGCAAGGCTTTGTGCCTCTTGTGAGCCAGATCCCTGGGTTCGTCGGATATTATGGCATCGATGCAGGGAACGATGTCGTCGTTACAATCAGCCTCTTTCAAGATCAAGCTGGGGAAGAAGAATCGACCAGGAGGGCAGAAAATTGGGTCAGGCAGAATGTGGCAGAGTTTATCCAGGGGGGAGTTGAGGTTACTACTGGCGAGGTGAAATGGAGTTCGTGAACCTTTTCTTTCTCCAGTGTCAGGGGCAAGCAATCCGTGGGAGCAACTCTGGCACACATTCCTGGTGAGATCGGGGAGAAGCCTGATGGCAAGATGTCATCAGGCTCCTCCCATTTACCTGAGTTGATAGCTACGTCATCATCATTACCTTCATTTTCAAATGTTTTCGTCATTATGCTTGAAAACGAAGAGGCGTATGTACCGTCTAACGCGTGCATAGACATCGAAGGGGGATCCATTATGCGAGAGGCTGCGGTGTTGCCGCTTCCCACCTGGCAAAACTTTTACGTCATCATCGGCTCCGCAGCTGCGACGCTGACGGGCTTGATGTTCGTGGTGATCACCTTGACCGCAAGGGTTCGGAATCGAGGGTCGAATGAGGCAGTTGGAGCATTCACCACGCCAACCGTCGTGCATTTTTGCATCGCGCTCCTCGTCGCGGCCATTCTCAGCGCGCCGTGGCAGGCGCTCTGGAACGTTGGCCTTCTGCTTGGCCTCTCTGGTCTTGGAGGGATGATATACGACGTCATCGTTGTACTGCGAGCGCGCCGTCAGTCTGACTATCAACTGGTGTTGGAAGACTGGCTGTGGTACACAGCCTTTCCGCTCGTTTCCTATATAGCATTCATCGTCGCAGCGATTCTGCTCACGGTAAATCCGGCGCCAGCACTGTTTGTCATCGCTGCTGCTGCGCTTCTGCTCCTGTTTACCGGCATCCACAATGCGTGGGATACTGTGACCTACCTTGCTGTCAATCTCTCCCAGTCGGAGAACACGAATCAGGAGTAGAAGCAGAAGAACCAGGGTGTCAAGCGAGGACAGGGGCAAGCCCAGTCCCTACTATACACGGGCCTGGCAAGCCGATTCAGCGTTATAGTAGGGGCGTACCCTTGCGGTCGCCCTTGGGGATGAGATGGGCTGATGACCTGGAGAGGAGAAGAACAATGACACAGATCGCTATTGTGGGTGCAGGAATTGCAGGACTCGACGCAGCTCTCAGCTTGCAGGACGCCGGTCTCTCATGCAATATCTATGAAGCGTCCGACCGCATCGGCGGTCGCATGCACTCTGATACGACCACCTGGGCGGACGCTATGGTGAGCGAGTGGTGCGGTGAATTCATCGACGGCGACCATACAACCATCCACCAGTTGATCGAGCGCTTCGACCTCAACACCATCGACCTGGGGAGGGGAAGAGCAGGCCAGGTGCAAAGCATTATGTATTTCTTCAATCGCTATTACGGTGAGGAAGAACTGGCCAGGGACTTCCAGGCGCTGGCTCCTCTCTTGCAGCAACAGTTGCAGGAGGCTGGTTTTCCCACGACCCACGCCCGCTTTACAAAGGAGGGATTCAGGCTCGATCATTTGAGCGTGTATGATTGGATCGAGCAGTATGTCGAGGGTGGACATACTGCGCCGATAGGTCATCTGCTGGATAACGGCTGTACCGGGTACTTCGGACTGGATACAACGGAGCAGAGTTCTCTCAACCTTGTCTACCTGTTTGGCTCGCGAGACCCGGCAAATGGTTCGGCCAATCCGAGACCTATGCAAGGAAGCAGCAAAATCGCGGGCGGGAACGAGCAACTGCCGCTGGCTATTGCCCGCAGTTTGCCTGACGGCTGTATCAACTTGCGTCATCAACTGGTGGCGATCGAACGAAACAGCAACGCATCGCTCACCTTGACATTCGCTACTGCTGGCGGCTCCTCAGAAGTGCATTGCGAACGTGCAATCCTCACCTTGCCATTCAGCATCTTACGCCACGTCGATTTCCAGCGAGCTGGATTTGGTCCCCTGAAGCAAGCTGCCATCGAACAGCTAGGCTACGGCACGATCTCCAAGCTCTGCTTGCAGTTCGACATGCCTTACTGGTACGAGGATGGCTCCTGGCCGCACCCTCACAGTGGCTTTATCATTACGGACCTGGATATCCAGACGCTCTGGGACACTTCCATTGGTCAAACAGGTTCAAGTGGTTTGCTCGTCGATTATACAAGTGGGCGGAGAGGAGCCGCTTATGCGCCATCAACGGCCTATTCCACTGCTGGTGACTCCGAGAACATTCAGCACTATGCTCAGAACTGTCTGCAGCAATTGGAGCGTGTTTTCCCTGGTATCAGCGCCCACTACACTGGTAGAGCCGCGTTGAGCTACGCCACCGGCGACCCCTATCTTCAGGGTAGTTACTCGTGCTGGCGTGTCGGGCAGTACACTCACTTTGGTGGCTACGAGGGCGCGCGCCAGGGGCCGATCTACTTCGCGGGCGAACATTGCTCGGTTGAATTCCAGGGATTTATGGAAGGGGCAGCCAGGGAGGGCGCGCGTGCCGCTCGGGAGATTGTGCAGGATTTGGGCTAGATGCTTCTAAGATGAGTTTGCTGCCCCTGATTGTACTGTGAGAACAACATTTCCATTGACAAACGAGTTCAAAAACCTTTAGAATACTTTCGCACAAACCTCGTAAAACACATTAACTTTTTAAATGGGATTAGCGAGAAATCCAGCGGAGGCCGATAAATCGGCGATGTGCACGATAAATCGGCACCTACAGATGCCCGGGTGATTGTGTTATATGCCATTATATAGCCCAGAATTATGTGGAAGATGACGTTCCGCCAGGGGGAACCACATGAATATTTTTGATTTCCGCGACTTACTCATTGGTGACTTTGCTTCTTATATTAAGAGCTTTATTCAGATTCGCGACCCACAGATTAACGACTTCGTCCAGCAGAAACTACAAGAGGGCGTTCTCTGGCCTGAACCGCTTATTATACTAAATCGTAGCGTGCCATCAAAGGCACTACGTACTTCTGATAAAAATCCGGTTTATCCTGCTCGAACCAACGCAGAGGCGTGAGCAGGATTGGCGGCAATTCTAACTCCAATGACCGTTCTACGGCTGCTATAGCCTCTTCTTCTCGTCCCGAGGATATGTAGGCCATCCCTTTCCAGAAGAAAGGATCCCATGCCGCTGGTCTTAATAAGAGAGCTTGATCTAGAAGTATTTGAGCTTCCTCAAAGTGTCTACTTAGCAATAGAGCTACTCCTCCGCAAACCAGTGCCCAGCAATCTTGTGGATTTAGTACGGCAATTGTTTCAAGACGTTGTATAACTCCTGCAACGGGTCTTTCCTTGTCCATTTTTGACCATTCAACCATCCAAAGAGCGTTAACTTGCTTAGGATTCAACTCCAAACTGTGGTTAAAGTCATCACTAGCTTGTATAACGTCCTTTAACCATAGATGGGTAAAGCCTCGAATGAAATAAGTCCAGGCATAGTCAGGCTCAATCTCTATGGCGCGATTCAAGTCGTTGATTGACTGCATATATTCTTTTAGATGTACGTAGGTTCTAGAACGACCCGTATAAACCCACAGATAATTCGGCCAAAGATCAAGGGCATGGTTATAATCTATAATAGCTCGCTCGTATTCTTTCAGGCTTCTATAAGCACTACCACGACTAGCATAAGCACGTGCATAATTGGGACTCAGCTCAATAGCATGATCAAAGTCTGCAATAGCTCGCCCATATTCTTTGAGCCTTTTGTAAGCGAAACCTCGCTCGCGGTAGATATGTGCTAGCAATTCTGAAGAAAACAACGGTTCGTTGGCTAACGACTTCAGAAGAGCATCAGCTCGTAACTGAACAGGTGGGTCAGCTTCAATATATCGCAGTAGTAGCTTGATTGAATGCTGAGCGCTAGAGCTTAATTGGTTATGAAGTTGTTCCTGGATCAACTTTCGTAAAACCCTGATTATTTCTCCTGTTTGTTCAGTGTTTTCGTACGCATTCAGAACTAGCTCAATAGCACTCTGATGACTTGCATGATCTGGTTGCAAAAATAATTGGTACGCTACTGCCATAGCCAGTTCCAGCCACTCAGCTGAGAGATATATAGGCTTACCCTGCTCAGAAGAATGACTTATAGACCTGTACATTTCCTCCTGAAAATTTTTTAGCTGTCCTCGATAGAACTCAGCCAAAGCCCTTCTTGTGGCATAGTATTCGTTTCGGGAACGCTGGTAAAGATGGCGGCTAAAAAGAGCTTGCACCAAATCATGATAATTGTGCCGTCCATCCTGAGGGCTAATACGCACGAACGGGAGCTCTATCAACCATTGATAGAGCTCTGTTCGCTCCTCCTCAGGTAAGTATGAGAAAGCCTCCAGATCATCCCGGTTAAATGGTCTGGATAACAGGGCTGCATCTAAGGCAAGTTGTCGTTTTACTTGTTCTTGCTCGGGTATCCAGCGTAGAAAGTTGACGACGACATCTTTTGTTGGATCAACTTGTCCAAGTGGATTGGAAGTCAATAAGCCAAGGTAGAGTGGCAAGCCCCCTGAAAGCTGCAAGATTGTGGCAATTCGTTCAGAATCGGTAATACCCCGTATAGCGAGGTAAGCGCGAGTCTCAATCTCAGTAAAGCTATCGAGTGAAATGGAGTATATACTTTGGTCATCGAGGTATGGCAACCAACGCTTAGGTTCAGCAGGGGTCGAGCGCTCGATGGGATCACGACCCGCGACCACGAGGACCACATTGTTACTGATATTAGCTTGAAGGAAATAGTCCAATAACCAGGGAGTCGCAACAGTAGCCAATTGTTCAAAAGTATCGAAGAAAAGTATCACACGCCGATTCCGCTTTGCTTGCTGCGAACTTAACGTAAGCTGAGTGCCGGTTAGTCGATTCAGTTCTTCGATGAAAACACGAGTCAGGTCATCTACTGGATCTTCTAATCGCTCTTTATCTCTATGCAGATGCGTAGCATGGTACTTTTCCAAGAGATGACCAGTTGTTGCTTTGACCCCTTCACGCAATAATGGTCCTGCGATTGGTACCCCTTCGACAGCAGCACCGGTAAAATCTGGTACCCTGGGCAAGACTCTATCTTGCAAAGTCTCCTGCTCGGCTTGTAGTTTATTTAACGCCTCCTTGTATTGTCTTAGCGCTTTCTCAAAATCACCGGTGAGATGCAGTTGATCCGCAAACTTTTCCATTATGCTGGCTGGTGTAATCTGTCGCTCATCGACAAGAGCTGTCAGACAGTAGTCCTTAAAGTCGGCTGAGTGGGCTTCATCGATAAATCGAGACAGCAAGGTTGACTTACCTACTCCCCCTTGTCCCCAAATAGAGATGATGTTATGTGTGGGCTCGTCGGGCTTGAGGATGTTTTGCACGAAGAAGAGAAGCTCTCCTGTGCGGCCAATAAAGAGTTTGCGGGTGTCAGTTGGTGGCTGGGAGCCTTGTGAGTCGGTTTTTCGGACGAAAGGCATAGGTGGGAACCTCGTTCGTTAGTAATAACAGTTGTGTACTTTACAAACCTAGCGTTAGACTTTATTATAAGCTGCAATATCAAGCTCTAGTGATCAAATCATATATATCATACAATACTCGAAATATGGGAGGCGAGATGTAGATGGCGACGAATAGGCAGCACATACGACAAAACATCCAGAACTTCGAATTTAAACGGCTTTTTGTGAATGAATTAGGATGGGATCACCTCAACGAACCCCCGTTAAGTATTCCTTGTGATGGCCAGACCTATATCCTGCGGCCACTGATGGAGAAGCGCGGGGTCAAAGTATACGTCTGCGACCCTGACTCACAGGGCAACATACCTGCTGATCCCATACTGCGTAAGATTGAGCGTGAAGTGACCAGACATGCCTACGAACACTTCATTATCTATGTTGATGCTGCTAAAAAATTCTACGACCGCTTCAAGTTCGAACACTCAACGTTCCTGAATTTCATCCAGGGTATCGACTCGCAAGCTGATCGCGAATGGTATGCCTCATTGATGCTCAACCGTCTGATGTTTATCTACTTTATTCAGCGTAAGGGTTTCCTTGATACAAAATCACCCGGCATGCTCGATGGCGATGCCAATTACCTCTCCAACCGCTTGAAATGGGTACAGGAGCAGCGCGGAGAAGATCAGTTCCAAACTTTCTATCGCTATTTTCTGCTGAAACTCTTCCATGATGGCCTGAGCAAACACGAGCATTCGCAAGAACTCGAGGCGCTACTCGGTAAAGTTCCTTACCTCAATGGTGGATTGTTTGATGTGCATATGCTTGAGCGTGATTACCCTGAAATGAACATTCCAGATGAAGCCTTTCAAAAACTATTTGATTTCTTCGATGACTATGATTGGCACCTCGATGATCGGCCCTTACGCAATGATAAGGAGATCAATCCCGATATTCTGGGCTATATTTTCGAGAAATATATCAACCAGAAACAGATGGGAGCTTACTACACCAAAGAGGATATCACTGAATATATAAGCAAGAATACTATTATTCCATATATTTTCGAGGCTGCAGAGCAGAAGTGTATGATTGCCTTCAAACCCGACGGCCCTGTCTGGTCTCTGTTACATGAGAACCCAGACCGTTATATTTATGAAGCTGTTAAGAGGGGCTGCGATTTGTCACTTCCATCCGAAGTAGCTGCAGGTGTGGAGGATGTAGCGCAACGGGGTGAATGGAATACATCCGCTTCAGAAGCTTACGCGTTGCCAACAGAAATCTGGCGTGAAGTGGTAGCGCGACGTAGGCGCTACAACGAGGTACGGATGAAGTTAGCTGGTGGCGAGATTACTTCTATCAATGATCTCATCACCTATAACCAGGATATACGCCAGTTTGCCCAGGATGCCATTACGTATTGTGAAGGTACAGACCTGCTGCGAGCTTTCTATGATAGTATCGCTTCAGTCACTGTGCTTGATCCCACCTGTGGTTCTGGTGCGTTCCTTTTCGCAGCGCTCAACATTCTCGAAACGCTCTATGAAGCATGTCTTGATCGTATGCAGATCATGGTAGAGGAACGTGAACAGCTTGACGCTGCGTTGCCAGCCAACAAACGACATCAACACCCTGCTCTGGATCACTTCCGAAAGATACTGCGTGAAGTTGAAAGGCATCCAAGCCGCACATATTTCATCTACAAATCCATCATCATCAATAATCTATTCGGCGTTGATATCATGGAAGAGGCCACCGAAATCTGTAAGCTTCGCCTCTTTCTCAAGCTTGTTTCCCAGGTCAACACATTTGACGATATTGAGCCACTACCGGATATCGATTTCAATATCCGTGCTGGCAACACTCTGGTTGGCTTCGCTTCATACGAGGAAACAAAGAAGGCCATCGAGGGAAAAACAACAGGCAAAGGCACGACACGAGAGGAAGTGGCGTTTCAAAATCAGATGATTTTCGATGACAGGCTGGAACGCATCGAACAAAAAGCCCAGGAAATTGAGCGTGCTTTCGACCATTTTCGCAAGCTCCAAACACAACTTCAACTTGAAGCTATTGATATGGCTGAAAATAAACAACAAATTAGTCAAAAGCTTGATGTATTGCGTGCTGAACTCGATAGCTACCTGGCATCGGAGTATGGCATTGATCGCAATAATATTACAAAAACAGAAATCTATGATGAGAAGTTTGCGCAATGGCAAAAGAACCACCAGCCCTTTCACTGGTGGATTGAGTTCTATGGGATTATGAAGAGGGGCGGGTTTGACGTCATCATTGGGAATCCGCCATATGTGGAGTATCGATTAGTACGCAGCGTTTATAGAATTCCAATTGGCCAGTACAAATCGGAGACCACGAATAATCTTTACGCTTTTTGTATGGAAAGATCTACTAGATTGATAAGCTCTTCTGGAAGATTTGGTATGATTGTCCCAGCAGGGCTTTTGGGCCTAGACGAAGCGGTGGATTTACGAAAAGTGCTAACACAACGCTTCGGTGGACATTGGTTCAGCACTTTTGCGATCCGTCCTTCAAAGCTATTCGATGGGGTCGACCAGCGTCTCTGTGTTGATATTGCTTCTTCAGGCTTGAATACAACGAGAAGAATATATACAACCATTTACCATCATTGGTATACAGAAGAAAGACCTTCGCTATTCACGTTGATGCATTATCATACCTCTGAAACTTATCCTAATTTAAATCGAATTCCACAAGTCGGCAGTATCGAAGCTGCAGCAGTATTAGCTAAACTACAATTAAAGCAAAAGAATTGTATTGCGAATTTTTATGAATCAGATCATACAGGTTTTCTAATGCATTATCATCGCAGTCCTCGTTATTGGATTAGAGGTATGGATTTCGAGCAGTATTTCAAAAGTGAGACTCGTGAAAGGTCAATTCATCACTTTCGTAATCTATATTTTAGATCGGAAACCGAGAGCAAGAGCATTGGCGCTGTTCTAAATAGTTCACTATTTTTCTTTTGGTTTGTTGTTATAGGCAATGGTCGTAACATAACTGGTTCAGATGTAGAGAAATTTCCTGTCGGAGAATTTTCGCTTCCAATTTCTGGAGATCTATGCTTATTGTTTGACAAGTTAATGGAGGATTACAAGCTTCATTCAATAACTCGTATAAGACAAGATTGTGAATTCCAAGAATTTCGTCCTAGTGCATTCTCAAGAGAGGTGATCTGGGATGTGGTATACTCAGACCCATGAAAGCACGCATTTTTGTCCGCGACCTTTCCGAAGAGGAACAGCAGTCGCTCTCCGCCGGGCTGCGTTCCTCGGATGCCTTTGTGCTCCGTCGCAGCCAAATTCTGTTGGCCTCTGCCCGTGGGGAAACCGCACCCCGCATTGCGAAGGCGCTCTCCTGCGATGAACAAACGGTTCGCCATGCCATCCACGACTTCAACCAGGCGGGACGTTCAGCTCTGCAAGCCGGGTCAAGTCGTCCCCACCATCTAGCGACCGTGCTGCGAGCAGACGTGACCGCCGATATGCTCAAAACGGTGTTGCATCGCCCGCCTCGCGATTTCGGCTTCCAGACCAGCCTGTGGACGCTCGCGCTTCTCGTCAAGCAGTGTGTGCGTCTGGGGTGGATGGCACGCCCAGTCAGCATCGAAACCATGCGCCAAACGCTCCGCCGATCCGGGATCAACTGGAAGCGGGCCAAGCGCTGGATTACCAGTCCCGATCCGCTGTACCAGGAAAAAAAACGGCTCGCGACCGATTGTTGAGCTGGGCCTCGCAGGAGAAGCAGGCGATCAACTGGGCGATTGGCTTCCTCGACGAGGTCTGGTGGAGTCGCTTTGCTTTGCCCAAAGCATCTGCCTGGCAGGACCAAGAGGAACCAGTTCGCTTTGTCGAGCAAAGGTGGCAGAAGGCCGACCCCGATGCGAAAGCCTTGGCCTGTTATGGGGTCTTGTGGCAACGAGGTTCGGCTGACGCCCCCATTCGAGATCAGATGTCCTTGCGCTTTGTCGATGGGCGCCCGGTGAGTGACATCACAACGCAATTTCTGGCCTGCTGCTGCACCAACCTGGAGGCCCAGGGAAAACGCGCCTGGCTGCTGATCTGGGATAATGCCTCCTGGCATTGCAGTAAGATCGTGCGCACCTGGATTCGTGAACATAACCAGCAGGTCAAAGCCTCGGGCAAAGGCGTGCGCATTCTGCCCTTGTTTCTGCCCACACAAAGTCCCTGGCTTAATCCCATTGAACCCAAGTGGGTGCATGGCAAGCGCGCCGTGGTGGAACCCAACGGCTTGCTCTCGGCCAAGCAATTGATCGAGCGCATTTGTGCCTACTATCACTGTTCATTTGAAGCTCATTTAGCTCTTCCTGAGAAGGTCTCTTAAGTCTGCACAAGTGCATGTTCAAGCCACTTGCCGATAGGGGTGCAGATGGCCGCGCCTATTGCGAGGGGGATAGCGCCAAAGCACAGTAGGAAGATGAAAACCGATCCTCCAGCCCAGAAAGGATCAGCCAGGATTGTCTGAAACACCCTATCCCCTAGAAAGATGCTGCTTAGCAAAATCCCCATGCTGAATGCAACGGGCAGGATGAGTATTGCCCACCAGGACCGGAACAGACCACCACACACAACACCCAGAAGGAACCAGAACCAGATCGTCAATAGAAAGAGCGGGTCGATGAAGGCATAAACAAAGCTTGCCACTAATGGCATAACCACTCCTAGGACACGAAGCCAAAGACTCCAACTTCGCCAGGAAAAAGTGGGGGCGGATGGTTGCTTTTGATCATGTGGAGGCGGTGTTTCTTCTTCATTCACGTGTATGTCATTTTGTTGCAGAGAGCTCATAGTTACACACTCCTTTCACCTGGGTAAGACGCTTTTACTGGAACTACATCCTTCCATTCGTAGCATAGTCTCTGAATCTCACAATCGCATCTCCGCTCCTTTGCTTCTTCTCCCAGTGTCATCACAAATACCAAAAGCAAGCGTATTCCAGAATTGGTCTCTGGATTTTGCACTAGTAAATCCAAACCCATCATAGACAAGATCGACCGCGTTCTTGCTAAACACTATGGTTTCACCGACGAGGAGTTAGACTTCATCATCAACTACGATATCAAGTATCGCATGGGGCGGGATAATGGAGATGAGAGCGAGGAGTAATAGCGCATGCCGCGTATCTTCGATAATATAGAGCAACGTCTTCTCGACGCACTGCAGAACACCTTGAAAATTTCAGATCGAGCCGATTTTTGCGTTGGCTACTTCAATCTGCGTGGCTGGCGACATATCGATACACTTATGGAGAACTGGCAAGGTGGAGATCAGGCCTCGTGTCGACTGTTGATCGGCATGCACGATAGGCCAGAGGATGAACTGCTGAAAGTTTTCAGTCTGCGGGGAGCACAGGATGTGGATCAATCTACTGTGGTGCGCCTGAAAACACGCATAGCTCAAGATTTCCGCAAACAATTGCTGGTAGGTGCTCCTTCAAATGCCGACCAGGAAGGTTTACGCCGCCTGAGCATACAACTCAGGTCTCAAAAGTTACGAGTGAAGCTCTTCCTACACCACAAACTACATGCCAAACTCTACCTCTGCTACCGCACCGATCCCAACAATCCCATAACCGGCTTTGTTGGAGGCAGCAATCTCACACTGGCAGGACTATCCAGCCAGGGCGAATTGAATGTGGATGTGATGGATCAAGATGCGTGTAAAAAACTCGAGCAGTGGTTCAATGAACGTTGGTCAGATCGCTGGTGCCTGGATATCTCAGAAGAACTTGCTGACATCATTGATGAAAGCTGGGCACGCGAAGAAATGCCCTCTCCATATTACATTTATCTCAAGATAGCCTATCACCTTTCGCAGGAAGCCCGTGCCGGGTTGCAAGAATTCAACATCCCTAAAGATTTCAAAGACCAACTTTTCGAATACCAGGTGGCTGCGGTCAAGATCGCCGCTCATCACCTGAATAAGCGTGGAGGCGTGCTCATAGGTGACGTGGTCGGCTTAGGGAAGACCCTGATGGCGACGGCCCTGGCACGCATCATGCAAGATGATTATGGCATAGAGACGCTGGTGATTTGCCCTAAGAACCTGGTTAAGATGTGGAGGGAGTACGTACAGGACTACCGACTCGTAGGCGAGGTTCGCTCGGTGACAAATGTGCAGAATGAACTCCCCGATCTGCGGCGTTTCCGGTTGGTGATTATAGATGAGAGTCACAACTTGCGCAATCGTGAGGGCAAGCGTTATAAGGCCATCAAGGATTATATCGAAAAGAACGAGAGCAAGTGTATTTTGCTCTCAGCCACACCCTTTAATAAAACCTACCTCGATCTCTCAGCACAGCTACGACTGTTTCTTACTGACGAGCAGAGTCGCGATGTCGGTATACGTCCTGAGAAGTTACTTTCCTCGATGAGTGAAACGACATTTAACAGTACATATCAATGCCCCGTTCGCTCGTTAGTAGCTTTCGAGGAGAGTGAATATGCCGACGACTGGCGCGACCTGATGCGACTCTTTTTGGTACGGCGCACGCGCAGCTTCATCCAGGAAAATTACGCTCAAACTGACCCGGAAACTAAGCGCAAATACCTGGTTTTCAACGATGGCCGGCGATCCTATTTCCCCGTTCGTGTACCACGCACCATCAAATTTCTCATACAAGAAGAACAAACTGACGATCCCTATGCAGTGCTGTAGAGTGACAGTGTGGTAGAAACTATCAATAGTCTGAACTTGCCTCGTTACGGCCTGGGAACATACATCGCTGCCCACCCCAATAAGCGACCAACTTCAGCGGAGGAAAAACAACTAGAAGGCCTTTCTCGCGCCCGTAAACGGCTGATGGGGTTCTGCCGCACCAATCTTTTCAAACGCCTGGAGAGCGGTGGTCCAGCCTTTATCCAGTCTATCGAGCGCCATGTACTTCGCAATTTTGTTTATCTTTATGCCATTGAAGAAGGTCTTGACCTGCCACTTGGCACACAGGATGCAGATTTGCTCGATCCGAGTACCAACGATGAAGACGAAGAGGCACTGGTTCCAGACACAGCGGATGAGAACGAGGGGACAACTACAACTCTCGATGAAGTTGCTATTCCCCTGTTCAGCGAGGCTGATTTTCGCAAGCGTGCAGCAGAGGTCTATACACAATATGCAGGTCAATACCGTCGCCGTTTCAAATGGCTACGTCCCACGCTCTTCAACGCCAATTTGAGAAAAGACCTGCTCAGCGACGCGCTGAACTTGCTTACTGTTCTCAAAAAATGCGGCAACTGGGATGCACATAAAGATGCCAAACTCGCGGCCTTAGTAGATCTGTTGACACAACAGCATCCCAACGAAAAAGTCCTTGTGTTCACACAATTTGCCGATACCGTGCGCTACCTTACCGAGCAATTACAAGCGCGAGGCCTACAGGTTGTAGAAGGGGTGACAGGTGACTCAGCAGATCCTACTGAGCTGGCCTGGCGTTTCAGTCCTGTCAGCAATAACAAACGGGACAAGATCAGTCCTGCAAACGAGTTGAGAGTTCTGGTAGCGACGGATGTATTGAGTGAAGGTCAGAACCTGCAAGATGCCGCGATTGTGGTGAATTATGATTTGCCCTGGGCTATTATTCGCCTGATCCAGCGGGCAGGCCATGTTGATCGTATCGGGCAGCAGGCAGATACGATTTATTGCTACTCCTTTTTGCCTGCCGAGGGAGTTGAACGCCTCATTCGACTTCGAGAGCGCGTGCTGCAACGCCTGCAACAAAATGCTGAAGTCGTTGGTACCGACGAAGCTTTCTTTGAAGACGAAATTACAGAAATCCGAGCGCGAAACCCCCCGTGATTGATCCGGGGGATGAAGCGCCGTTCCTTGTGTGGAGAGGTGAGGTGGAGAGAAGGGGAGCGCACCAGGATGCTTGACAGAGGGAACCCGGCCTGCTATGATTGGAATAGATGTTCTACCTTGAGAAATGCGTGAGAGCGAGAGGCTGATGGGCACCAAAGCACGTGGGGAGCGCACGTCCCCTAAAAAGAAGACGCCGACGTTTCTGCTCGAACTGCCACTTGCGGTCGAGGCAGGGCAGGCCGCACGCGTAGGCGCCCACCTGGAAGCCGGTCGGCAGTTCTACAACGCCGTGCTCTCCGCAGGACAGCGCCGCCTGCGCCGGATGCGAGCTGACCCAGCTTGGCAAGAGGCCCGCGCCATCCCACGGACGCACACCCAGGAGCGTAGGGCTGCTTTCTCGGCGCTGCGGGAGCGCTATGGCTTCTCAGAGTATGCCTTTCACGAGCTGGCGAAAGCGCTGCGGGTCTCGTGGCTGGTTGAGCACCTGGATGCCGTGCTGGCTCAGACACTTGCCACCCGCGCCTACCGCGCCCTCAACCGCGTCTGTGTGGGAGAGGCGCGCCGTGTGCGCTTCAAGAGCCGGGGACGAGGACTTTCCAGCATCGAGAACAAACGCAACGATACGGGACTGCGCTTCGTCTTGCAAAAGCCAGAGGAGGGCAACCAGGGCATTGTGCTGTGGAAGGGCGATGCGTTGCTGGCCCTCATCGACTGGAACGACCCGGTGGTCAAGCACGGCTTAGCTCACAACATCAAATATGTGAGGCTGATCAGACGGCGTGCCTCCAGCCGGCGAGCCGCGGGAGCCGATAGCCAGGGAAACCGCTACAGCGTGCAACTGGTGCTGGAAGGGCGGCCCTACCACAAGCCGAAGCACCTAGTCGGCTCGGATACCATCGGGCTGGACCTGGGACCCTCCAGTATCGCCGTCGTGCCGCATGATGGCGAGGCCAGTCTCTCGGTCTTCTGTGAAGCACTCCAGCCTGACGCGAAGGCCATCCGTCGCCTGCAGCGCAAGATGGACCGGCAGCGGCGAGTTGGCAACCCGGAGCACTACGATGCGCAAGGCCGCATCAAGAAGCGCGGCAAGCAGAAGCTGGTCTGGAAAAGCAGCAGGAGCTATCAGAAAACCAGGCAGCGCAAAGCTACCAGAGAACGCACGTTGGCGGCTCATCGTCAGAGCCTGCATGGGCGCAAGGTCCATGAGATCGTGGCGGTGGGGAACACCATCCTGCTTGAAAAGATTTCCTACAAGGCGTGGCAGAAACGCTATGGGCGAAGCGTAGGACTTCGAGCCCCAGGGATGTTTGTAGAGCACTTAAGGCGCACCGTTGCAAGTACGGGCGGCACCCTGACCGAAGTTCCCACGCGCAGCACCCGGCTCTCCCAATGGTGTCATGGCTGCGGCAAGGCGGTGAAAAAGCCGCTCTCGCAACGCTGGCACACCTGTCCCTGTGGAGTAGGACCGGTGCAGCG
>Ga0116218_1000801_pt1 | contig 21155 bp, 18 predicted proteins | sample Sb_taG_2_FD_88966 | JGI IMG/M metagenome (GOLD analysis project Ga0116218, IMG submission 88966) | Peat soil microbial communities from Weissenstadt, Germany - Sb_50d_5_LS metaG | ecosystem: Environmental > Terrestrial > Soil > Wetlands > Peat | place: Germany: Weissenstadt | collected 2010-09-21 | reverse complement strand
TCTCGCAGGCCGCTGGGCGGCAGCGCGATCACGCAGTCGGAGTGGGCGGTCGCGATATGCTCCAGCACTACGGCGCATTCCTTCCGGTAGGAGTAACCAGTGAGGAACCGGGCCTGAAGCCGCTCGATGGATGTCCCGAAGTGTCGTTCGATCTCATCGTCGAGGTCGAAGAAGGGCCAGCCCCGCCGGTCAGCGAGGATCCTGCCGATCGTCGTGGTGCCCACGCAGCTCACACCGACAAGGCTGACCCGCAACTCATCCTCCTTAGCGCCGCCACACCGGCGATCCGAGGGCGGGCGGGTGCGGTGTCGGCGATGTGCGGCATGGGGAACGGTAGATGGCCAGGCTAGCGCGTGGCGACGCCGAGGAACTCGCGCGCACTCCCGCCCGGCCAGATCCAGGTCGAAGCCCGGCAGCGCGGCCTGGCCCCGCACCTGCCGCATCTGTACTTCCAGCTCGGCGACGACTCCGGCTTCCGCGCGGTGCGCTTCGGGCAGGAATCGGAGATCGCTCACTCCGCCCGGCAGGTTCGATGAGCCCGACGTCCCACCGGGATGCCGGCCATTTTGCTCAAGGTCCCCGTGTGACCCTGATCCACAGGAATTCGTCGACGAGCTTAGGCGGCGATGACCCGGGCCGGCCGAGGGGTTCCGGCAACCTCGCTTACGGGAACCGCCAGCCGCCGGGCCAGCCCGTCGAGGGCAGCGGCCGAGAGCGCAGCAGCCTCTCGCCCGCCGCGCGCGAGCTCGTCATCGGATCGTCGGCATCCCAGGCGGCGGCGCCCAGGTCGGCGAGAAGCTCATAGAAGTCAGCCACCAAGTTGACCGGGCGGTTCTCGCCCGGGACGCTCGCCTTCAGGGCCAGCAGCCGTTCCCCACCAGCCTTCCCTGCGAGTCGCCCAGGCCGGTCAGCCGCCCCTGGTGGGTTCCGGACCGAGGCCGCCTTAAATGAGGCCGCCCGTGCGGCTTTCGCGACCTTCTTGTCCGGATGCAGCTTCCCGGCTGTCATCCGCGCCTGCGCGGCGATGAGGTGGCAGGAGCGCCACATCTGCTCGAAGAGAGCAGTCTCCGAACCCGGCGCGGCCGCCTGGCGGAGTGCTGCGGCCACGCCGTCAGGACCGCCGGTCGCATAGCCGGCCACGATGGCCTGCGATGCCATGACCACGGCGTCGCGTTCGGCTGGCTCGAGGCCAGGCAGCGGGTCGTGCTGCGCGTCCCGCCCGGCCCGCCGGTTCAGTTCCGCAACGGCGTAGGGTCGGATTGCGGGCAGCGACATCGCCGAGAGCCAGGCGGCCTCGGTGTCTCCCTTGATGCCAGCCGCGATCTGGACGCCGGTCGTCAGGTACGCGGCGTCCTCTTCCGCCGCTGCTTCCAGTAGCGCGGTCACCCCCCCGGCCGGTTCCCGAGGCCGGCGCGGTCGCCTGCAGGTCGGCGGACGCGCCCGGGAACACGCCGCCGAGCGGGGCCACCGCCGATGCGCTGCCGGCGTCGATGACCCGGGTGCCGTTCAGGAACTGGCGGCCGAGCAGCCCGGTCAGGGTCCCGCCGTCCACGAACCACGGCTGCCCGAGCGCGACCTGCTGTGCCATTGGTCAGGCCACCTTTCCGGCGGCAGGCAGGTCAAGATGCCAGCTGGCATCCTGAAGCGCGGCCGGGAGCGGCGGCGCGGCGTTCGGCCCGGCAAATCTCGGCCGGTGCCGTTCCCGCTGCCGCCCCACCCGGACAGGACGGAGCGGGCCGAAGACCATGACCTGCCTGGCCCTGCGCTTGCCGGTGCCCGCCATGTCAGTAACTCGCGCCGCTAGGGTGCCAGGCGGTGCTGCCACTGTACGGCTCACCCTGGCTCTCCCAGCTGGTCACCGGTCCTGCCGGGCCGTCCTGGCTGCGCCTGCGCGGCCCTGGCGCGGGTGACGCACCGACAGTCTCCGGGAGGCCGCCCGGCACGGTCACGCCGCCGTCACGGGGCAGCCTGTGCCGTGCCAGGTCGCCGGACATGTCGCGCGGCCGGACCGGAGACCGTGATCTGACCGCCTTGCCCTTGGCCCGGCTCACCGGATGCGCCGCCGTCCGATGCCGAGCCCTGCCAGCCGGCCCATGCTGACGGCCCGGTCAACGTCGGCCGGCTCCATCGCCTTCACGTCGTCGATGGTCAGCTCGGCCGCCGGGTTATCCACCTTCGCCGCCGCCGCGGCAGCGGCCCGCTGCCGCGCCAGGAAGGCCGCCGGCGTCTCGCTCTGCCCGATGATCATGTCTAGACTCCCATCGCCATCTGCGCGGCCTGCTGCTGCAGGGCGGTCGCCTGCGCCAGGCTGGCCCGCCGGTCGGCCGACGCCGCCATCTGCGCGGCGCGCTGCTTCTCAAGCTGGCCCGGATCGACCGACAGGTCCCCGGCCATGTACCGGTCGATCTGAGCCGCGTCCAGGGCGACCAGATCACCCTTGGCGAGCAGATCGGCCGTGCCCGGGTTCAGCCGCTCCATCGTCAGGTACGCGCCGCTCCTGTTGACCAGGACGAACTTCGGCCGGTTCCGGGGCGGCGCGACCATCGACCCGGCCGGGACCCGCACCCGCTCGCCGCACGCCGCGCGCACCGCCATCTCGGCAGCGTCCTCGCTGCCGATCACCCGCAAAGTCGCCGATCCGGCGGTCACGCTGTCGCCGCCCGTCGCGATGAAACCGTCAGCCTCCGCCGGGCCCGAGGGCAGGAACCCGTGCACTCCGTGGCCGTGCGCCCGCAACCGGAGCGCGCGGACAGCGCTGTCGTGCTCGGCGACGAGATTCGTGAACGCCGCCGCGGCTTTCCGAACGGCGTCAAGCGCCGTGTCCATCGCGCCGGTTTCGATCCGCTCGGCCCGCGCCACGATCTCCGAGTGCAGCGTTTGCAGATCGGCCAGGCGCTCGTCAGCGGCCTTGCGCTCCAGCCGCCTACGCGCCGCCTGCGCGCCGAACCGGAGGCTCCTCGCCCGTTCCTTGTGCTTGTCGACGGCCGCCAGGTCGATGGACAAGTCACCCTCATCGAGCGCCAGGCGCTCCAGATCGGCAGCGGTCGCGTCGGCCTCAGCGGCCTGCAGCAGCAGCGACTCAGGGTCCGCCTCGACGGCCCGGACGCTCACTGCGCGCGCTCCACGACCTGACGGCCATCCGGCGCCGACGTCTGCTTCACGCTCAGCCGCCTGATCGCCTTCGGCGCCGGGGTCGCCGCCTGAGCCACGGTCGGCCCCGCGTCCGCCCCCGACGCTGCGCCGAACCTGCGCGCAAGCGCCCGCGCCCTGGCCGGCGCGCCCGACTTCAGCGCATGAGCGCGTACCGATGTCTTTACCTGTCGAGCAGCCATGTATTGGTCCATTTCCGGGGGTCGCTGATCGGCATCATCACGTCAGCGCCCGCGCCCGGCGGACCATACCGGCGGCCATGCGAACTGCCCGCGTCCGGCGGTGCAGCCACGCCCATTCTACCGCCCTGACCAGCGAGGGAGTAAGACGCCGCAGCGCGTTTACAGGCCAGATTTTCCGGGGGCGCCTTTCCCCTTGCCGATCTTGACTGGAGCAGGAACGCGACCGGGGGGGGTCGAATCCGCCACGGGGTGGGGGCCGTTTTGTGCCAGCCGATCGCCCAGGACGGCCAGCCAGGCAGCGGCAGCGCAGCGGGGAGGGTGAGCCGGGAGCGACCATCCGGCCGGCCTGGTCAGCGAGCGCGGTGAGGGTGACCATCTACGCGGCCGGGGTGAGGCGATATCACCCGTTATGGATAGCGTCATGGGACTGATAGTCACCCATCCCCAGCGCCGTCACCTGCACAGATATGGTGTCTTAGCGGCGCGTGACACTTCCGGTGACACCAGGAGGCGAGTACAGCACCTTGCCGCCGATGTGCAGCTCGCCCGTGCCCTCAGCCAGCGACCGGTAGATGTCGGCCGGCAGCGGCGCAACACCGGCCAGGACCGCCCGCCCGTACCTGCGCTTGCGGTAGCGCGACCATCCGTCCGTGGCGGCAGCGATGTCAGGCAGCGCGGACGCCGCTGCCCGGCCTCCAGGTACTGGACCATCCGCCGGCAGCATCCCGGCCGCGCGGCAAGCTCGCGCTGGCTCAGGCCCGCACCCGCGCGCTCGGAACGCAGCACGATCGCCAGCTCGGGAAGCGCCATGACCCATTGTGGCGCGCACGATGACATACGCGCGTTGCGCGGCCAGGGTGGGCGAACGCCCCTTCTGGCTCGATCGTGTCTGTCGGGGTGGCTTGGCAGCCGGATGTCTGGCGCGCCGGACGCTCAGCCGACGACCAGCCGCTCGTCCCCGAAGTCGGCGACGATCTCCACCCGGCCGCCGAGTGCCTGGACGTACGCGACCACGGTGCCCAGCTCGGTGCGGCTCAGAGTCCCGCGCTCCACGGCGGACACGCGCCTCTGCGTTACGTGCATCTCGGCTGCGACATCGGTCTGCGTCATGCCGCGGCCCTTGCGGATCTCCGCGAGCCGGTAGGCGCGCTGTGCGGCGCGCATCCGGTCCCGGTGGGCGCTGACGGCATCCTCGTCGATGCGGCCCGCGGCCTCAAGACCGGCCTCGGCCTCATCCCAGGTCCGCCACTTGTCAGCCATCATCGTTCCTTCCTCAGCCGCTCCACGTGCTCGTCGAACCGGTCATCGGCTAGCGGGATGTTGCGCTTGTACCAGGCGTCCCACCGGCCTGCCTTATCCCCCGCTACGAGAAGCACGGCCTGCCGCACGGGGTCGAACGCGAACAGGATGCGGATCTCGCTGCGGCCCGAGGAGCCGGGGCGCAGCTCTTTCATGTTGCGGTGCCGTGATGCCTTGACCGTGTCGGCGAGCGGCCTGCCGAGGGCGGGGCCGTTGTCACGCAGTTCACGGATGGCGGCCACGACTTGCTGCAGGCTGCCGTCATCCAGCATCGTGAGCCATTCGTCGACTGCGGGTGCAGGATGACGGCCCAGTTCACCCTGACAGTCTAGAACGCGTGAGTAGTAGAACGCAAGCGTAGTACAGTCGCCCTCATGCTACCTGACGTGCGATGTCCCCATGTCTGGCGTGCCTGATTGACAGTTCGCCCGGCAGCATGCCCAGCCCGGTGCCTGGGAAAGTGAAAGGCACCGGGCTGCTATGACATTCAGTATGTGCTGGTCAGCGGGTTCGGATGCGGGCACAAGTCGCAGCATGGCGCGCCCGCTTCGACCGCGCACTCGTCCGCTGTGGCGCCGCAGTTCCGGCACGGGCCTCGGGTCTTGCGCTGCTTCGGCGCCGGCCTGTCTGGTCGGTCGGTCATGGGGTCTGTCCTCTCGTGGTGGCTGATCGGTGGTGGCCATCCCAACTCGGGATGGTCGAGGTAGCGCTTCACCCGGTCGCCGTCTTCGGCTGGCGTGCGCTGGCGCCGGGGCCGGGGCCCGTCCTTCATGCTGGCTCCAAAGACGCGTGCTGCCAGCACGTGGAGCAGCCGCGGCGAGGTGGCTTGCCGCAGGCAGCCTGGGGTGTCCGCTACCTCCGCTACGTTGCTGGTCAGCGGCATGGCCTGGGTAGCGGGTAGCGCTTGCTGTCCGCTACCCGCTACCGGCGCGCCCTCGCTGACATGGGCGGTAGCGCTAGTAGCGGAGGTAGCGCTATCAACCTGCCTGGCCGGCAGGTAGAGGGTCCACGAGTCGTGCAGGTGCTCCCGGCGGTAGCCCTTCTACGCTCACGTCATGCCCGGCGACCAGCGGGAAGCGGCGAACCTGTTCGCCCGGCTGGTCAGGAAACGAGCGCGGCATGACACGTGTCAATTCAGTGTCACGGCGGCTCGGCCGGCCGAATTACAGGCCGTTTACCTGCGGAAATCCCGTGTCCGAGGGGGGACTTGAACCCCCATGCCCTTTTGGGGCACTAGCACCTCAAGCTAGCGCGTCTGCCTATTCCGCCACCCGGACATAGCCGACCGCGGCCGTAACCGCTCCAGCCGCCTCACGATAGCAAATCAGGACGCCAGCACGCGACGCGCCGAACGAGTCGGCATCGGGCAGGCCGACCTCACCGACCGCCCGCCCGGTCACAGCGACCCCGCTGGCAAGCCGGAGTTGGCAGCACGGCGCCTCGGGTGCGGGTGGGACTATGTCCGGATGAGCCTCACCGCGCAGCAGGAGGTCGTCGGCCTCGCCAGCGACCTGATCAGGATCGACAGCATCAATCCGGGCGATAACTCCGGACCAGGCGAGCGGGAGGCGGCTGAGCACGTCGCCGGGCTTCTGGCGGAGGTCGGTCTGGAGCCGACCGTGCTCGAATCACACCCGAAACGGGCCAGCGTGGTGACCAGGATCCCAGGCGAGGACCCGTCCAGGCCGGCTCTGCTGATCCACGCTCACCTGGACGTGGTCCCAGCCGACCCGGCCGACTGGCGGGTGCATCCGCTCTCCGGCGAGATCGCCGACGGCTGCGTCTGGGGCCGGGGGGCGGTCGATATGAAGGATATGGACGCCATGCTTCTCGCCGTGGTCAGGCAGCGGCTGCGGGAGGGCCGCCGGCCGCCGCGCGACATCGTGCTCGCGTTCCTCGCCGACGAGGAGGCTGGCGGCCGCTACGGCGCCGGCTGGCTGGTCGAGCATCACCCTGAGCTCTTCGAAGGTGTCACCGAGGCGATCGGCGAGGTCGGCGGCTTCAGCACGACCATCGCCGGCCAGCGACTGTACCTGCTCCAGACGGCGGAGAAGGGGATCGCGTGGATGCGGTTGACGGCGCGCGGCACGGCTGGCCACGGCTCGATGCTGCAGCCGGACAACGCGGTTACCGAGCTGGCCGAGGCAGTAGCGCGGATCGGGCGGCACGAGTGGCCAGTACGGCTCACCCCGTCGGTCACCGCCTTCCTGCAAGCTGCCTGCGAGGCGCTTGGAGTCACTTTCGCGCATAACGAAACCTCCGAGGTGCTCGCCAAGCTAGGGCCGATCGCCCGGATGGTCGGTGCGACCTTGACCAACACGGCCAACCCGACCATGCTGAACGCCGGCTACAAGGTGAACGTGGTCCCTCAGACAGCCTCAGCACAGATCGACGGCAGGTTCCTGCCCGGTTATGAGGACGAATTCTTCGCCGAGTTCGACCAGCTGCTCGGCCCCGGCGTGCAGCGGGAGTTCATCACCCATCACCTGGCGCTCGAGACGACCTTCGACGGTGCCCTGTGCGAGGCGATGACCACGGCTCTGTGCTGTGCCGACCCGCAGGCGCGAGTGGTGCCGTACTGCCTGTCCGCGGGGACCGATGCGAAGTCGTTCAGCCAGCTCGGCATTCGGTGCTTCGGCTTCACGCCACTGCGGCTGCCGCCCGATCTTGACTTCGCTGGCCTGTTCCACGGAGTCGATGAGCGGGTTCCCGTCGACTCGCTCGACTTCGGCACCCGCGTCCTCGATCAGTTCATCGATCTATGCTGACCAGCCGTTTCCGCAGCTAACCAGCTAAATGGCCAGCATGGGCCCGCGGCATCCGCACTAGGGATGAGTCCTGACCCGCCGCGTTGTTTCGGCGTTTGCCTAATGCCAACCGTGAGTAGTGCTATGGTTACGCATTGTGTAGAGACTGGCTTTGCCGGGACGCACCCCTGACCGCGACCTCCGGTGAGCAGCCTCGCACCTAGCCGGTTACGACGAGGAGGGTTGCCTGTGCTGCCGGATCAGCTCCAGGGCCCCGGTGGGCCGCCAGGCGGCTGCGCTGCGGTGCGGTCGCACGGTGCTGCGCCTTGCGCGCGGACCTGGCAGTCCGGCTGCTTGATCCTCGTGCCCGGCAGCGGGAGTGGTTCCGCTCCGGCGGCCACGGCCGGCGCACTGTCGCAGCTGGCCGTGGCCGCCATATCCAGGCCTTAACCACCGGCGCGCCGCACTCGCGTTCGGGCGCTGAGCGCGCACCATGGCAGTTACGCAACGTTAGAGAACAACTACAAGACGCGATAACGAGAGGAAACGATGGTGAATCACCGCGCTACTCCGGACGGTGATGTCCATCGAACTCAGGTTCGTCGCAGAGGTGCCTACCGAACGTCGCAGAGGTGCCTGCCGAACACAGCCAGCGGCACACAGCCAACCGGACGCACGCACAAGCCGAATACAGGGTGCTGGCCGAACACAGTGCTCGAACCTGGCGCCAGCTGAGCGGAGCGCCAGTTGAACCGGACACAGCGACCGAAGGCACAACGAACGAGGAGCAGAAATGAAGACCTGGGCGGTTCTGGCGGCGAAGCACGCCACGCTCACCTCGGGTGTCGGCTTCAGCATGATCCCTGGGCTCGGGACGGCTTCTTTGGATGGCTTTGCGCTCGGTGCGCTGCTTGCCGGGGCGTACTTCGCGACCGTGAACTCACCGCGGCGCGGCGTTAGTGCCCCGTTCGTTCCGGTGCAGACCCGCCGCAGGCAGGCTGCGAAGACGAGGACTTCTCGTGGCCCGGCCGGAAGCGTGCGGTCAGGCCGGGTGGAGGAAGCAGCTAGTGAGGAAGCGGTCCGGCGTAGCCAGCGGTCGCGGGTCAGCGTCCCGCTGGGTCGCGTGCTGGCCAGACCGTCCTTCCTGTCAGCGCCCGCCTTCCTCCCGGCACCCGCCGAAGGTCGAGCGCCGGATGGACGGCTGGTGCCAGCCGATGGCACGGTAGCCATCCAGGGTCCGCTGGCCGCCGACGTGCCGGTGCCTGCTGAGGGCCTGGTACAGGCCGAGCGGCCGGTGTCCGGCGACGGCTCGGTCCCCGTTGAGGTGCCGGCGCCCGCCGACGGTTTGCTGTCCGCCGAGTGGCCGGTGTCCGCCGAGGGCTCGGTTCCTGATGAGGTGCCGGTGCCCGGTGAGCGCCCGGCGCCAGCCGAGCGATCAGAGCTCTCCAGGCCCTACTCGGTGCCCTGGCGGACTGAGCGGATCTCGTCGTCGGGGTTCCCGAAGCAGGTCAACCGGCTCTCGGAGGCCGAGTCATCATGGCGGTCTGGGTCGAGCGAGCGGTCTGAAGACTCGCACCCCTACGCCCGGCTGGAGCATCTCGGGTCGGTGGGCATGACGTCGGTGCAGCGACAGGTTCCGGCGCAGCCGCACGGGTCGGTAGAGCGCCCGGTGTCCGAGCAGGACTCCGAGCGCCCTGGGTCAGCCGAGAATTGCGGGTCGGCCGAGCAGTTCGAGGACTTCGAGCCGGTCGAGCAGTCTGAGGCGGTCGAGCAGTCCGAGGTAGTCGAGCAGCCTGATGCGTCGGTGCGTTACCTGTTCCCCGCACCGCCGGGCGGGCAGTCAGCCGCCGCCAGGCGGCTGACTCGCTTCAAGCGCCGGATCGACGGCATGCTGGCCGAGATGCTCGGTGACGACTCCGACGAGGCCGCCGAGCCGTCGACAGCCGAGCCGTCGACAGCGGGGCGGTCGACCGCCGAGCGGTCGCCAGCTGAGCCTGACGAGACGTTCTGGGGACCTGGCGAGCGCCGGGATAGCGCGCCGTCAGCCGGCTATCGGAGCAAGCACCGGATGACCGACCCGGTCAGGGAGCCTAGGCGGTCTGATGGTCAGCGGAATGTGCCGCGGCACGCGGCTCCTCCGGTCAGCTTCAGCGCGAAGCTGACCGGCCGGTACGCGGCCCACGCCGCATGGTGACCCCCGCGCTACCAGGCACGCCATACCGAGGCGCCGCTCTGACCATCGACCCGCATCGGCCGGATGATCTTGCGGCGCAGTGTGGCCTTGCGACTGCCGTCGGGATAGAGCCGCAACCTGGCGAGCTCCCAGTGCCCGTACTCGGCATGGTCCGTCAGAATCCGCCGCGCGACCTCTCCTGAGGTTCCGCGCGGCAAGTTGAGTACGAGGTAGGAGTACTCCGCCATCACCCCATATTGTGCGCGACAGCGGCGATGATTCAATCAGCCTTAAGGAATCCGCCATCATGAAGCAGTTTCGGTGCCACAGGTGAGCGAAGTGATCGGACTTGCGGAGTCAGCCGGCCACCTGCGGTAGCCTCCTGGGCGACTGCAGGATGTGAGGTTGAAACGACAGTGGCAGCAAGGACGAGCCCGACAGTGCGGAGCGGGAAGGCCGCCGCAGGTAGCGCCGCGAGAGGCGACCGGCGGCTGGTTATCGTCGAATCGCCAGCCAAGGCGCGCACGATCGCCAGCTATCTCGGCAAGGGCTACACAGTCGAGTCCAGCATCGGCCACATCCGCGACATGCCGGGCAGCGCGGCCGAGATTCCGGCGAAGCTCCGGAAGGAGCCGTGGGCCAGGCTGGGCGTCAACGTCGATGCTGACTTCGAGCCCCTCTACGTGGTGAACGCGGACAAGCGCCAGCAGGTCAGCAAGCTCAGGCAGTTGCTGAAGGACGCGGACGAGCTGCTGCTGGCGACTGACGAGGACCGCGAGGGCGAAGCGATCGCCTGGCATCTGCGTGAAGAGCTCAAGCCGAAGGTTCCGACCCTGCGGATGGTCTTCCACGAGATCACGCCCGAGGCGATCGCCGCTGCCGTGGCGAACCCGCGCGAGATGGACCTCGGTCTGGTGGAGGCCTACCAGACCCGCCGGGTGCTCGACCGGCTGTACGGCTACGAGGTCTCGCCCGTGCTGTGGAAGAAGGTCATGCCGCAGCTATCGGCCGGCCGGGTGCAGTCGGTCGCCGTCCGGCTGGTCGTGGACCGGGAGCGGGACCGAATGGCGTTCCGGGCCGCACGCTACTGGGACCTGGAGGCCGAGTTCGCCCCCCGTGACGCGGTCGCGGCAGAACAGGAGGTGTCCTCTTTCACCGCGGCGCTGGTCGCGGTGGACGGACGTCGGGTAGCCCAGGGCCGCGACTTCACCCCGTCCGGCGAGCTGCGGCCCGCCAGGCAGAGCGCACCGGACAAACCGGGCGCACCGGAGGCTAACGAGACCGACGGGGCCGACTCCGGCCAGCTTCCGATCCTGCATCTAGACGGCGAGGCGGCGGCCGGGCTTGCCGACCGGCTGAGCGGCGCCGCGTTCTCCGTCAAATCGGTAGAACGCAAACCATACCGGCGGTCGCCGTACGCGCCGTTCCGCACCACGACGCTGCAGCAGGAGGCCTCGCGCAAGCTTGGCTTCTCGGCGAAGTACACGATGCAGGTAGCGCAGCGGCTGTATGAAAATGGCCATATCACCTATATGCGGACCGATTCGGTAACGCTGTCCCAGACCGCGATCACTGCCGCCCGTTCCCAGGCCCGCGAGCTGTACGGGGCTGAGTACATCCCGGACGCGCCGCGGGTCTACGCCAGCAAGGTGAAGAGCGCCCAGGAGGCACACGAGGCGATCAGGCCGGCCGGCGACAGCTTCCGCACGCCGGCCAAGGCCCGGCTGTCAGGCGATGAGTTCCGCCTGTACGAGCTGGTCTGGAAGCGGACCGTCGCCTCGCAGATGAAGGACGCAGTCGGCGAGTCGGTCTCGGTACGGGTGACCGGCCGGTCCACCGCGGGCGAGGACGCCGAGTTCGGCGCGTCCGGCAAGGTGATCACCTTCTACGGATTCCTCAAGGCATATGTGGAGGACGTCGAGGAGGCCGACGGCGCCGACCGTGATGACCGGGAGCGCCGCCTGCCGCCGCTGGCCGACAACGATCCGCTGACCGCGCTGCGGCTGGCCGCGGCCGAGCACGCGACCAGGCCGCCCGCCAGGTACAGCGAAGCGTCCCTGATCAAGGAGCTTGAGGACAGGGAGATCGGGCGGCCGTCCACCTACGCCTCGATCATCGGCACCATCCTTGATCGCGGTTACGTCTTCAAGAAGGGCACCGCTCTGGTCCCGTCGTTCGTCGCCTTTGCCGTGGTCAACCTGCTCGTCCGGCACTTCGAGCAACTGGTGGACTACGAGTTCACCGCCCGGATGGAGGAGGCGCTCGACGAGATCGCCAGGGGCGAGGCGGGCCGGGTGCCCTGGCTGCGCCGGTTCTATTTCGGCACCGACGGTACGGATGGCCTGAAGGAGGAAGGACTGAAGGACCTGGTCAGCGATCTCGGTGAGATCGACGCCAGGGACGTGAGCTCGTTCCCGCTGGTCGGCACCGACATCGTGATCCGGGTCGGCAGGTACGGCCCGTACCTGGAGCGGGACGGACAGCGGGTTAACATCCCTGAAGGCACCGCGCCTGATGAGCTGACCCCCGAGTTCGCCGCCGAACTGCTCGACCGGCCAAGCGGCGACAAGATCCTGGGCTCCGACCCAAACTCCGGCCTGGTCATTGTGGCCAGGGCGGGGCGGTTCGGCCCGTACGTCACCGAGGTGCTCGCGGAAGACGCCCCGGCCACGGCCAAGCCGCGGACGGCATCGCTGCTCAAGTCGATGGACCTGGACAGCGTGACCCTGGACGAGGCGCTGCGCCTGCTCACACTGCCGCGCACCCTTGGCGAGATCGATGGCGAGCAGGTCACCGTGCAGAACGGCCGGTACGGTCCGTATGCCAAGAAGGGCACGGACAGCCGCTCGCTTGAGTCCGAGGAGCAGCTGTTCACCCTGACGTTGGAGCAGGCGCGCGAGCTGTTCGCGCAGCCCAAGCAGCGCGGCCGGGCGGCCAGTGCAGCCGCGGCACCGCCGCTGCGCGAGCTCGGTGCCGACTCGGCGACCGGCAAGCCCATCGTGCTGCGGGAAGGCCGCTGGGGGCCGTACGTGACCGACGGCGAGACCAACGCATCGCTCCGCAAGGGCGACACGGCAGAGTCCATCTCGCTGCAGCGGGCGATCGAGCTGCTGGCCGAGCGCCGGGCCAGCGGCCCGGCGCCGAAGCGCCGTTCCGCTGGTTCGGGGCGACCAGGCGGCAGAACCTCGGGCCGGGCGGCAGCAGCCAAGTCCGGCGCAGCGAAGTCCGGCGCAGCGAAGTCCGGCGCAGCGAAGTCCGGGACGGCGAAGTCCGGGACGGCGAAGTCCGGGACGGCGAAGTCCGGGACGGCGAAGTCCGGAACCGCCGCCCGGTCAGGTGCCTCATCAGCTGCGAGAACCTCTCAGTCCGGGGGTAGCAAACCACGCCCTTCGGGCAGCTAGCGGCGGACCGGCCGCACTGTCGATAGCCTTGCACTATGAGCCTTAGGTCCCCTTTGGGCCAGCGCCAAAATGGCGTGCTGGCGATCCGGCCGTTCCGGCGGCTGTGGATCGCCACCTCGCTGTCCAGCCTGGGGGACTGGCTGAGCCTGCTGGCGCTGACCACCCTCGCCTACTCGCTGACCGGCAAGCACGGACCCGCCACCGGAAGCCTCGCGGTCAGCGGTGTCTGGATCACCTCTCTACTGCCTTACCTGCTGCTTGGCCCGCTGGCTGGTGCGGTCGCCGACCGGCTCGACCGCAGGATGAACCTGTTCATCGGCGACGTGCTGCGCGCGGCGCTCTACCTGTCCATCCCGCTCAACCTGTGGCTCGGCTTCGCGAACGAGTTGACCTGGATGTACGTCGCGCAGTTTCTGGCCTCCTGCGCTTCGCTGTTCTGGATGCCGGCCAAGGACGCGTCGATTCCGAATCTGGTGCCAGCCGACAAGCTGGAGCAGGCCAACCAGCTCAGCCTGCTGACCACCTACGGCACCGCCCCGGTGGCCGCGGTCTTCTTCATCCTGCTGGCCGATATCAGCCGCGGGCTCGGCGCGCTCTCCCGTTATTTCGCCGGTCCGGCAGGCGGCCAGGTCAACCTGGCGCTGTACTTCAACGCCGTCACGTTCGTGATCTCGGCGGTCACGGTGTACTCGCTGCGGGAACTGCCCAGGCGGTCCGCGGCTGAGCGGATCTCGGCCCCGTCGGTGGCCAAGTCCATCTGGGACGGCTGGCGGTTCGTCGGCCAGACTCAGGTGGTCCGCGGCATCACCATCGGAATGGTTGGCGCATTCGCAGCGGGCGGGGTGGTGGTCGGCCTCGGTTATGGCTATGTCTACACCACCCTGAAAGGGGGCGCGGCGGGCTGGGGAATGGTCTTCGCCGCTGTGTTCGTCGGCCTGGCGGCCGGGATGTCGGTCGGGCTGAAGGTACTGAGCGGCTTCAGCAGGCGTCGTCTCTTCGGCCTGGCGATCGCGGCCGCCGCGGTACCGCTGGCCCTGGTCGCACTGATCCCGAACCTGGTCGTGGTCGCCATCCTGGTAGTGCTGCTCGGTGCACTGGCTGGCATCGCCTACGTGACCGGTTACACGATCATCGGTAGCGAGGTCGACGACGCGACCCGCGGCCGGACGTTCGCGTTCCTGCAGTCGATGATCCGGGTCGTCATGTTCGCGGTGATCGCGACGGCGTCGGCACTCGCGGCAGCCTTCTCGGCGGTGGTCACCACGATCACCGGCAAGAGCGCAGACCTGACTATCGGCACGGTTAAATACAGCTCGTCCGGCAATAACATCGTCCTGCTGCTCGGCGCCGCGGCCGCCATGCTGCTGGGGATCGCGTCCTACCGGCAGATGGACGATCGCCCTGACGTCCGGTTGCTGCCCGACCTGATGGCGTCGCTGCGCGGTCATCCGCTTCCGTATACGCCGCCCGTCGCCCGCTCCAGGCCAACTGGGTCGGCCGCGAGTAACGGCCGGGTCGGTGGCCTGGAAGCGAGCCGCGGTCTGCTGCTCGCCTTCGAAGGCGGCGAGGGCTCGGGCAAGTCGACCCAGGCCAGGCTGCTCGCGATCTGGCTGCGCGAGAACGGCTACGACGTCCTGGCGACCCACGAGCCGGGCGCGACCAAGGTCGGGATGCGGCTTCGCGCGCTGCTGCTCGACACCACGCACACCGGGCTATCGCCCTGGGCCGAGGCGCTGATGTACGCGGCGGACCGGGCCGAGCACGTGGCGGCCGTGATCGGGCCGGCCCTAGCCCGCGGCACGATCGTGGTAACCGACAGGTACGTGGATTCCTCGCTCGCCTACCAGGGAGCCGGGCGTCGCTTGAATCCGGACGCGCTGCGTGAGGTCAATCAGCTGGCCACCGGCGGTCTAGTGCCCGACCTGACCATCCTGCTCGACCTGCCGCCCGCCGCCGGGCTCAGTCGGCGGGCGCGCTCCGCGGACCGGCTCGAGGCCGAGCCTGAGCAATTCCACGACCGGGTCAGGGCCGGCTTCCTGGCGTTGGCCAAGTCCGCGCCGAAACGCTACCTGGTGATCGACGCCGGCCGGGACCAGTCAGAGATCAGCCGCGAGATCCAGGCGGCCGTCCGTGACCTGCTGCCCGACCCGGTGCCGGAACGGGCCGAGGAGATCACCGGATCGTTCCCGGCGGTACGCGAGTGACCGACTGGGCGGTCTTCGGCCGGCTGACCGGGCAAGATCAGGTCGTCGAGCAGTTGCGATCCGCAGCCGACTCGGCCGGACTTACCCACGCGTGGCTGTTCACCGGTCCGCCGGGATCCGGCCGGTCGGTGGCTGCCCGGGCCTTCGCAGCCGCGCTGCTCTGCCCCAACCGCGGCTGCGGCGAATGCCCGTCCTGTCGCCAGGTGACCGCGGGGACCCACGCCGACCTGCTGCTGGTCCGGCCGGACGGGCTCTCCTACGGGGTCAGGCAGACCAGGGACCTGGTGCTCAAGTCGGCCGCATCGCCGGTCTACGGCGGCTGGCGAGTGATCTTGTTCGAGGACGCCGACCGGGCTACCGAGCAGGCGGCCAATGCCTTGCTCAAGGCAATCGAGGAGCCGCCACCCCGGACAATCTGGCTGCTCTGCGCCCCGTCGGCCGCCGACCTGCCGACCACGATCAGGTCCAGGTGCCGACTGATCACGCTGCGAACGCCGCCCACGGCCGCGGTCGCCGCCATCCTGGAGCGTGAGGGAGTCAGCCAGGAACGAGCGCTGAACGCGGCCCGTGCGGCACTCGGCCACATCGGCCGCGCCCGCCGGCTGGCCACCGATTCGGAGGCCGCTCATCGCCGCGCCGAGGTGCTTCGGGTTCCGCTGCGGGTGACTGGCCTGGCGGAGGCGTTTGGGGCGGCCGAAGCTCTGGTCCAGGCCGCCGAGGCGGAAGCCGCGGCGACCACCGAGGCACTCGACGTGCCGGAGCGGGAGGCGCTCCGGCAGGCCTTCGGCGAGGGCTCGACCGGCAAGGGAGTCGCTACCGCGATCCGCGGCGCGGCCCCAGCGCTGAAGGAGCTAGAGGACAGGCAGAAGTCACGGGCCACCAGGATCAAGCGGGATGCGCTCGACCTGGCCCTGCTCGACCTCGCCGCTTACTACCGCGACGTGCTCGCGGTCCAGCTGGCGGCCGATGTGGAGTTGGCGAATGCCAGCCATGAGGCTGACCTGCGCAAACTTGCGGAGGCATCCAGCCCGCGGGCCACGGTCCGGCGGATCGAGGCAATCATGATCTGCCGGGAACGGCTGAACGCCAGCGTCGCCCCGCTGCTCGCCGTCGAGGAACTGACCCTGGCGCTGGCCGCCAACTAACCCGCCTACCTCGTCGGCTTGCGAGCTCACGGCACATGATCGTGGGTCGTTCTCCGCAAGAAGCAGCGGGTTTCGACCCACGATCATGAGCGCAAGATGATCTTCGTTACGTTATGTATCTGCGGGCTTACGTGTCGTCGTCCCACAGGGCTCGTTTCGACGGTCGGGGGAATGACAGTTCGGGGAGGAGCGCGACAGTACGGGGTGACGGTTCAGGGGAGCGACCGTCCGGGCGGGGCGCGGCAGTCCGGGGTGCGCGGCGGTGCTAGAGAGCGAGCGCGGTTCGGGGTGGGCGCGACGGCACTGGCGACAGTACGGGCAACCGTCGGGGATTAGGGGGCAGACGAGTCATGGCAGATGCGACGCTGGTCACGATCGGAGCCGAGGTCAGCTGCAGCGACGGGGTTTGCGGCAAGGTCACCCGCGTGGTTGTCGATCCGGTGGCGCGGTCAGTCACCGATCTGGTTGTCGAGCCACCGCACCGGCATGGCCCCGGTCGGCTTGTCCCGCTGCGTCTGGTCGACGCCGCCCCGACCGAGGTCAGGCTCGACTGCACGATGGCGGAATTCCAGCGACTCGATTGTGCGGAGGAAACGCGGTTCGTGGCCGGCACCCACGGTTACGGCGATTACAACCCTGAGCACGTGGTCTCCTGGCCTTACTACGGCATCGGCGGCGGCGGCCTGCTTGGCGACAACCGGGCTGGAGTCTCGCCGACCTTCCACTACGACGCTGTCCCTCTGGGGGAGGTGGAGATTCGCCGCGGCGAGCACGTCCACGCGGCTGACGGGGAGATCGGGCGAGTTCAGGGCCTGGTGATCGATCGCCGCAATCATCACGTGTCCCATGTGCTCCTCCAGGAGGGGCACCTCTGGGGGCGGAAGGAGGTGGCGATCCCGATCGGCGTCGTCAAGTCAGTCGACGATGGCATCCGGCTCAGCGTGACCAAGCAGGAGATCCAGGACCTGCCTCCGATCGACCTCGAACATCCGGCTGGCTAATCGCCACAGGCCACTGCCTTACGATCCGACCGGCGGTGGGACGGGAGTGACCGAGCGGACGACATGGGGGCGGGCGAGCCGTTAGATAAAGAAAGGCAGTAACTGGGGGCAGACGACCCGTGATCGCACCGTAACCTTAGGTATGGGCATGATGATGGCGGTCAGCTTCGAGCGGTCTGGCCGCCTGCACTATCTCGATCCCGGGCCATACCGCCCGGCGGTCGGGGCCAAGGTGCTAGTGCCCACCGATACCGGCCCAGAGGTCGCCGAGTGCATCTGGGCACCGCAGTGGATCGATGAGGATATCGGCGGGCTGCCGGTCTGCGTCGGCCTGGCCACCGAGGTCGACCTGACCAGGGACGAGTCGAGTCGCGAGCGGCGCGCCGAAGCCAGGGTGATCGCGCGGCGGCTGGTCAGGGAACACGGCCTGCCGATGAAGGTCATCGCGGTGGACTACATCCACCAGAGCGGCGATCTGACCATCTACTTCAGCGCGCCGCAGCGGGTGGATTTCCGTGCGCTGGTCCGCGACCTGTCCGCCCGGCTCCGGACCAGGATCGAACTGCGGCAGGTCGGGCCGAGGGACGAGGCGCGGCTGCAGGGTGGCATCGGCCCGTGCGGCCGGGATCTGTGCTGCTCCACGTTCCTGAAGAACTTCGAGCCGGTCACCATCCGGATGGCCAGGGACCAGAATCTACCGACCAACCCGATGCGGATCGCCGGAGCCTGCGGGCGTCTGATGTGCTGCCTGAAGTACGAGCACCCGCTGTACCTGGAGTTCAGGGAGCGGGCACCGAAGCTAGGCTCCGCGGTCGAGTCACCTGAAGGTGCCGGGACCGTCGTCGGGTATAGCGTTCCGACCGATCAGGTGATCGTGAAGGTGGCCGAGACCGGCGCCCGGTGCGCCTGCCCGACGGCCAGCGTGTGCCGCTCGCGGCGGGCCTACGAAGCTACCCACGGCCGGAAGCGGGAACAGCCCGGCGACCGGTAGACTCGCTGCGCCGCCGCTTCGCGCGGCGCGCCGCCTTAGCTCAGTCGGCAGAGCGGTTCACTCGTAATGAACAGGTCGTCGGTTCGATTCCGACAGGCGGCTCAAGAGTTCCGGCAGGTCAGTCCTGGTTTTGGTACTTCCCTCGCTTGCCCTTACCGGGCTGATTGGGGTCGGCGGGAGCCAAACGGGGAGCCAGTACATCACGCGGACTTCGATTCCGCGTGCTCGGCGAAGATGGTGTTCATGGTCTCGGCTCCGCGTGTGATCACCGGCTTGAGCTGGTGCCGGTAGACCGTCTCGGTAACCGCTGTGCTGGCGTGCCCGACGAGATCGGCGATCGTCTCGATCGGTACGCCGTTGTCGCTCATGATCGATACGAAGGAGTGCCGCAGCTCGCGCGGCGTCCAGTTCGTGCCGAGCCCGGCTCGCTTGGTGATCGAGCGGAACGCCCGGCGGACGTTCGCGTCGTCAAGTGGCTGGCCGGTCTGGCTGGTGAACACCAGACCATGCTCGTGCCAGAGCGGACCTGCGGCTAGCCGTTCTTGGACCTGGCGCGTCCGGTGCTCTTTCAGAGCCTTTGCGGCCTGGTCAGGCAGCTCTAGCGTGCGCCGTGACTTGCTGGTCTTGGTGTCGCCGTTGGCGCGGACAGAACGCCAGACGTAGATCGCGAGCTTCTCGTGGTCGAAGCCGACCTCGGTGACTGGTTGCCACTCGTTTTCGTCTTCCACCCACGCGACCACATGATTCCAGCGCAGTGCGCGGGCTTCCTCGGTGCGGATGCCGGTGAGCAGGCTGACGACCATATAGGCGTGCCAGCGAGATTGCCTGGCGTGCTCCAGCATGGCCGTGGCTTGCTCGAACGTCATGGCCTTGCTTGGCCGTCCGCCGGTCCCTTGGGAGTGCTGATCAACTCGGCGACGTTGCGCAGCACCCGGTCTCGGGCCTGAGCCTGCCGGATGGCGCGCTTGAGGTTCGCGTGCAGTCTTTGCAAGGTGTTGGTCGCGAGCTTGTCGCAGCGGCCTTCGAGCCAGTCGTCAACATCGTCGGCCGTCAACTCGGTGAGCTTGATCCCGCCGATCAGTGGCAAGAGGTGGTGTTCAAGCAGGATGCGGTTGGTCCTGATCGTGTCAGGATCACGGCCTCTCAGGCCCTTGGCTAGCCAGTCCCGCACGGCGTCGCCCACCGTATAGCTCCCGCTCGTCTTCAGGCCGGCTTCGCGTTCGGCGACGATTTTGATCAGCTTGTCCTTGACGACGGCCTTGGTTCTGCCCTTGCGCTTGACCCGCTGCCGCTTGCCGGCTCCGTCGTAGCCGAGGTCGATGGCTCCGGTGAAGCCGTTGCCTTCTGGGTAGATGGTGGCCTGGTACTGGCCGATTAAGATCTTTGACATTCTGTTTCCTCTCCTGCCAGTTCGGGGTTAGTCGGGGTCATTCTGGTGGCGTTCGATGTACTCGTCGATGGCTTTCCTGATGACATAGGACAGGTCGCGGTCTTTGCGCTGGGCGATCTGTTCGAGCTTGGCCCGGCGGCCGGCGTCGAGGCGCAGGCTGTAGTTCTGGGTCGCTGCCATGGGCTCCGTCCGGACCTGGCTTCGCGGCTAGCGGCTGGATTTCTCACCTAAATCGTACCGCGATGCATGGCAGCGCACTGCGTTTAACTCGGGGTGCTTTCCAGGGTGCTGATGAACTCGGCGAGATGCTGGCTGGTGATGCGGCGGAGCTTGCCGATCTTGATGCTGCGGAGCTGGCCGGTGCGGAGCAGGTAGTAGACCTTGTCCCGGCCGATGTGGAGCATCTCGGCGACTTGCTCGACGGTGTAGGCCCGCACGTGATTCACCTCCTCTGACGATTAGTAGGCCGGCCGGAGGGATGGGTCGGGTCCGGCGGGTGCGTACAGGCGGATGACCATCTCGCGCAGGACGCGGACCTGATCGGTCAGCACGTCGTCGCCGCTACTGCTGGGGCTTTGGCTAGCCAGGTGGTCGAGCGTGGTCGCGTGCCGGGACCGGAGGATCTGGTCGGCGTGGCCGAGTTGGTTCGAGATGTCGGTGGTGAGCCGCTGGGCTTCTGGCCTGGCCATGGTGCGGTTGCCTAGTCCGGCGCGGAGTTGCACGAGGCTGTCGCGGGCTAGTTCCAGGTAGCTTGATCCGCCCAGCGGGGCCCGCTGTCCGACTCGGATGAGGTCACCGAGCCAGGCGGTGAGCAGGTCGATCTGGTCGCAGGCTTCTTCCAGCCGGCTGCTGCCGGTGCTTTCCCGTCGCCGTTCTGCCGGGGGCGGGAAGACATGGCGAGGTCCGGTATGCGTTGCGCCGTCGCGGGCGTAGATGTCGGCCAGTCCGGCGTCGGGGTCGAAGTCAGCTTCCAGCTTGGCGAGTATCCCGCTCATCGCGGCGTCGACGAGGTTGTCGAGCGCGGCGTCGTCGTGGCCGTCGCGATCGGGCTGGTGTCCGGTCATCGGTTTGTCCTCCTGTCGATGCCCAAGTGCCGGGCGAGGTTGTCGCGGGCCCTGACCTGGTTCTGCCGGACCGCGGCCGGGTCGCAGCCCAGCTCGGCGGCGATCTCCGCCGGAGAGAATCCGGCGAGGGTTAAGGCCATGACCTGCCGCTGCCTGCCGGGCAGTGCTGCCAGGGCGGCGCGGACTCGTTCTTCTTCCTCGTTCAAGACGACCAGGTCGCCGGTGTCGGGCGCGCTGGCCGCGTCAGGCAATAAGTCGCCGACCGGGATCTCGCGCCGGCCGGCGTTGGCGTGGACCCGGTATGACTCGCGGAGCGCGACCTTGTACAGCCACGCCCGCGGCGCGCGGATCTGATCCCAGCAGCCGTAGGCACGGGCGAACGCCGCCTGCACGGCGTCGTCGGCCTGG
>Ga0116218_1000799_pt1 | contig 21161 bp, 17 predicted proteins | sample Sb_taG_2_FD_88966 | JGI IMG/M metagenome (GOLD analysis project Ga0116218, IMG submission 88966) | Peat soil microbial communities from Weissenstadt, Germany - Sb_50d_5_LS metaG | ecosystem: Environmental > Terrestrial > Soil > Wetlands > Peat | place: Germany: Weissenstadt | collected 2010-09-21 | reverse complement strand
TGAAAATAACATATCTACGAAGAGAGAAGGGAGAGTGTTGAGAAAAGAGACAGGCGCCTCAAGAATCCACCGTTATTGTAACCATCTTCGGGTAATTGAAAGTCCTATCAAACGGACGTTTTTCGGTACCGACAAAAGATGTGTTTTTGATTTTTGGTTCCTATAACCAGAAAAAACTGCGTTCTCTTGAACCAAATATTTTTGTTTGGAGCATACTTCTCATGGAAGTGATGTATATAAGCACTGATTATAGGAAACGAGGCTGACTTCACGACTCTGAGTCTGGCTTGGGGGAAGTGGCACTACTCCCATTTGTACTTTGAGGCGGTGTATTCGCTGCAACAGATGGAACCGATGGGGTTTGTTCGTTGGTGCCCTGTAATGATGGGGAAGGTGAAACTGGTGACTGGGGTGGGCTATCAGTAACATCAATTGCACCGTCGAGTTTAACTCCTTGAGGCCATATTGTCGGCTCTACAATAATGGTCCCCTGCGGGTCAATTATAACAAGATACTCGTTCACAACCCTCATTCGTATAGTTTTCGTGTTATATTTAGCTCCTTGCAATATAGTACCCGTTAAGTTGGCATCACTCAGGTTTGCACCATAAAGGTCTGCACTAGTGAGGTTTGCATCAGTGAGATTTGCATTTATAAGCGCTGCCTTGATAAGGGTTGCCTTTGTGAAGATTGCATTATGGAGGCTTGCCCCTTCGAGGTGGACTCCCCAAAGGTCTGCCTCTGAGAAGTCTGCTTTCATAAGGAGTGCGTCTGCGAGGTAAGCGCCATCGAGATGTACCTTAGTGAGAGAAGCCTTCCGCATGTAGATATTGCACAAATCAAAATAATCAAGAGACGCACCATCTAAGAGTACGGTTGATGCATCGAGAAGGTGAGAATCAAACTTTCCATCTACTGTTAACCTCTGGCGGGCAAGTGGGAAGACTTCCTTGACGACCACAATCAGTGCTTGCCTGAGTGGGGTGAGTCGCGGAGGAGCAGTAAGGCTTTTTGGTGAGGGAGATAATCCGTCTGGGTCTTCTAATGAATGAGATATGTTCGAAAGACGCAAATAAGCAACTGCGAGATCAAAAATTTGGGTATAATATCGCCCGTAGATCTTATTATCGCCTTTGTTAAGAAAGGACCGAAGGAGAATAGCACCACCAACCTGGACGACTTCATTTTCGTCTCCTAATGCAGCAACAGCAGTCTTGAAGCGCTCTTCTGCTTTATCCCTCAGGTCTTTGTCCTGCGCATCTTGCCGGGCAACCCGATCCTTGTCCTGCGCATCTTGCCGGGCAACCCGATCCTTGTCCTGCGTATCTTGTCGATCCACACGCCAACGCCAAAAACCAATAACACCACCGACCACAAGAGCGAGGGTCGATAAGATGGTTGCGCCAGAACTCCAGAACCATGCCTGAAAACTTCGATCATTATCACGCTCCAACTTCTGTTTGTTCAATGCAGCCATAGTTGCATCTTCTGTTGCTGTGGTCTGCACCGTTCCCGTTACCGGTACGGCGGTTTCCGACGCGCTTTCAGAAGCACCAACCGATGAGGCTGGAATCCAAACCGTTAGAACCACGAAGAGAAGCAGTCCTGCGAGGGCAATACCCACTTTCCATATGTCTCTTTTGAGCCAATACATAGTAGAACCTCCAAAGTGCATTGATTGGACCTCTCAGAAAGAGGCCTTTCATAATATCACATCAAACAGATCAATTATTAGTCTTGGAGTAAAACAGATGGTGATTGTGACTTGATCATTGAGTACATATAACAATGTCTTATACAAAGAGGGGCAGTTGATATAAGCACTGTTTATACGAAGTTGGGACTCTGTTTAAGCTTAATTAATACTACTCTGTTAGTTTCGTGCTACGATAGCAAGATGAAAACACTCACTTTGCCGAAAGGGTCTCCTGATCCCTTGCCAGAATTGGCAGCTTACTTGAAGCCATTTGCGCCGTTGTTTCGACGGAGCACCAGCCGTCGTTCGCTGGAGCGCTACGTCACTGGCTTGCTGAGCGATCTGCCTCGCAAGAACTGTGAGACCATTGCTCAGGCAGTGGCCAATACCTCGCTGGAACAATTGCAGCATCTGTTGACTGATGCCGCCTGGGAACCGTTGGCTTTGGATGAGCAGCGGGTACGCCTGTTGGTCGAGCGCAGCCCAGCCAAAGCCGTGTTGGTGCTGGATGACACAGGCTTGCCTAAACAAGGCAAGGCCTCAGTAGGTGTGCAGCATCAGTACTTGGGAACCTTGGGCAAGCAAGGGAACTGCCAACTCGTGGTCAGCGCCGAGTATGTAGTCGATGGTCCGACTACGAGCCAGCACTTGCATTGGCCGCTCAGTTCGTGCCTCTATCTGCCTGAGACCTGGGCAGAGGATCAAGAGCGGCGTCAAAGCGCTCATGTCCCGGAAACAGTGACTTTTGCCTCGAAACCAGAGTTGGCCTTGCAACTGTTGGATCGAGCCCAAGCCTAGAGCGTACCCTTTGCAACTTTCGTCACAGATGCGGGTTATGGCATCCCCAGTTTCTTGCGAGCTTTGGACGGGCGACACCTGTCTTACATCTGTGCGGTGGCTTCTGATTTTGGCTTCCGCTTGCTCAGTGAAATGGAGCAGGCGACGATCCCGCCACTTGAACAAGCCAAGAGGAAGCGAGGCCAACCGAAGAAGCCGCGTCCTGCATCTCGTCACGATGTCAAAGAGGTGACTGATGCCCTGCCAGAGGACGCTTGGCAGACGGTGGAATGGCGCCAAGGGAGCCGAGGCCCCTTGCGCAAGCAATTCGTCGCGCTGCGGGTCCATGCGGGCACCGGCTGTGCTCGTCACAGTGAAAGCCATGGGCGCAGTTGGACTGGGCCGGAAGGCTGGCTGCTGGGAGAACGCCCCTTGCCAGGAGAGGAAGACGAGCCAAAGTGGTTTTTCAGTGACTTGCCTGCCGAGACTCCCCTGACTCGCCTGGTGGAACTGGCACATCTGCGATGGCCCGTTGAGCAGTTCTATGAGGATGGCAAGGGCGAATGTGGCCTCGATCACTTTCAAGGGCGCAGTTGGAAGGGTTTGCATCGCCATCTGGCTTTGGTCATGTTGGCCTACACCTTCCTTATGCTCCAGTCGCTGGGGCACCAGGTTCAGTTCGACCCAGCCACAGAGGCAGCTTTTTGCCCCTGTGCGGCAACTCAGCCTTCCGGCTTGCCATCGGCAGGTGCTCGTCCTGCTCTTCCAGGATGTGGTCTTATGGCTTGTTGAAACCGAACAAATCAAAGCTTTTCGTCCTCGACGAAACTAATAGAGTAGTATTAATTACATAGATAGGCATGTTATTTGCTATTTCAGTTTGGACAATAGGCCAGAAGTTGTTAACCAGCGTCTCACTCCAGTTATCTTTCCAGTGCATCAAAAAATAGACATAAGCTTTGCTCGCACTCTGATCTCAGTCTCGATGGGCAAGTTAGACTTTACCTAACGAGCTGTTAATGTATCGAAAGCTATTGTGTAACCCAGGAGAGCTATCATAATAGAGAGGAACAGGTAAGGCACCAAGGATTTTCACAAGAATGATGTTGGTACCGGCGGAACGGTTTCCCCTTCGTAAGTGTCCTGTTGAGAATGTACGGGCGAGCGTCTGGAAGCCAGCATCAAGAGCAAAGCTCGGGCACTCAAACCTACTAGCATATAGCCTAGAGGCCATCCCACGTCCAATATCGATCCTGTAAGATATGCATTGTGCAGTTGTTGAAAAGTATAGATGCTATCTGTGAAAACTAAAATAATAAAAGCGAGTCCCAAGATAAGCACCACTGGTCTAAAAGTATGATCATAGGAACGGATAACAAGCAGCAGTAGACAGAACATCAGTATCAGCGTTGCAAGTGGGTAGACAATAATGCTAACAATGTCAATGACTGTGCCATCTTCATGCAAGATAGTTGGACCAAGTATCATAAACCACCAAAATGTCGTCACCACTACTAAGAGCATCAAGCTGTCGAGAGCGATGCGCATACGTGTGCTAGCAGGAAGCGGTTGAGCAGGGAATAGCAACGTAGCCAAGAACACAAAAAAATAGAAACCCAGATAGCCAACATCAGCCCAGGAAGGAAAGAGCACTGCGAGATGTGCAATGTTCTCATTGTATGTCCATATAAACTGTCCAATGACGCAGCACAGTAATGCTAGGCTAAGCAGGAGTGGCACCCACCGTTGTCCAATGCTTGCTTGAGAGACTCGCGCTGCAAAGAAAATACTCCATATTCTTGTTCGACCGAACCCATACAAGAAGAACGGGAGCGTAAGTAACAAACCAACGCTTTCGAGAAGACCCTGGACAACATTATCAACGAATGTGAAATAGGGAGGCGAAACAGGTTTGAAGAGTAGAAAACTGACGAAGAAGCCTGTGAGCATAAAAATAAGGATACTACTCTTCCATAATGATCTTAGGTACAATTCGTTCATGGTTCTCACCACTGATCATAAGCACATGGAGTGTGGTGATCTCGTGCTGTTGTTTTGGTATCAGCCATGTTCTCATTTTCCTTTTGGCTAGGGGCTACTTGAGAATTAAGTGTAACACGTCCATAGGTTGCTGTCTATATAACCCAAAAATCCCTTAGAGTTGTCGTACTCCTCTCTGCAATGTATACTACATCTGCAGGAATAAATCGGAAATATCGACTTTAAGAGGAGTGAATGTCATCTTCACTTAGGCCGCAAATGGCCATGATCCCCTCACCCTGGTGGAAACGCCCATGTGATGTAGGCTGGATAGTGCTGCGCTCCTTCTGGATGATGATTATCCTTGCGATGATACCAAATGCAATAGTTGCTTTGGTTTTTCTCAGCCAAAAAACACCTCTTCAATCGCTTTACCTCTGGTCCGTTCTAGATTGGATGCAAAACCACCTTCTCATAATAGGATTCATCATTCTTGTGCTGGTCGGAGTAACGGGACTAACTTGGTTCGGTAGTAGTAAAGGAGAATCTCTGCCTCGCGAACAAACGCAGACGATTGCCCCTTCTGAGAGAGATCGTAGAGCAATGCTTCGGCTATTAGGACACGATTACCACCGACAACTGGACCAGTCACTACAGGGAGTTGCAACTATCGCATTGGGCTTGCAGGAACGAAAAGATATTATTTCCTCTCAAGCTCAGTTGGTCTCTTGGCGCCTGGATACATCCGAGAAGTATTCCTTACACCACCATACCTCGATTGTCGAAGCCTACGACGAAGCGAGTATGGGCCTGCTCCTTCTCGGAGCACCTGGTGCCGGAAAGAGCACCCTTTTACGAGAACTGGCCTGTGAACTTCTTAATCGTGCTGAGCAAGACTCAGAACATCCAATCCCTATTATTATGAACCTCTCCTCCTGGGCTTCCAAGAAATTTTCGCTTGTAAAGTGGCTGATAGACCAGTTGCAGGAGGTCTATACTCTTCCACGGCATCTTAGTCAAAGTTGGATCGAGCGAAATCAACTCCTTTTTTTGCTGGATGGGCTGGATGAAGTAACTGCTTCGGATCGCCCTACTTTAATACAATACATCAATGCATACAGAGAAACTCATTTCGTACCTCTTGTCGTATGCTCTCGAAGCCATGAGTATATGACGCAAGTGCAACAACTGATGCTTCCTTATACAGTCGAGGTTCAAGCACTAACACATGAGCAGGTCGAGAACTATCTCAAGCATGTTGGTAAGCCATTGGTTGCAGTAAGGGCCGCTATGCAAAGTAATTCTGTCCTACATGATCTCGTCACCACGCCGCTCATGCTCAGTGTGGTCATACTGGCCTACCGTGGCAAAACGGTCAAAGACTTACCCCACCTCGGTACCTCAGAGGAACAACAACAGCAGGTCTTTGAGCACTACGTGGAGCGGATGTTAGAGCAACAAGCAAGGCACTGGAATTATTCCTCCCTACAAACGCAGCAGTGGTTAATTTGGCTAGCCAAACAGATGCAGCAACGACATCTCTCAGAGTTCTACCTGGATAGTCTGCAATACTCCTGGCATCCATCAAAGCAAGTACAAGGAATATATCCATGGCTCGGCGCGTTGGTCGTTGGGCTGCTTGTCGGGCTGGTTGGTGGGGTGTTCGGAGGACTAGTTGGCAGGCTGGTAGTTGGGTTGGTCGGCGGGGTGTTCGGAGGACTAATTGGCGGGCTGGTGGTTGGGTTGGTCGGCGGCCTGGTCTTCGGTTGGTCAATTATTGACAGGCAACCGACTGAGAAATTGAGCTGGTCATTCAACGAATGGAGGAAAAATTGGGCCTACGGGCTTGTTGGCGGGCTGTTTGGTGGACTGTTTGGCGGGCTGGTCTATGGACTAGTTGGCGGACTGTTGTTCGGGCTGTTCTTCGGATTGTTCGGCTGTCTAGTCAATGGGCTATCAGAGAGGGAACTTGATGAATACTTGCGTATCAAGCCTAATCAAGGGATACATAACTCTGGCTGGAATGCTCTTCGTGCAGGGCTGGTCTATGGGCTGTTCGTCGGGCTGTTTGTTATGGTGGTCGGCGGGCTGGCTGTTGGGTTTTTGGGCGGGTTGGCTGTTGGGCTAGTTGGAGGACTGGTCTTCGGTGGTGCATCCTTTCTAAATCACTATATCATTCGGTTTCTCCTCTGGCAAAAGGGAATCATACCTTGGAACTACGTCCGTTTTCTGGAAGAGGCGACCGAACGAATACTGCTGCAGAAAGTTGGTGGAGGATACCGATTCATCCACCCATTGTTCCTAGATTACTTTGCCTCACAATGTACTTTAATCACATCCAAATGTTATGAGGAGCATCAGGACGTGCAATAATTGTACATATTAGCGCCAGAAGATAATTGGCTTTGACACAAAGGGACATAGAAGACCATTATGATCGACTTCTAGCGATATTTGGTACATAGAATAGATATTTAGTAGGAAGCAATGGAAAACCATACTTTCTGTAGGTTTACATTTTTGTTTCTGAGTTATTTTTCCGCTTAGTTGCTAAGTGTCAATAAACCACCATTATTTTAGCCAACTTCAGGTAATTGAATGTCCTAACAAACGGACGTTTTATTAGACTAGATGGTTCAGATAAGCGTCCGTTTTTCGAAATACTCAATTGCATGAAATTTGTTACATATAACTTGAGTGTTATTCGCAAGCGTTTTTTTCTTGGGCCAAGTTATTTGATAGATACGCCAGCAAATGGTGACAGGAACCAGATCGCTTGTACAACGTGCACCTCATTCTTTCCCTCTTTTTTCTCTTCCCCAGGAGCATGTTACTAGCGAATAATCTCATCCGAGCTGCGCCGCATTGGTACAGATCTTGACAGTAATGTGCGTACACTGGCTCGAGCTGGAAGAGGCAGAAGACGCCTTGCGTAAGATCGATCGTTCTACTAACCTCTTCCCACTGGCGGAGCCTGGGCGTACCAGACGAGCCGGGAAAAGGCCCGCCACCGCGGAAAGGAGCGCGGAGTGAGGGCAGGCTCGTCGAAGCGAAGCGCAGAGCCTTGACTGGTGTGACCCACTTGAAAAACCGCACGGAGGCAGCGTACGCGCATATTGTCAGCAGAAGCAAGAAGAAGACTCCGTGTCACCACGCTCAGCCTGCATCTGTGAGGGCCTTGACCAGGAGTTGGGTAAAGGTTGACAGCATTGACCCATCAACATCATGATCGGGATTGACCTCGGTGAGCACCAGCCCTCCACATTTGGGGCTAGAACAGAAGATGCTCAGGCACGCTAATGCCTCGGAGAGTGACTGACCTTCGTTGTGATGGGGGAAGTCTGCCAGGGGGAAGTCTGCTGAGTCAATAGCGTCAACATCGAAGTGAACCAGTATCACATCGGCCCGCTGTTCGAGGTGGAAGAGAGCGTTCCGCGCCACCTCTGTTGGCTGACCATTGAAGCCCGTGACCGGGAAACACACCATCTGGCGCTGTTCCAGGGCCTCCCATTGCCAGTGTTGGACCTCAAGCGGGTCGAAACCGAACAAGACGATATAGTCTTCGGGCATGAGCGGGAACCGTGATCCTATGTGCGAGAGCGCCTCCGCTCCCTCTCCAATCATGTGTGCCATGCCCATGGAGTCGAAGATACCAGAATGGGTTGTGGCGGGTGTGGTCAGATCGATGTCACCATCGAAGTACACCAAGCCAAGGTTCTCGACGTGGCGAAGATAGCCTGCCAGGACACCAGGGTGATGGTGCAGTCTCCTCCGATGACCACTGGCGTCAGGTGCTGCTGGAGCACCTCATCCACTCGATCAGCCACACGCCTTCCAACGTCAACGACACCGAGGAGGTTCTGCTGCTTCCGGTTCGCGCTTCGTGGCTGGTAGAGAGCCAAAGGCAGATCACCAAAATCGATGACCTCGATCCCGCTCCTCTGCATGAATGTGACAAGACCAGCACGACGCAATGCCTGCGGGGCCTTCTCCTGCCCTACTCCGTGCGCTCCAGCACTGGAAGGGACTCCGATGAGTCCAATCTTGTCAAACATCGTTCACCTCAGTTGTTCTATGCATGCGCATCAACCTCTCACAACGAGCTGAGCATCGTGCTCCTTGCGTTGCTGTTATTGTATCTCTTCCTTTGTGGATGGGCAAGCCATACGGGAGTCGTCTGGAAGTATGGGGTTATGCACAGGTCTCTCGCGTACCACGCGAGTGGGTGAGCGCCTGTCCGGTCTGTCGCGCCATGGTTGTGCAAAAAGCTGTGGGGCACTCTTGCCCCATTCGGAAGCCTCGGTCGCAGGGGAAGCCCTGATGGCCCTTTCGGCTGGGGCCACCGGATACATTGGAAGCTCGCATTTCACCTCTCATCGTGCCACGACCGGACACAGGCCGCTCACCCCCGTACCACTCCTCAAGTGCGGCTCTTCGAACAACTCCTTGTTAAGGGAACAGGTGCACTCCTGGCCCTACCAGGCAAAGTACAGCACATGCTGGCTCCTGCGAGGGAGCTGGACCCACTACCGGGTGAGCACCTTGAAAGCCAGATGACGCCCCTTGCCCTGGCCGAGGACCAGCGCGAACCACAGTCCTCCAACCGCATCTACCAGGCCGACCTGTTCGACGCCACCCAGGTACATCGGGCGCAGCCCAATAGCGGCAATCAACTGTTCGACTACACTGCGAGCATCGCCGTCAGGGCCGCAGTAGAAGAGGTCTGCCGTTATCCCATCAAACTCTGGATTGGCAAAGTTTTCCCATCCGAGCGTGTTGAAAGCTCGGAAGACGTGGGCGCGTGGCGTGTGCTGCTGAAAGGCGGCAAAGCTGTTCATGGGGCCGCCTCCCATGCGATTTGCCGTGTCGATAATGATGCGGCCATCGAGCTGATCGGCATACTTCGTAATCGTTGCCTCCATAGCCGTGCCGGGCAGAGCCATCACCACGACTTCTGGATTGGTGTTCAGCACGTCGGCGACCGAACCAATCGTCACATGGTCATCTAGCTCATTTCTCAGTGCCTGCGCGTTCTTCCCGTTGGGGTCACTCACCCCAAAGGCAACCCGATATCCGGCGACATGCCACTTGCGCCCAAGCGTTCCACCGATGTTGCCTGCGCCAAGGACAGCAATGCTGAGTGTTCTGGTTGTCATCGTTCTTCCTCTCTCTTTCATCATCTCAGGTTTCACGTTCTCTCTGCTTATGAGAACTTCTCGTTCATTTCCATTGGAGTAAATGTTTGAATTCAAACATTTACTCCAATGGAAACATGTGGTAGTATACACGAGACACGAAGTCACTGTCAATTGTTTCGATACCCCTTGACCTGAAAGGACTTCACGCATGAAGCGGAGCAAGAACGTTTCGCTCCCTGCTGTCCCGGATACGGGCAGTAGGACATCGAGCAATTCCATACACGCGTTTCAGCACGAGCAGAGCGGGCAACAAGGAAGCGTGACTCGTCATCTACGAGACCATACCGATTGGATTCTCGAAGGATGGGCGCATGAGCGCCCAGACCTGAATGTTACATCGGTTGCCATTATCAACCGCCTGGGGCTGCTCCAATCGTATCTGCATGCCGAGATCGGGGCAGTCTTTGAGCGTTTCGGTCTGACTGGTCCTTCCTTCGCGGTGATCACGACGTTGCGCCGTGTGGGTGCGCCTTACCAGCTTTCGCAGCGTGCCCTGATGGATGCACTGCAGTTGACGAGTGGGACGATTAGCGTGCGTATCGACCGCCTGGTGCAAGATGGTCTCGTCGAGCGGTTGCCTGACCCCAATGACCAGCGTGGAGTTCTCGTCCGCCTCACGGAGAAAGGGACGAAGCTGTTCGAGCAAGTGGCTCCGGTCCACCTTGCCAATGAAGATCGCCTCCTCTCGGCCCTGACTGCAGAGCAACGCGAACAGCTCTCCTCATTGCTGCGTATCCTGCTTCTCAGCTTCGATCCGCTTGACTCAGAGGATCCGCAACACCCCTCCCGTTGGATTGGGGCATCACTGGCCCCTGCTCATGTCGCCAGGCACATACGTCGTTCCGCAGGTTTGACCGACGCTGCTGGACTGCTAGTCCAGGCAGTCGCAATGCCCAGTCCCGCCTCAGAAGCGGGGCTGCAAGAGGGAGATTTGATCGTCTCGGCTGGTGGCACGGAGATCAGATCTATTGACAGCCTGCACCAGAAACTACTGACCGTACAACGTGGGACCCTTTCTTTAGAAGTGCTGCGAGGCACCGACCACCACGTACTCTCTCTGCAGGTCGGCGAACTTCCCAGTACGTGATGGTCTGCGCCACAGAAGGCGATGTCAAGGGAACTGTGAGGAGATACGTTATGAAGGAACCGGAGCACGTGCCAGCACAACAGGAAGTCAGCACCAATCGTCTCGAAACCCTGACTGACGGCATTTTTGCCATTGCCATGACCCTCTTAGTCTTCGGATTGTCCATCCCGGATGGAACACCGCCAACACAGCTGCAGACGAAACTGTACCAGTTGTTGCCGAATGTACTGAGTGTGATCGTGAGCTTCGTCATCCTGGGCGTCGTGTGGGTTGCCACGCATTCGCAGTTTCAGTATATTCGACGCGCTGATCATGCACTCATCTGGTTGAACCTCTCTTTTCTGTTGTGCGTCACGCTGGTGCCCTTTTCCGCCGGTGTGCTTGGACGCTATGCCAGTCAACCGATCGCGGTGATCCTCTATGGCAGTAACCTGGTGGTGTGTTTACTCTTCCATTATGGGATGTGGTGGCACGCAACGCGGGGAGGTCACCTGGTCGATGCCAATCTCGACCCTCATGTCGTCAGGATGGGAACGAGGCTGGCCTGGTTTGCCATCATTGCGTATGCAGTTGCCATCGGTCTGGCGTTTGTTCCTGTGGTGAGTGTGATTCTCTATACACTCATTCCCGTTCCATATATCCTCGGTGTGCTCTATCGCCTTCTGGGTCGTTGAGAACAGAGGGCCGATCTCCGACGGAAGAGAGAGGATCCAATCACGTCCACAGGGTTTCACACCGGCTACTGGTCTGCGCACCAGGAAGAGGAATCGTGAACTCGAACCTAGAAGTGAATAGGGAGCAAGCCTTTTTTACAACCTGTAGTGGCTACTTCTATTAACGCCAAGGTATGGCTCTTCCTCGATTTTGGTACATATAGCTCATCAGGAGAGCATGCGGGGGCAGTCATCCACATGAGGAGCGATTTCTCGATGTCCGTTTATAGCTCTACAATACCTATTTCATCACATGTGAGGAAGACCCAGCATCACACGGCGAGGTGTCAAGGAATGAACCCTCCATTCTTCTACAGTTGAAATGTGTGTATCTACAGTATTGTACCGGTCGTTTGCTAAGTATCAACAAACGACCGTTATCTGATGTTTTCATGCTGGTTTCCTGTCTATTTTGTCGCTCGGTTGCTACGTATCAACACATTGCCGTTGTCTCCTTCGCAGAAAACGGACGGTTTTCGGTACCAACAAATGATGGGCTTATGATTTTTGGGTCCTATACTCATCAGAAAACTGCGTTCTCTTGAACCACATATTTTTGTTTGGAGCGTACTTCTCATCGAAGCGGTGTATATCATTACCACAGGTTGTTGAAAAACTACGCATACACTCATCAGCTTACATATACACGTCAAAATCAGAGCCTATATGAAGCATTTGAACGACGAAAGTCATCATTATGGGCATTTTTCATCACGCTGATACATTGTACGACTCTTCATTTCCCTAGCATTTTCTCGTTGTCACCCAAGCTGAACTAGCATATAATAGGTAGAGGAGTGATGAGCTGCTGCTGAGCATCGGGCTTGCCACCCAATGTCACTGCGTTCTTACAGGGTTGGTCTCCCCCTCATGAATGATGAGCGAATGGCAGTATGAGAGGACGAGAGAAAAAATGGAAAAGGTGTATCCCATTCTGGAGTTTGATAGCGCAGAAGCGGCGATGATTGAACCTCGACGTGTGATTAAGCCTATCGATGTACCTGAACATGCTGTAGCTTGCTTTTTCCAAGATGTGCTTAGCACACTGATGCAGCACCATAATGCCAGGATCATCAAGCATTTGAGGAGCGAGATAGGAAGACATCCTGTCTATGAGGTCGAAATTGATGGAAAACGGTTGGTGGTCTTTCACCCAGGTGTCGGGGCACCGCTGGCAGTGGCTTTTCTCGAAGAGGTGATCGCTTTGGGATGCAGGAAATTTATAGCTTGTGGGGGCGCGGGTGTACTCGATAGTAGTGTTGCGATGGGGCATGCGATTGTACCAACGGCGGCGATTCGAGAAGAGGGTACTTCGTATCAATATCTGCCTCCTGGTCGTGAAGTGAGCGCCGACCCGCAGGGTGTTGCCGCGCTTGAGACGGTCTTGAAGTCATACCAGGTCAAGTACCTGCTTGCCAAGACCTGGACGACTGATGCGATCTACCGCGAGACGCCCGCAAAGGTGCAACGACGTAGAGCGGAAGGGTGCCTGACTGTGGAGATGGAGGCGGCGGCGTTTTTTGCGGTTGCCCAGTTTCGTAACGTGCAATTTGCCCAGTTGCTGTATAGTGGTGATGATGTGGGAGGCAGTGAGTGGGATCACCGGCACTGGGATACGCAACCTTCGGTGCGAGAGAAATTGTTCTGGTTGGCCGCGGAGGCGTGTTTGTTACTGTGAGCGATGGGTACCGTACAGGAGTTTTTCCTGCGGCAGGTCGCTGCCATTCTTCTGTCTGACGCCCAATGTCAACGCGCTTCACACGCTGAAATAGTCTGCGTCCCCAGCCTCAACCCCAAAAACTCACGTTTCCTCACCTGTCCTGTGGGGTAGAGTATTGTATCTACTGATCTCGTGCAAGAGAACTAAAGCAAGTAAGACACACACATAAGAACACGTAGCAGCACACTCAAAACCTTGTATAATGTAGAGAGAGAAACTATGCTATGAAAAAGCAGGGAGACATCGTTTATCACCCCTGCCTCAGGAGGAAAAACTGGCCATGCGCTCTCAGAAGTCTCTTTTTGCCAAGGGTCTTTCGCTGCTCAGTGTCCTGCTGGTCCTCCCGCTTGGTCTGTTACTTGTCGGCTGGTTTCTGAGCAAGACCGGCATCGGCTTTCTCAGCTTCTTCGACCACCTTCCCACGCCAAATGCAACGTTTCGTCACTGGTGGCTTATGTATTTGTTTGGAGGACCACTTCTCGCGCTCTTGCTGCTGGTCTGGTCGCTTCTACTTAAGCAGGAAACAGGCACTAGTGCGCTCTCTTCCGAATGGAAGCTTCTTACATTCATGATCGTTGGCATCTGTCTCTTTGTCATCGCGTATGCTTTCCTTCTCCATGCAATCGCTGGCTAAGTCTCGACCGCTGCGGAGTCGAGGAAGCCTGCGGTCCCCAAGATGACCGTTGTCGGACAAACCACACAGCACCTCCCTCTGGATACGACCGCCCTTGCTCTCTGCCGACAGTCAGGAAAGGAAGTAGCCACATTGGCGAGAGCAGCTCTTTATGATCTCGGTTTTGTGGCGCAAGCGCTCTTTGGCGCGCATGATCTCGCGGTATAAGTGCGGCAAGTCAACACAACAGAGATTGCCCAGCTCAACACGCTTGAGATAATTCCAGATGCCTTCATCAGGGTTGAGATCGGGGGCATAGCCGGGCAGTTGCTCAAGGTGCAAGCGTTTGGCCGCCCCACGCTTGAGAAAGTTTTTGAGCGCGTTCGCCCGATGCATGGGCGAGCCATCCCAGATGAGCACGATCTTGCCCGCGCATCTTGCGTAAGAGGACGCGCAAGAAACCTACCACGGCTTCCGCGTCATAGGAGATAGGGCGCACTTGCATGAACAAGCGTCCATCCAAGGTGATGCCACTGATGGCCGAGAGGTGATCCAGCGTGAGTTTCACCCACAACAATGGTGTCTCCCCACGTGGAGCCCAGGTGCGGACTGCCATCGAAAGCCGGATAAAATCCCGCTTCGTCGCGCCCTGTCGATGGTGGCCTTTTCTGCTTCGGCTTTTTTTTATGTCCGGCCAGCGCTCATCCGACCAGTTCTTGAGCGCCTCGCGCGTTGCGTTGGCTGGCTCGATCCACCGGTTTCTGTCGGCTCCAACCCGCCTCACGCAATAGCCGTCCAACATGATCGCGGTGATAACGAACCCCAAAGGTTTTCGCGATCACTTCGCCTACCCGGCTGGCTGCCCACACATCACCACGATACCCATAGGTCTCGGCTCCCTTGGCCAATAACTCAGGGATCTGCGCTTTCTGTTCAGCTCTCAACCTCGGGGTCATCCCTTTGGGCGGATGCGCTTCGAGGGCCTTTATCCCTCCTTCTCGCCCTCGGCAGGAGCCACTGACTTATTGCACCCTCGCTTACTCCCAATGCGACCGCAATGTCTTTTTGTTGCCAGCCTTCCTCTTTCAACTTCCACGCTTGTTTTCGTCGTTCTTCTCGCCAATCGGCTTTCTTTGGTGCTCCCATGCCTCCTAGCTTATCACTCTTTACTTCTCCCTGCCGACATCAGTAACCAAGCTGATTTTTTCAATGGCATGAGACGTTTCCGCTTACGACAGCTCTGGTGAAAAAACTGTGAGGTGCTCAGGATCGCGGCTGGGCTCACTCTCAAACGCGTACTCAAGAAGTGAGGTTGGAGGCATCGTCCCGAACCAGCAGCGGCCCTTTCTGCCTTCTTTTTGGCTGTTTTCGACTGGCTTGCCCGCATTTTACGGCGTTGTGATCTTTTTCCTTCCCGATTGGTTCAGATGACTCAAGAGTGACGAAACACGAGGCATCTCTCTATTGATGAGTTTTTAACAGCATTTTTCAACAGGTTAGGACATATTTCGAAACACGATAGTTCAGATAAGCGGCCGTTTTCTGCAGTGACCCCTAGGATATTCCAGCCAGCTTCCATGCTGTAATGGCCGACTGCAACTGAACGTCCCGCAAGTGCACCGGACTACCCGGCCACTTCGGTGTCGCGGCTGCCTTCAACCAAAACCCCCTGTCATCCAATGGAGTGCGTCTGCATTCAGCCGATCGCCAGAAGCCCGCGTCACATCGAGTCCAGCTTTGTGCACGTGTACGAGCAGAGCGGCTAGGTCTATACGCCTGTCGCCAAGCTGTGTCCAGTTCCAGTCTACTAACCTGACCGTTTGCCGCAGAGCATACCAAGGAGCGTTGTCGGCGCGAACATCATAGTGGACGAAGGTATCCTTTCGAAAGAGAAAGGTGGCGCTCCGTGCAGCTTCTGCAGCAAAGTCGAGCGCGTTGGCGATGTCACTGCAATCAGCGGAATGCAGCTTGTTGAGGAGTGTGTGCTGTAACTCTTTCGAATCTTTGAGTGGGTGCCAGCCATCATCGGTTTCATTGAGTATTTCGCTCCCGAAAATGTCTATGTCGGTGCCTCCTGGCTGAATGGTTGCGAGTACATCCATGGCCTCCAGTGTGTTGGCTTACCGTTCTTCTGTCCACTCATCTGACCAGTTCCAGTCGTCTTCGGGGGTGAGTGCTTCAAGGGCAAAGCCTGTCTCGTCGTTATTGTGGGCTAACAGCTGAGGAATGAATGGATAGGTATGGCGCTGCAAGAAGCGGTACTCCTCAATTTCTTTCCTGGCCCATTTCTTCGTAGGGTCATTGACCCCTACTTTCACAAAGGCTCGCGTCCCGTCCGACAAGGTAACAATACCTCGGCTGGCTGAACTAAATCCGCCATCTACTCTCCTGAGAGTTCCGATGCTCTTTTCTATGTCGCCCCAGTTGATTTTCATACACTCACGTATCTCCTCATCGTTTTGCTCTGCTCATTCTACCCAATGCTGAGATAGGCGGCAAGGCATGGTGAAGCGCTAGACAAAACACCTCGGTCATTTTGTCATACCCCCTCTTGTGGAATATTCATTCGCCAGAGTCACGACCCACATGTGTCTCGGAAGCCATGAACACGTATCACGTATGTATACCCACGGACCCTTGTTTTTTCTAGTACCTCTCACTTTCAGCAGTTAGTAGGGCTCAACCAGAAAAGAGGCAGGCGTCACCAAAAACCACCGTTATAGGAGTCATCTTCAGGTCATTGAATGTCCTAACAAACGGACGTTTTTCGGGACTGTCAAAAGATGTGATTTTGATTTTTGGTTCCTCATCACCATCAGAAAACTGCGTTCTCTTGAACCACGTCTTTTTGTTTGGAGCGTACTTCTCATCGAAGCGGTGTATATAATTCCCACAGGTTGTTGAACAACTACGAATACACTCATCAGCTTACCTATACATGTCAAAATCAGAGCCTACATGAAGCATATGAACGACGAAAGTCATCACTATGGGCATTTTTCAACACGCTGATACATTGTACGACTCTTCAATTCCCTAGCAATTTCTCGTTGTCACCCAAGCTGAACTAGCATATAATGGAGAGAGGAGTGATTAGCTTCTGCTGAGCAGCAGGCTTGCCACCTAATGTCACTGCGTACTTACAGGGTTGGTCTCCCCCTCAAGAATGATGAGCGAATGGAAGTATAAGAGGACGAGAGAGAAAATGGAAAAGGATTATCCCATTCTGGAGTTTGATAGCGCAGAAGCGGCGGTGATTGAACCTCGACGTGTGATTAAGCCTATCGATGTACCTGAACATGCTGTAGCTTGCTTTTTCCAAGATGTGCTTAGCACACTGACGCAGCACCATAATGCCAGGATCATCAAGCATTTGAGGAGCGAGATAGGAAGACATCCTGCCTATGAGGTCGAAATTGATGGAAAACGGTTGGTGGTCTTTCACCCAGGTGTTGGGGCACCGCTGGCAGTGGCTTTTCTCGAAGAGGTGATCGCTTTGGGATGTAGGAAATTTATAGCTTGTGGGGGCGCGGGTGTTCTCGATAGTAGTGTTGCGATGGGGCATGCGATTGTACCAACGGCGGCGATTCGAGAAGAAGGCACTTCGTATCAGTATCTGCCTCCTGGTCGTGAAGTGAGCGCCGACCCGCAGGGAGTTGCCGCGCTTGAGACGGTCTTGAAGTCATACCAGGTCAAGTACCTGCTTGCTAAGAGCTGGACGACGGATGCGATCTACCGCGAGACGCCTGCAAAGGTGCAACGACGTAGAGCGGAAGGGTGCCTGACTGTGGAGATGGAGGCGGCGGCGTTTTTTGCGGTTGCCCAGTTTCGTAACGTGCAATTTGCCGAGTTGCTGTATAGTGGTGATGATGTAGGAGGCAGTGAGTGGGATCACCGGCACTGGGATACGCACACTTCGGTACGAGAGAAATTGTTCTGGTTGGCCGCGGAGGCGTGTTTGTTACTGTGAGCGATGAGTACCCTAAAGGAGTTTTTCCTGCGGCAGGTCGCTGCCATTCTTCTGTCTGACGCGCAATGTCATCGCGCTGCACACGCTGAAATATGCTGCGTCCCCAACCTCAACCCCAAAAACTCACGTTTCCCCACCTGTCCTGTGGGGTAGAGTATTGTATCTAACCAAGCTGATTTTTTCAATGGCATGATCTTCTCTTCTTTCTGGGAGTAGTATACCCCAAATCTTTCTCTACTCCACAAAACCAGGGGAAGTTCATACAGTTCTCCCCTGGCAAAAAGGAGCTGTTGATCACTTCTGATGGAGGCAGCTCCAACGGAGTGAGAAATCAGTTGTGGAAAAAGAAGCTACAGGACCTGGCCAATGAGGAACGCCACACGATCACGGTGGCCCATTATCCACCAGCGACCAGCAAATGCAGCCACATCGAACATCGGCTCTTCTTCTTCATTTCCATCAATTGGGGTGCCAAACCGCTTACTTCCCTGGAAGTGGTGCTGGAACTCATTTCGCATATAACGGACCAGGGGGGCTAAACGGTGACCGCTGTCAAGGATAGCCAGACCAATCCCACGGGCCTCAAAGTCACTGACGAAGATGTGGCTCGTCTCCATCTGCTCCGAGATGCTTTTCACGGCGATTGGAACTACACCATCAAACCACACGAGAGATGGTCAGGTGATTTGGCGAGGCCCTTTAGCAAATCTTGAGAACACCTTAAGCTTTTCTTGAGCTTTTCTTGAGTTTTCTCCTATAGAATGTAAAAAGCTGGCGTGTCCTTTGAGCACGATAATCAAGAAGGTGAACTATGTCCAAACAGAACATTCAAATGAGGACCAGCACATGGTCTGCAATTGTGCTGTCGATAGTGCTTGCTACAGCAGTGCTGGTAGCTTGTGGCGGCTCTTCTCCACCTACGACCGCATCGCCTACGACTTCGACCTCTACGATAGGGACCTCTACGACAACTGCCAACCAGAGTAGCGGCAGCAACAAGATTCAGCATATCATCGTCATTATGCAAGAGAATCGCTCGTTCGACTCCTACTTCGGCACCTATCCAGGGGCTGATGGCATCCCCATGCAAAACGGCGTCCCGACCGTATGTGTCAATGATCCACGCACCGGCCAGTGCGTGAAGCCGTATCACAATCCCAGCGATCTCAACGGAGGAGGGCCTCACGGGGCCGCGAACGCGATCGCCGACATCAACGGGGGTCAGATGAATGGCTTTATCGCTCAGGCCGAGAAAGGACGTAGGGGTTGCCTTAACAGCGCGAATCCCATTTGTACGAATAGCAAGAGCATTGATGTGATGGGCTATCACGATGCCAGAGAGATTCCCAACTACTGGTCCTATGCGGGAAACTTCGTCCTCCAGGATCATATGTTCGAGCCAGATGCCTCGTGGAGCTTGCCAGCTCACCTCTTCATGGTCTCAGCATGGTCCGCCACCTGTAGCCAGCCGGGTAATCCAGCGAGCTGCGTCAACAATGTCGCGCAGACCAAATCTCTACCAAAAGCGAATGCAGGCAAGCTCGATTACGCCTGGACAGACCTGACATACCTGTTATATAAAAACCACGTCAGCTGGGCTTACTACCTTGACCAGGGTGACACTCCTGACTGTCCGGACGATCAAATGGTGTGCAGCCAGCCAGCACAAAAAGTGAATGTCCCCGGCATCTGGAATCCTCTCCCAGGCTTCGATACGGTGAAGCAGGATGGACAGCTCGGCAACATTCAAGATATCTCCAACTTCAACGTCGCTGCCAAAAACGGTACGCTGCCAGCTGTCTCCTGGGTGGTTCCCGATGGAACGAACAGCGAGCACCCACCATCTCTGGTGAGTACAGGCCAGGCGTATGTCACCGGTTTAATCAATGCGGTCATGCAAGGGCCAGATTGGGATAGCACTGCTATCTTCCTGTCGTGGGATGACTGGGGCGGCTTCTATGATCATGTGGTACCACCAAAGGTCGATCAAAACGGCTATGGCCTGCGCGTGCCGGGTCTGGTGATCAGTCCCTACGCGAAGAAGGGCTACATCGATCACCAGACCTTGAGCTTCGATGCCTACCTCAAATTCATCGAGGATGATTTCCTGAACAGCCAGCGCCTTGATCCAAAGACCGACGGTCGCCCCGATCCCCGACCGACGGTGCGCGAGGATGTGCCAATCCTGGGGAATCTGATCAATGAATTCGACTTCTCGCAGTCGCCGCGCCCGCCTATGATTTTATCAACCAACCCGTCTCCTGGTCCGGCTTCGACATAGGCAAGTTTCATATCCATTGGCCAGGAAAGAGAGGCAAGCCCGTTGCGCGCTTGCCTCTCTTTCCTGGCTTCACATCGTGCCTGCAGGATACTCTCTCCTCTCTCTTGTCAACCTATCTCCGTAAGATCCCTAAGGAAATGTTCTCTGTTTTCAGTCTATCGATACAACTGCTTGCTCGTAGCAAGAAATGGACCAGGCTGTTGAAAAACAATATCGCAGAGCTTTATGAATAAGAAAAATATCGGAAATCTCCCTCATATGAGACCTATTTGCAGGAATTGGGAAGCAAAACGGGGGAGTTCGCATCCTTAAAAACTCATCAGTTGAGTTTTTCAACATGCTGGAGTGATTTCCGAGAGGGTTTCGCTGGTTTCCGTTCTACAAAGGGAGAAGGGGCAATTTTATACATCAAAAGCTCTTTCATACTCCAGATATGATCAGTCAAAGAAGCCACTATCGCTGGTGTGGTACAGCCCCACTAACTGGTGAAAAGGGGGAGAAAGCTTGAAAATGACGGCGGTTCTCGGCATGCTACGTGTATGCAAAACACCACAACAGAGCCGATGCAACCGTCAGAGCAATTTTGCCCCAATCTGAGGTGTTGCGCAAGAGGCCAAATCGGAGGGGGCACTATCCGAGTCCATGATCGCAATCGACAACGCTATCGCTGTAAACTCTGCAAACAGACTTTCAGTGCTCGGCGAGGTACCATGTTTGAGGGATTACGCACCTCAACGGAGTTGGTGGTCATTGTCGTCACGCTGCTGGCATTTGGATGCCCGGTGCAGGCGATTGTGCGGGCGTATGGACTCGATGAACGCACGGTAGCTTCGTGGCGTGATCGTGCGGGGAAGCAGTGTCAGCGAGTGCATCAGGCCATGGTTGAACAGGGACAGCTCGATTTGATCCATGTGCAAGCTGACGAGATCCGGGTGAAAGCTCGCAGTATGGTCGTCTGGATGGGATTGGCACTGATGGTTTCAACGCGTTTGTGGCTAGGTGGCGTGGTGAGTCGTACGCGTGATACGAGTCTGGCAGATCGGCTCCTGCACCAGGTGCGAGCCTGCGCTCAAGCGGCCTGCGAATTGCTGATCTGCACCGATGGCTGGGCAGCGTACCCTAACAG
>Ga0116218_1000798_pt1 | contig 21164 bp, 14 predicted proteins | sample Sb_taG_2_FD_88966 | JGI IMG/M metagenome (GOLD analysis project Ga0116218, IMG submission 88966) | Peat soil microbial communities from Weissenstadt, Germany - Sb_50d_5_LS metaG | ecosystem: Environmental > Terrestrial > Soil > Wetlands > Peat | place: Germany: Weissenstadt | collected 2010-09-21 | reverse complement strand
TCAGAAGCTCGCGAAGGCGCAGCCATTGCGGAGCGCAGCGAATCATAAACGCTTCGCCGATTTTGACGCCGGTGCGGGATCGGACGGCGAGGAGAGATTCGGCTTCGGCGACGGTAAGGCTTAGTGGCTTTTCGCAGAGAACGTGCTTGCCTGCTTCGGCGGCCCTGATGGTCCACGGTATGTGCAACTGATTGGGAAGAGGATTGTAGACAGCATCAACATCGGGATCGGCGAGAAGTTCTTCATACGAGCCGTAAACCTTGGGAATGCCCAGGTTGGCGGCTGCGGCCTGAGCCTTCGCGTGATCACGGGAAGCGATGGCGACCACTGTGGTGAATTGCCCGCGCTGCATGGCAGGGATGACTTTGTTGATACCGATTGCTGCGGTGCTGAGAACTCCCCAGCGGACCTTGTTGGGCATGGCGGTAATGATATTGGAGATGGTGGCAATGATAAAAGCAGGAAGCCGCAGAACAGCGCAAATGTCACGGGAAAATCTTGTGTTGCTCGCTTCCGGTGTATTCCAGAACCGCATCAGTTTTGCTGGTTGGGAACTCTCCTATGCCATGACCGGCACGCACCAAGACGACGTGAAACGTGTGCTTCTGCCGCATACCTGGGAAGCTTCCTTCTAAAGCTTTGAGCGTTAACTTGCGCTCGCGGTCATCCCAGTGAATCGCGATCATCGCGTGAGCTCCCGTTTCGTAGTTGTAGTTATCCCCTTCGTCCTCATAGAGCTCGAAATCGCCATCAGCTCCCGGGTAAATTCGCAGTTCGATCGGGTCGGCACTTTCGTCTGCATATTCGATTTCCGGGCCCAAGGGCAAAATTGAACCTGCACGGACATACAGCGGTATGCGATCGAGCGAAGCCTCGGCTTGCACATCGCGACCTCCTTCCACACGTGCGCCTGACCAGAAATCGTACCAGGCGCGAGCAGCCGGCAGGTAGACCGAGCGCTGTATCGCATCCTCTTTCACTACCGGACTGACCAGGATCGAAGGGCCAAACATGAATTCATCTCCAACGTTCCAGGTCTTCTGATCGGACCGCCAATCCATCACCAGAGGCCGTTGGATGGTGTAGTCCTGGCTAGTGACCCGCCAGGCGAGCGAATAAATGTAGGGCATCAAGCGATAGCGCAACTTGTCATACTTGATCAGGATCGGCTCGACCTTGTCGTAGGTCCATATTTCGTTGTGGGCACGGTGGCCGTGTGTGCGGAAGATGGGGCAGAATACTCCGAACTCAAACCAGCGGGTGTAAAGCTCCTGATAAGCCGGATCATCGGGGGGGCGGTTAAATGGCTGCCAGTACCCGCCCACATCCGTTGTCCAATAAGGATTGCCCGATAGAGCAAAATTGAGACCGGCAGCGATCTGGTGCTGTAAGCCCCAATAGGTGCTGTAGACATCGCCAGACCAGACGGTGCTGCCGTTTCGCTGCTGACCGAGAAACGCAGAGCGCGTCAGCAGAAAGACTCGCTTCTTATCAGTTGCCTTCTTCCAATGTTCCTGAATTCCGCCGGTGTGCATGAGCGGGAAGATATTGGTGTAGCGCGCGCCGCTTCCGATGGAGAGCTGTTTGTTGCGCAGAATGGCGTCGCCCATGTGTGGCCAATATTCCTCGGGTTCCGCGCTGTCGAGCCAGAAAGCGTCCCAACCCAGAGCAAACAGCGGGCCTGCGAGATTGTTCCAATAGAAATCGCGCGCCGCCGGGTTGGTGGCGTCGTAGACGTGCGCTTGCGGCACGTCTAAATGATTGGCGGCCATCTCCTGGAAATTTTGGGAGGCGGAGTCGAACAATCCCCAGATCGAGAGCATGGCATGTACGTGTTCGTCATGCAAAGTCTTCAATTCTCCAGGGATGTCGGGGAACTTGGAGTTGAACGCAGGGTCCCCTTCCGTCTTCCACCAGAACCAATCCTGGACAATAGCATCCAGGGGAATGTGCTCGGCGCGGTAACGGTGCGCGATCCCCAGTATTTCGTCCTGAGAAATGTAACGGTCTTTCGATTGGAAGAAGCCGTAGGCCCACTTCGGAAACATTGGCGTGTGCCCGGTTATGGTGCGGTACTGGTGAATGATCTGGTCCATCTCGGGGCCGTAGAGCAGGTAATAGTCGACTGCGTCGCCAGCGAGCGATGTGAAGTGAAACTCAAGCGGAAATCGATTGTCCGCATACGTAAAAGATGCGGTGTTCCAGAGCATGGCGTAGCCCTTGCTCGAGACCAAGAGTGGGATTGCCACGTCAGTATTGTTCTGGCCAAGTTCCACCGTGCTGCCGCGGTAGTTGAACATGCCACTCTGATGCTGGCCCAGGCCATAGAATGCCTCGGTCGCATCTGGCGAAAAACGATCAGTCACCTGGTAAGTTTTTTCGCCGTTTATTTCCGCCGGGTCATATGTTCGTGGCACGGCGTCCCTTTCGCTGAGCAAAACTTTTCCCTGAAGGGTGCGATATGTCAAGTTGCCGCGCTTGAGAGAGAATTCCACTTTGAGAGTAGCGGTCACTAGTGTCACGTTGTCGGCGGTCTGCGCGAACTCGAAAGGCGTGTCCGGACACGATTGGCTGGCCGGGGTGATCCATGGCTGAGCCGGCGAACTGGCGGTGGGCGAGCCTGGACCGGCCACTACGTGGATGACGGAGTCTGCGCAAACTGAAACGTGCAGCCCCTCGTCGCCAATCCTGGCTTGGAAACCATCTTGGGTCTTAGTCGCAGAAATCTGCGGTTGGGGGGGCAACTGCCCAGTCAGCAGTTGTGCCGAGGCTGCCTGAGGACCGCTTAGGGCCACAACTCCACAGAAAATGGCTCTCCGCAGAAGACGGCCCCACAAATAAACGAGACCAGACATTGTTTTATCCATTGTGCAGGACTGCAAATGTGCGAAAGTATAGAGCAGTTTAAGCCACAAAAATGGCCTTCGTAGCCCGGTACACCCGCCGGTACGCAGCATAACTGGCATTCATGACTTTCACCGCATCCAGCTGCGGCTGGACTGTCGTGGCAACGCGCACCACAGCGGAGCAAGCCTCGTCGACTGACTTCCAGATTCCGGCGCCAACTCCCGCCAGGATGGCTGCTCCATACGCTGCGCCCTCTTCTGCCTCCACAATCTCAACCTCATGGCCGTAAACATCTGCCTGGATCTGCCGCCAGAGAGAAGAGCGCGCTCCACCGCCACCCAGGCGAATGCGGTTCACCGCGATCTTCATCTCATCGAACAAGGTGAAAGTGTCGCGCAGGCTGAAGGCCACACCTTCAAGAATGGCGCGAATCACGTGCGCGCGGGTGTGCGCGGCGGTGAGGCCGACCAGCGCTCCTCGTGCATCCGGATCGAGATGTGGCGTGCGTTCACCCATCAGGTAAGGAGTCCACAACAAGCCCTGACATCCGGGCGGCACGGTGGCAGCCTCGGCGGTCAACCGCTAGTACGGATCCTTCTTTTCGTCGTCCTTTCCACCGCCGCTGCCGTCCGCGCCAACGCCAAACTGATCGCGGAACCAGCGCAACGATAGCCCTGCGGCCTGCGTCACGCCCATGGCGTGCCAGCGTCCTGGGATGGCATGGCAGAAGGTGTGCAAGCGTCCTCCCGGTTCGAGCGCTGGACGGTCGGTCGCGGCAAACACCACACCTGAAGTTCCGATCGTGGCGCTGACCGTGCCGGGAGCGACGATGCCCATGCCAACCGCGCCGGCAGCCTGATCGCCCGCGCCCGCGACCACTGAAGTTCCCTGACGCAGCCCAGTAGCCTTCGCTCCCTCGGCACTGACCGCTGCACAGACATCCGGCGACTCGAACAGCCGGAGCAGTGAACGCTCGTCTACGGCCGCAGCCTCGATCATCAACCTGGACCAGCGCCGATGCGCCACGTCGAGTAGCAGTGTCCCTGAGGCATCGGCCACATCGGTGGCGCGCTCGCCCGTCATCCGGAATCGAACGTAATCCTTCGGCAGCATGATGGCGCGCACGCGCTTCCAATTCTCCGGTTCGTGTTCGCGCACCCACATCAGCTTGGGCAGAGTGAAGTTGACCAGGGCGGGATTGCACGTCGCCTGAATCAGTTGCGCGCCGCCAATCTTCTCGGTCAACTCTCGGCACTGGCGATTCGTCCGCACGTCGCACCAAATCAGCGCGGGGCGCACCACTTTCCCCTGCTCATCCAGCAGGACTGCGCCATGCATCTGGCCGGAGAAGCCGATGCACGCGATTTCGTCCGGCCTAAGCCCACCGCGCTCCATGGCCTTCGGAATCGCCACACAACACGCACGCCACCAGTCCTCCGGATGCTGCTCCGCCCACCCGATTTCCGGCGAGGCAAACGGAGCGTGCTCCTCCGTGGCGGAGGCGACGACGTGCCCCTGCTCGTCAAGGATCAGGGCGCGAGTTCCGCCCGTGCCGACGTCAATCCCCAGTATGAGAATGTTCGACCCCTTTCACCAACCCATCGTGGCGCACACGATGAAGTACCCCATATTAAATGGCCGTGGGAAGGTGAGGGAACCGCGCGGCTCGCTAGCGTGCCGCAGTTTTTCAAAGTTGTGTTTCAGGAATTCGAGGCGCGTGGCTGTAAATCTCATTCCACCTCTTCAAAAAGGTGGCGAAGTCACTTCTGCGGCTGTGAGCTATTGGCATCGCGGGCAGGCCCATCTTGCATTTGGAAGACAATCCTTCGGTGCTCGGCTTCGTCGTGTTCCAGCCTCGTTGCGATCTGCAGTTGATCTTCTGCTTCCTGTTTGCGTCCAACGCGGGCGAACGTCAGGCCAAGATAGTAGTGAGCTTCACGCAAGGAATCGTCACCGGCGATCGCCTGCTGCAGCAGATCGATCGCTTCGGAGTAGCGTTTCTGCTCAAAAGCCACGTTCCCAAGCGCTGACAAAGCTCGCGCATCTTTCGGTTTCCGAGCCAGCGCCAGGCGAAGGTTCTTGTCCGCCTCGTCCAGATCCTTCGCATCGAGATCGATGAGCCCGAGCCGGAAATAGGATTCGGTTTGCTCCGGAGCGAGCGCGATGGATCGCTCAAATTGATCTCGCGCTTCTGGCGCACGCTGCAGAGCGGCGAGAGTCATCCCCAGGGCACAATAACCGGAGGCATCGTCGGGGCGTACTGCGACGTAACGGGCAAACTGTTGGCGCGCGTCTTCATAATCCAATAGTCCCATGAAGGCGCGTCCCAGGTCATACAGCGCGAGAGGATCGTTCTTGCGCAGGCGCAAGGTTCGTTGGAACGCCTCAGCCGCGTCCTGCCACAGCGACAGTTTCAGTTCGATGGTTCCGAGTTCGAGTTGGACGTCTGGATTGTCAGGCGCATATTTCCGGGCTTCCATCAGCAATGCCAGAGCTGTTTTGGAGTCCCCTGTGGTGGCTGCGGCCTGAGCCTGATCCTGCAAGATGCGCACAAGAGCGGACGAGGCATCGCCCCGTGCGGGGTCAATTCGTAGGGCCTCGCGCAATTGGGGAACCGCTTCGTCCGGATGACCCTGCTGCACGTACAGGAGGCCGAGGTGAGCCCGCGCAGGCGCGAAATCGGCCTTTTTCTCGATGGCGCGGCGGAAAAGTTCGCCAGCCTCAGTTTCACGCCGTTGCAGGACGCGAACGACTCCTAACAGATCGAGGGCACGATAATCCTCCGGCGCGGCGTGTAAAACGGATTGCAGATCGCTGTCGGCCCGACTCAGGTTCCCGGCGGTGATGGCCTGCGCCGCGTCCTGCAACTGCGACAGATTCGAATTCTGCTTCGAAACCTGGGCCGCGGACATTGCCGCGGACATCAGGCCTGCGAGAAATACCACGCCGCAGCATAAGGATTTGCTTCTCACCGTGGGGCACTGCCTTCGATCTATTTTATCGGTTCTGTAATCGTGACAATCCGATCTGCTTTCTGATCGTGCAAAACCTGGCGAATACCGCTCGGCCAGCGGATCTCGATCTCGCCTATAGAATCCGCCGTGCCCAGGCCGAAGTGCAATCGCTTGTCGCTTGAGGACTGGTAGCTGCCGCTCGTAGTCACGGTTGCGAATTGATCGCCCGCTGCAGTCGAGACTCTTACCTGCGCTCCGATGGCATCGCGGTTGCTCTTCACGCCCACCAGATTGAGCGTGATCCAGTGGTTCGGACTGTCCGTCCTGTTCAGCAGAACCCACGCCGGGCCGTCGTTGGAAGTGACGACAGCGTCCACCTTGCCGTCATTGTCAATGTCTCCGGTCGCCAACCCGCGTGCGGCCCACTTCTGATGGAATACCTCGCCGGAACGCGCCGAGACATCCACAAATTTCTTGCCCCGTTCGTTGTGCAAAAGCAAAGGCGCTTCCCGATAGTGCAAACCCGGTTCGCTGATCTCAATCGTATCGATCACATGCGACTGCACGATCAGCAGGTCCTTCCATCCGTCGTTGTCATAATCGACAAAACGCACACCCCAGCCGGAATGCAGGAGCGAAATCGGGCTCAGGCCGGTGACAGCTGTCGAATAGTCGAACGTGCCATCCTTCTGATTGGTGAAAAGCGCGTATCGCTGATTCGCCAGATCGGTGATGATGATGTCAGGCCACCCATCGTTGTTGTAGTCCTCAAAGTCAACGCCCATGCCGGCGAAGGTGTTCCCGCTGCTATCGAGTCCGGCTCCGGACGTCAATCCAACTTCCTCGAACGTTCCGTTGCCGCGGTTGTGAAACAGAAATTCAGGCATCGAATCGTTGGCCAGCAGGATGTCCATAAAGCCATCGTGGTCGTAGTCTGTGATCGCGAGGCCCAAACCCTTTCCGGGCTTGTCGATTCCAGCTTTGTGCGAAACCTCAGTGAACTTGCCGCCGCCGTCATTGTGAAACAACAGGATTGATTCCGGCTTGAATGCATCGGGATGGCAATAGGAGCGGAAGCCGCTCTCCCGGCGCCCGCAATAGATGTCGTCAAAGTCCCACTGCATGTAGCGCGCCACGACCAGGTCCAGCCGTCCGTCGTTGTCGTAGTCCACCCAGGCGGCGCTCGTCATCCATCCCGAGCCGGCGACGCCGGCCGCGGCAGTGACGTCGGTGAAGGTGCCGTCGCCGTTGTTGTGGTAGAGCGTACCGCGGCCGTATCCAGCTACATACAGGTCTTCGAATCCGTCGTTGTCGTAGTCGCCCACAGCGACGCCTGTGGAATAGCCGAATCCGGTGAGGCCTGCGCGTTCCGTGACATCTTCGAAGGTTCCATCCGATTTCTGGTGGTAGAGCCGATTCCAGTACTTGGGGTTGTCTTTCCTGGGAATCGATCCTTTCGGGGTCGGATCATCGAGCCGCGCACCGTTGGCGAAAAAGATGTCGAGACGGCCATCGTTGTCGTAGTCGAACACGGCTACGCCAGAGCCCATCGTCTCCAGAAGGTATTTCTTGCTGGTGGGAGAAGCCTGCTGGCGGAAGTGGATTCCAAGCTTCTCCGTGACCTCGACGAAGTGCCCCGGCGTTGGCGAGCCTTGAGGATCTAGCGCCGCGAGTGCCTGGAGAGCGAATGCCAGGCCAATCCCGGCAACCACAACCGCCCCTAGGAGGATCGTGCCGGAAGTCTTGTTTGGGCTTCTCATTGGAGAGCGGAATTTCGCTGTCCCTAGTGGTCCAGTGTAGCAACTGGGCAGGGGCGAACGATGCTCCATCCCGACAGCCTCCCGGAGATGACACGGCAGCCCCGAAGTCCCAGCGATGGCTCAAAGACGAGGCGGAGCACCCGTTTCCGTCCGAAACAAACAGCGATTCGTATCATAAAAGAACAAAGCAAGGATCGTTTTATCCTCGAAAAGAAAGAAAAATATTGACTATTGCGCAAGAGCAGCATTAGGATTCCGATGATCCGTTTTGCACACCCAATTACCTCTAAGTGAAATCTGACGGGCGTGGGAGGACCATTGCCATGACGCGACATGCACAGTTTTCGAAAGTAAGGTCTACAAGAGCCTTGCATCTGATCGTTTTCCTGGCAGTTCTTGCCTTCAGCGCGCTGCCGCTGCTCGCCCAATTCGACACCGGCACAATTACGGGCACGGTCACCGACGCCTCCGGGGCGGTGGTTTCAAGCGCTGCGATCACCGTGGCCAACGTCGGCACAGGGATTCAGACCAGCCTGGTCGCCGATCAGGGCGGCAATTTCGTGGCATCCGCAGTGCCCTTTGGAACCTATGTCGTAACCGTCCATGCCAGCGGCTTCGCGGAAACCAAGAGCCAGCAAATCAAGCTAAACGTGGGCGCCACGGTGCACGTCAATCTGGTGCTTGCGGTGGCGTCCGCTCAGGAGAATGTCCTCGTCACGGGGACGCTGACGACTGTGGATACCTCCTCGAGCACATCGGGTACAACTCTGGATACCAACCAGGTTGCCAACCTGCCGGTGAATGGAAGAGATGTGAGCGATTTCCTCGGAATCGCCCCCGGGTCGGTGAACTCGACCGGATTCTTTCAGGGCAGCGTCAACGGAATGGAGAATATTTTCAGCGGCCTGAATATCACCCTCGACGGCCAGAGCGCGACGCGCGGCGATATCAATGGGTTCCTGAATACGGAAGGCCAGGAGGGAGCCCGCATCACACGGGCCAGCGTGGATAGCGTCCAGGAGATTGATTATTCCAATAGCGGCTACACGGCCGAAAATGGGCACTCGCTTGGTCCGCAGATGAACATCATTACCAAATCGGGCACGAATACCTACCATGGCGAGCTGTTTGAATACTTCCGCAACGACGCTTTGGATGCGCTGGATTACTTTTTTACCTCGAAGGAGCCTTTGAAGCTGAACCAGTTCGGTGGCAATCTGGGTGGTCCCCTCATTAAGAACAAGCTCTTCTTCTTTGTGAACTATGAAGGCGACCGCACCCACGTCACCCTCGTCAACGCTCTGAACCACACGCTCAGCGCGTTCGCCCGGTCTCAGTTTGTGGCGTCCATGCAGCCTGTATTGGCGCAGTTCGCGCCGATCCCTGCCGGTTGTAACGCCATACCTGCTCCGGCTTCGTGCGTGTACCCCGGTTTTCTGGACGGAAATAATCCAGCTACTCAGGGGTCAGACATGATTTTCGATCCCGCCGTTCTTCCCAACGTTGTTCGCGAGGACACCGGCTCTGTCAGGATCGATTACAACGTTTCGGAGAAGGACCGGATCTTCTTCCGCTACGGTATCAACGATTCACTCACAAACTATACGTTTGGCCTTAATCAGGGGCAGTTGTCTCCTCAGAAGCTGAGGACACAATATGCGAAGCTGGATGAGACCCACACCTTCAATGGGACCCTCCTGAACGAATTCAGCGTGGGTATCAATCGCTTCTATTCGGACACAAACTCGAACACCCCTACTCCGTTGGCTGGGTTTAACGGTTTCTTCATCGATCTGGGCTCACTGCCCGGACCGATTCTCTTCAATCAGATCACCCCGTTTGCCGACGTCGAGATTTTTGACAGTGTAAGCAAGACAATCGGGCGGCACACGCTTAAGTTTGGCCCCCAAATTCGGATTAAGCGGAACAACGAGTGGCTGCGACCGCAACAAGTCTACGACTTTGCCAGCATCTCCAACCTGGAAGACAACGTGCCCTTTGTATTGCAAAAAATTGGATACCCGGGATTCGTTGGCAACCGGAATTCCAATTGGGATTTCTATGTGCAGGACGACTGGAAGGTGAACAAGAATCTAACTCTGAACCTGGGCCTGCGCTACGACTACAACACGGTTTGGACGGCGGGTCCGAACCAGGGACAGAATTTCGATGTCGCCACCCAGTCTCTTTTACCGCTCAACCAGGCCGTATACACTGCGCCGAAAGGGGACGTAGCTCCTCGTGTGGGTTTCTCCTGGGACCCGGCGGCCAAAGGAAAAACCGTCATTCACGGATACGCCGGATTGTTCTACAACCCGATGCACTTCAACTTCGCCACGACCTCCAACGTACCGGCGCTTTCAAGCTACAACGTCAACCTCTTTCAAGCTAACATCACCTATCCGGCGCCCAATCCTCCGCTACCTGTGGGATCAGCCAACGTAGTCGCTTTTCCCCAAAACCCCAAAGACCCGGTTTCCACGAGCTGGTTGTTCGGCGTCGAGCAGGAAGTGGCTCAGGGCACAATCCTGACGGTAGACTACGTTGGCAATAATGCCCACCACATGCAGGCCGGAGTCGACTTCGCCGCTTTGAACGCCAATCCCGCCAACGTCTTTATCCTCGCACGCCCGTTTCCCAACTTCGCGAATGAAAACATAGACACCGACGAACTCTCTTCCAACTACAACGCCCTGCAGGTCAAGCTGCGCCGGAACGTAGGAAGACTTACCTTCGAGGCGAACTATGCGTGGTCCCACGAACTCGACGATATGCTCAACTTCTTAAGCCCGGGCTTCGAAAGCCCGTTCACTACCAAGTTCGATCACAGCAGTGGAGACTGGGACGTGCGGCACAACCTCACCAGCAGCGTGCTGTACAGCTTTCCGGAGCTGAAGGGCTCCAGCCCGCTGATGCGTGGAGTGCTGGGCGGATGGCAGACGTCCGGCATCCTGCAGACGCGTTCAGGACTTCCGGAGAACATCACGCTGGTCAGCGGATTATTTGGCAATCCCGTGCGGCCAGACTTTGTGCCCGGGCAACCTCTGTACGTTCCCAGCCACCGCTGGCCAAATTCGAGCTATAACATCAACGCCTTCCAAATCGAGCCGGGCTACGACGGGACTCCGGGCGCTACGATCGGGACGGTCGGGCGCAATGCCCTGCGGGCTCCGGCCTACTTCCAGTTCGACATTTCCGGAATGAAGAACTTCGCAATTACCGAAAGGGTAACGATGCAATTCCGGGCGGATATCTTCAATCTCTTTAACCATCCGAACTTCACAAACCCCGACGGCGGAATTTGCACAGCAGTCCCAGCCCCCGGAACTTGCAATCCGAATCCCAATTTTGGCCGTGTTGGTCAAACCATCGCCGATGCGAATACAACTCAGATCGGGGGCGGCACCGCACGCCAGACTCAATTCTCGCTCAAGTTCATTTTCTGATCACTATCCCCCGCGCTGGATCACGGCAGCAACAGTCCACCGTTGCTGCCGTGTTTTCGAAAGACTTGCGACTCCGAGGCTAAATGTCGAAGGCATACATCTCGAACTACGATAAGTATCCCGTAGTTCGCGTCTCCGAGTCGCGCGAGGGCTGCGAGACGGGGTGGCAGGCGGTTGGCCGGCGTCTGAAGGCCAGTGTGCGATCGGGCCGTTTTGTGATTTGTGTCGAGTGTTATCCCGGTTGCTTCGAAAAAGAGATTGAAGAGCAGTTGGTCCGCGCGCTGGAACCGCAGATCGTGCTGCGCGCCGGCGAATGTTACCTGCCCGAGGGCGCCATTCAATCCCTGTGCGCGCGGGACCTGGGCGACGATCCAGTCTTTGCCTTCATGGGGAAGTATGAACTCTCCGAATTCCTGGATGAGCGCGAACTCGCGAAACAGAGAAATCGCTTGCGCCAGGCATCGGGCCTTGCGCTCGTAATTGGCACGGGAGCAACGCTGGTTGCCGAAAACTGGGATCTGCTCGTCTACTGCGACATGGCGCGATGGGAGATCCAGCAGCGCCAGCGTGCCGGCGAAGTTACGAACCTCGGTTTGCAGAATTGCACGGACCGCCCGCAGCTGAAATATAAACGCGCATACTTTGTCGACTGGCGCGTCGCCGACCGCTTGAAGAAAACGCTGATTTCACGAATCGATTTCCTGCTGGACACAAATCAGCGCGACCTGCCCAAGATGATCACCGGCAGCCAGCATGTGCAGGGCTTGCAGAATGCCGCGCAGCGTCCGTTTCGCGTGGTGCCGTTCTTCGATCCCGGCCCATGGGGCGGGCAATGGATGAAGGAAGTTTGCGATCTTCCGCGCGAGGCAGAAAACTACGCGTGGTGCTTCGATTGCGTGCCGGAAGAAAACAGCCTGTCGCTCGGCTTCGGTGATGTAAACCTGGAGGTCCCATCGATCAATCTGGTATTCCAGCATCCTCATGAACTGCTCGGCGAAGCGGTGCATGCGCGTTTTGGGACCGAGTTTCCCATCCGCTTCGACTTTCTCGACACGATGGATGGCGGCAATCTTTCTTTTCAGGTGCATCCGCTGACCGAGTACATTCAACAGCAGTTTGGAATGAACTATACGCAGGATGAAAGCTACTACCTTCTGGATGCGGGCGAGGGAGCCTGTGTATTTCTCGGATTAAGAGAAAACGTCGACGACAAGCAGATGACGGCCGACCTGCTGCAGGCGCAGGAAGGCACGATGCAATTCGATGCCGACAGGTACGTCAATCAATTTCCCGCTAAAAAGCACGATCACTTCCTGATTCCGGCCGGAACTCCGCACTGCTCGGGCAAGAACAGCATGGTGCTGGAAATCAGCGCGACCCCTTACATCTTCACCTTCAAAATGTGGGACTGGGGACGGCTTGGCATGGACGGGACTCCGCGTCCGATCCATCTGCAACACGGGTTTCGAAATATCCAGTGGGATCGGACAACGCGCTGGGTCGAAACAAATCTAGTCAACATAATTGAACCAGTAGCCCATGGCCCCGGCTGGCAGGAAGAGCGCACCGGACTTCACCAACGTGAATTTATCGAGACACGGCGTCACTGGTTCATGGCGCCAGTCCAGCACTCCACGAATGGAGGCGTGAATGTCCTGAACCTGTGTGAAGGGCGAGAAGCGGTGGTGGAGAGCCCGACTGGAAAGTTCCCGCCGCTTGTAGTCCACTACGCGGAAACGTTCATAGTTCCGGCTGCGGTTGGCGATTATGTGATCCGGCCCCATGGCCCGTCCGAAGGTCAGAGGTGTGCGACGATCAAGGCTTACGTGCGGACGAATGCGTAACGCCACGTTCGAGTGTGATCTCCTCGTTGCCACTACCGCGCACAACGAGAGTGCGATCGAATCGCCGGACATCTTTGATTTGTGTCCACTGCGGCGGCACACGATGGAGGAATAAGTCGTATTGCACCTCCATTTGCGAACCTGCGGGGATAGAGGCGAGAACAGGTGTATCGAACAAACTGCGCATTTTGCGGGCATGGGCGAGCCCGAGCGGCATAGGGCTGGTGCCGAACTCCACCCCGCGCACTCTGGTTCTCCCATTCCACGGAGCATAGTCGCGGGCGCAGTTTTCTTCCCACAACGCAATCCAGGGAAAAACTGCGCGATCAAAGGAGTATCCCGCAACAAGTTCGTGACGGCGATTGTGGACGGCGACATAGGCATTCTCGCGATCGGGGTCGGTGAGCAATGCAGCCACGAAGCCGGTCCCATCTCGCGCGAAGGGTTGTGAGAGGTCGATTGGTTCGCCATTGGTCGAGAGTCCGTACGGCCAGCGGTACTCAGCGCTGTTTGAAAGCGATTCATGGCCCTCATAGCCAGCAGGCCACGTCACCCCGCGACTGCCGGATAAGAACAGAGTGGCTACGCCCTTGGTGAGCAGGGGCTCACCGAAGGCCGCATGCTCCACCCATTGAAATTCGACTGCTTGGCGGCTCAGGTTCGTGACGACTTCAGTGATGCATGCCGTGAAGGCATCGGCTGGCAGGGAAATCTCACGTTGAAAGCGCAGACGGTAAACAGGAAGCGTAACTTCCATTGCCAGTGTCGCAGAGCCATCGTGCCGCGATGTGGGAAGGACCTTCCACTCGGCGCTGGCAGCTTCTCCGTGCAAGGCCATCCCTTGCTCAGCTTCGGCCGATGACGGCATGCCGAAGTAGGGGAGCGCGAGAGCATGTCCGGTGTAACTGCAGAGGAACTTGCCTACGGGGCCGTCCCCGTACAGTGCAGCGTGGTCTCGCGAAGAGAATGTTTGCGGTTCGATCGTCGGCCAGGGAGACTCCCAGAGAGCGTTGATCGGAGAACCGCACAGACGAAAATCCGCAATGTGCCCGCCGCCGAGCAGCACTGTAAGTTCGACCACGCCATTCGATAGACGGTATGCCCGGCGATTCTTCCACTGCACGGCATCGGCGGCGCAGCGCGACATTCAGATGCTGAAGCCCCCGTCAATGGCGAAAGCCAGGCCGGTCACAAATCCGGCGGCCGGGGAGACCAGATAGAGCGCCGCCTGGGCGATCTCGTCCGCAGTTCCGAATCGCCCCATCGGCTGGCGTGCAATAAAGTTTTTTCGGGCTTCGGCAGGATCAGGCAGTGCGGCGAGGCGCTGCGCAAGCGACGGCGTATCGACCGTGCCCGGGCATAGGCAGTTCACTCGTATATTGTCGCGGACGCAGTCGAGCGCCATTGATTTTGTAAGGCCAATCACGGCCGCTTTGGTCGCCGTATAGCACGCGCGATCCACTACCGCACGCAAAGCGGTCGCGGAAGCGGTATTCAGGATCACTCCTCCCCCCTGCTCTCTGAATTTCGGAATGATCGCATGGCAGAATAGGTAAATGCTCTTCACGTTAATCGCCATGGCGCGGTCCCATTGTTCTTCGCTGATTGTCTCAATCTTGCCGGCTGGAACAATGCCCGCATTGTTGAAAAGAATGTCGACGCGCCCGAATTTCTGCATCGCGAAGTCGAGCGCATTCTGCACGTCGCCTCTTTGGCTCACATCGGCAGTGACCGCAAGACAGTTGCCGCCTGCTCTTTCGATCTGACCTGAAACCTGATCCAGCAGTTGGCGATCGATGTCTACCGCGACGACGTTCGTTCCTTCGCTTGCGAATAATGCGGCGGAAGCGGCGCCGATTCCTGCAGCCGCGCCGGTGATGATGGCCGTCTTCCCCTGCAGCTTCATTTGTGGGTCGCGGCCCCTGTGCCGCCCTCTTGAAAGCCCATACCGCCGGCCGGCACGAGCATGCCGCCATCCACGAGCAAGGCTGCGCCAGTGATAAAGGAAGCCATTGGCGATGCGAGATAAACGATGGAGTCGGCGACTTCGTCCGCCCTGCCGATACGGCCCAGTGGGTGCATGCGACAGCAGGTTTGTATGACCTTCGCGGGGTCGTCTGACAGACTGGCGGCCCAGCGCAGCATGGGAGTATCGATCGTCCCGGGGCACACGCAATTCACGCGGATCCCCTTCTGTGCGTAGTCAAGTGACATGGCGCGCGTCAGTCCCAGCAGGCCATGCTTCGAAGCAACATAGGCAACCGAGTTGCTGATCGCCGTCATGCTTTGCACCGAACCAACGATCACGATGGCGCCACCGCCCCGCTTGATCATGTGTGGGACAACAAACTTCGACACCAGGAAACATCCCTTCAGGTTAATCCCGATCAGCCGGTCCCAGTCTTCTTCTGTGGTTGTCACAACGTCGCCATAAAGCTGGATGCCCGCGTTGCTGACCAAGATGTCGATGCCACCGTACTTGCTAACGGCCTCCTCGACGGCTTGCGAGACCTCCGCGCTGACGCTGATGTTGCAGGGAAAGAAGTCGCAGATGGCTCCGCTCTTTGCGATCGAGGCGGCGCTTTTGCGCCCTGCGTCAGCGTCGATATCGAAGATGGCGACAGCCGCTCCGAGTGCGGCAAGCTTTCGGGCCGTGGCTTGCCCAATGCCCATGGCTCCGCCGGTTACGACGGCAACCTTGCCTGTAAAATCAATGTTCATTTGCTGTCACCCTGCCTGATGCGCGGTGCCGTGCGAAGTCTGAGAGTGAGTACCTGAAACGGTTTGATCGGAACCATGAGGTTACTACTATCGGTTTTTAGTTCAGACTGATTTTCTTCCAGCAAATCGCACAGCCACGCCCGGTCGAACGTAAGATACCGGCTGTCAATCCTGACCTCCGACGCCGCACCCGCCGTTTCCTGTAGGCGCAGGATGGTTCCATCGCCATCTTCCGCGCGTTTCCACGTCAGCAGCATTACCTCCGGATTTTCCACCTCGAGCAAGCTCGCTTCTTGATTCGGAAGCAGGGAGACATCCTGCGAAGCTGAGATTTCATCGTGTTCGAGAGGACTCAATGCTTCCCATCCGAAACGCGTCAGCGACTGAGGATTAAACTTTGCATCGCTGGTGATGGCGTAGCGAAAGGTGAAATCGCCGCCTTGCCAGGCAGGAAAGTTTGTACCCCAATAGTTATTCATGAGCCAGGAGAAGATTGCGCTGCTCTTCGGCTTAAACTCTTCGGGCCAGTTGCCTCGAACGATGTCTCCGAGGGCGACCAGGGGAGCGTCCAGAGGAACGACCGCCGCAGTCAGTTGGGGATTGTAAACTGAGGCCCAGGTCGTGGGCAGGTACCATTCGCGGCTTCCTCCAGCGAGTTCGTCTTTCGCCGGATTTACCCACGCTGCCTGAGACCCGTATGTGAACTCCGGTGTCGTAACGGCAAAAGGAAACGCTACGTACGCTGACTCCCTCGTGAGTACGCGGTCTTTGTGTAAGCGATAAGTAATCAGAATGCTCTTTTCGAAGTCCGGTAGAAAAATCTCGGTCTGAATCGTCGGTGTATTCGGCGCCGAGGAACTGAGAGTTGCGGCAATTCCGAGCGGGGTCTTCTTCACCGTCACCAGCATCCCCGACTGCGCCGGATGAACTGTCAAAACTGGAGGTTTCAGTCCTGCTCCAAACCGGTATAACGAGTTGTCAGGATAGTCGTCCCCACCGGTCACGTAAAGATATTGGCCAAACTTGTAGGGGCTCGACGAATCGACCAGTTCGCGTCCGAGATTCTTGTCAACAACGCTAGCGATCGAGCCCGATGATGGATCCAGCGTAATTCGATAGAACTGATTCTCGACGATGTTCCCTGGGACTTGCACTGGAGCAGCCGGCTCTTTCGCGAGCAGCTTGATCGTGAAAACCTTATATCCCACAGCAGGCACCGCAGCAGCCAGAAAGCGGACGCGAATATTTCCAGGCCCGAATCCCGGCAGTGGAATGCCTTTGCCTTTCCAGAGGATTTCCACTGGAACCTCATCGCCGGTTGAGGGATCCACAAGCGTCGTGCCGTCTGGCAGGTCGGTTTCTACAATGCCGGTGCGGGGCCAGTTCAAGGAGTTGAAGACCGCAATGGAATTGTCCTTGGTTCTTACGAGTGCTTCAAGCTGCGCCCACTCGCGCTGAATCGATTCGCTGATGTCGTCGCGCGCTCGCGCTACTCGAGAGCGTTTAAGTGCGATTTGGTCTTCACTTTGTTGATGCTCCGGCTGGGTTGTGGCTCCAACGTATGTCCAGGTGTGCTCGTCATAGAGCAGCTCGTTGCGCCATGCATCGTCGAGCATGGCCTTGTCGGGAAGCACGCGCGGATCGAGCGACGAAGCAGCAGAGCCCATGATCTCAGCCATTGTGATGCGATGCTGGTTCTCACGGTGAATGGCGGTGTGCGCGGCATCGGAGCCGTACCCGTCCTCCCAGTAGGGACCGAAATCTCCACGAACCACTGGAATCTTGCCTTTCCATTCACGCTCGATCTGTTGCATTGCGGAGTGAACGGTGGAGAATTCAAATTTTGGCCAGGCATATTCCTGACTAACACTCGAAACGATTTCACTCTGCTCCTTCGCGAGTGGAGTGTTTTCGAGCTGCGTGCCAAAGATGATCACAGTACTGGCCGTGTACTCGGGGCGTGTATAGGCCTGCAGAAAAACCGGAAGCGAATCGCGGATAGATTCCATTCGCCACGGGCTGCCAAACAAGGTGTGCGCTTGCAGGTACGCGCGCGCGTACCACATCAGCACCCGGCTTCCATCCGGACCTTCCCAGTAGAAGGGCGACTTCTCATTCCAGCGCCCCAGCAGCATCACCGGAGCCCGCCAACTATTGCTTGCAGCTATGAAATATTTAATGCCCGCGTCATGCAGCACCGAAGCATAGCTCCATGGATAAGCGGGGACATCCACAATTTGCGCTGCGTCCGCCCCAGGCAAGTTGTATTGCCGCGCAAGAGAGCGCTGGCCGTAGAATGAGCGAGCCAGGCCTTCCCACGACGCGTTGCCGGTGTGTTGATTCGCGAACTCCGGAGGAATGACAATGCTGCCGTCTCGAACGTGTTCGAGAAATTGCTGGCGCGCCTCTGCGCTGCGTCCATTTAGGTATTGATCGGCGACCCAGCTTCCATCGAGGGTCCAGCGAAAGTTTGGCGTCTTGCTGATCAGGTCCATGGCCTGGTCGATCGACTGTGAGTGAAGCTCCGCCACTTTAGCGGGATAGTCCGTGAATCCGATGTCGAGATGCTCGTGCGGTATGAGCGCGATGGTCCACTTCTTTGCCGGTTCTATCTTCGCAGCAACTGCAGAGAGTGTACCCATACGCACCGTGGCTTCGGCGACCCCGCTCCATTCCGGCACTTCAAATTCGAATCGTGCCTCGCCGAACTCGTTGTCTGTTGAGAAAGGCTTGCTGAAGGAACGTCCGGCTATACGAAGCTCTACAGACTCGGCCTTAGGAAGCCTGGAGGCTCCAATGAAAACATCCACCAGCTCCACCATTCCCGCGCTTGTCTTGCGGTAGAAAATGGTCGCCTCAACTCGCGCGGTAAACGCCGTTGAGTTGTATTGCTCCGAGTCATTCTGGATGAACTCCAGTGCATCGTAGATCAGACCAGTGTGTCCCGGGGCAATTGCGCCGAGCGACGTTTGCGCGGTGGCGGGGTGATCCATCGCCGTGAGGACGAAGGTGTTCTCACCCTTCCGAAGCCACGCCGCAGGAATAGAAATCGTTTTCTCGTCCGTAGACGTCTGAGGTACAAACGTGCCTTCCCAGTCGCCGGCGCGGTAGTCAAGCTTGGGATGGAAATAGAAATATCCGGAATGCCCGTTAACCTCAAGCTTTAGAAATGAGAGGCGCGGCGTTTCGTAGAGGATGGCGATCTTCAGTTGATACGCGCCGCTCGGCGCATCTTGAAGCACAAATCTCACCGTGAATGGATGCAGCCGCGCGCCGGCTATCCCATTTGCAGGTCCGGGCTGAAAGCGATACCAATCTTTGTCGCTGCTCTGGCCGACCACAAACACGGGATCACTCTTCGGGTCGGCGTAGTTGATGTCCTGACTCTTGAATTCGCCCGAGGACCCATCGAAGGTCCCGATCTTCCACAGCGTTCTTTCCGCTGCGTGCGCTGCTGCCGGCAGCATGGCCGCTGTCAGCAAAGCGACTGTAGCCGCTCTGGCAATGCGTTTAATCGTTACCATTTTGGTTGCGTGATCACCATGCCCGGCCGCCGCGGGTCGTCCGTCCAGGCTCCCATCTCCTGACGCTTGGAAAGTTCTTGATAGCGGGCAAGTTTGTCGCGGTCGAGTTCTACGCCAAGACCTGGCCCGGTTGGCACGGCCATCTCACCGTTTTTATATTGCATCTTGCCACCCACGATGATGTCGTCGGTGAGATGGTGGTAGTGCGAGTCCGGGGCCAGCGTCAGATTCGGAAGACATGCCGCCAGGTGAAGCATGGCAGCTTGCGAGATTCCGAATTCCGCGCCACTGTGCATACCTGCATCGACGCCCATCGCCTCACAAATCTGTCCCGCGAGCTTGGCGCGATGAATGCCTCCATACCAGTGCGGGTCGAGGAGAACGACATCGAGCACATCCGCCATGATTGCGGGAGCAAGATCCTCAAACGCGAACACCGACATATTGGACGCCAGAGTAACCCACGGCGCTTTTGCGTTCACGCGCTTCATCGCGCGCATTCCCCACACCGGGTCTTCCAGGTACTCCACGTTGTAGTCGTGCAGACGGCGGGCAACATCGATGGCTGTGGTCACGGTCCAGACGGCATTTGGGTCGAGCCGGATGCGGTGCTTCGGGTATGCCTCACGCAGCGCGATGAAAGTATCGACCTCTTCGTCAGGAGGAAGCACACCGTTCTTGTACTTCAGCGTTTTGAAGCCATACTTACCGACGACTTCTTTGGCGAAATCGACCATTTGCCGGATGTTCGATACTTCGCCAACACCCTCGGCATTCGGGTAGCGATAGAAAAGGTAAGCGGAGAAGGGAACTTGGCTGCGAATGCGCCCTCCGAGCAGATCGCACACCGGCCGCTTCAGCGCCTTTCCCTGAATATCAAGAATCGCGAACTCAAGTCCGGCGAAGCCGAGGACGAAACCGAAAAGCTTTACCGAACTCGGCGCCGCCAGCTTCCAGCGAATCCTCTCGAGGTTCATGGGATCTTCGCCGATGAGTAATGGCTTCAGGTCGGCGAGTTGGCCGGCGCGGCTGGCGCCGCTGTAGCACTCGCCGAGGCCAGTGATGCCCTCGTCGGTTTCGACCTCAATGACGATGCGCGAGAATCCGGGATGCGATCCGACCGAATAACGCAACGGCGCTTCAATCGGGATGAAGGCAGGCGTCCAGCGAACGTCAGTGATTTTCATGATCTCTCCAGCCGCCTAGCGCTGGTTCGCAAGCAGCTGTCCCCTGATGCCGACCCGCGCACGGCAGATATGCCAGCGGCTCAGGTTGGCGAAATACATTTCGTCGAAGTTGGCTCCCCCGAATGCCGCGTTCGTGGGGCTGGCAATCATGGTCCCTTCCGGATCCCACGCGAACAAGGAGACTGTCCCGTTCGGCGCCACCCGGTACACATTGTGCGACGCGTAGCAGGTTACGTACAGGTTGCCGTCTGCGTCGAGAGCCGCACCATCCGGCACATTGTGCAACGAGGAAGCGTAAACACGCGGCTTTCCGATCGACCCTGAGTTGAGAATTGGAACGGCGAGCACGTTGTCTTTTGTGCTTTGCACGACGTACAGCGTTCGCTCGTCGGCGCTCAGGGATAGCCCATTGGGAAACGACAGATGATCCAGCAACTGCTCGATCTTGCCATCCGGTCTCAAGACAAATAGAAATCCGTCATTCTTTTTGAATTCACCGGAATCGCTGAAATAGAGATTACCCTCGCGATCGAAGACCGAGAAATTCGGAGTGCGGAGTCGATATCGGCCTGCTCTATCCCAGGAATGAATCACCTTGCCGGACCGGTCGAGGTGGATCAAGGCGCCAAGTTTGAAGTTGCAAACAAAAAGTTCCTGACGCGCCGAAAAGGTAAGACCCAGGTTAAAGCCTCCGAGTGTCGCCACCGTTTGAACTTTACCTTTTCGGCTGATCTTGTAGATTTGACCCAGTTCGCCGCCAGCCCAAAGATCCCCGTCGGCATCAAATGCAAGTCCTTCGGGATGGTCCAGCCCCTCGGCAAAGATCTCGAAGTCTTCCAGCGGAATTTGAGGTCGCATTCCGAAACTCTGTTGCAGAATCG
>Ga0116218_1000790_pt1 | contig 21324 bp, 17 predicted proteins | sample Sb_taG_2_FD_88966 | JGI IMG/M metagenome (GOLD analysis project Ga0116218, IMG submission 88966) | Peat soil microbial communities from Weissenstadt, Germany - Sb_50d_5_LS metaG | ecosystem: Environmental > Terrestrial > Soil > Wetlands > Peat | place: Germany: Weissenstadt | collected 2010-09-21 | reverse complement strand
CGACCCAAGGCCGATCACGAGACCTACATAGACCAGGGCGAGCGTGAACGTGAGTGTGCCGTAGACCAGTGTGCGGTTGATTATGATATCGATTTCCCAGAGTCGATAGCGCAGGATCGCGATACTTATGGAGAGTGGAATGAGCAGCAGGGCAAAGTTCGAGACTGTTTCGAAGACCAAACTATTCTGAGTAAGTGGAAGAGTTGGAAAGATATGAGCAAGGAACCAGACCATAAAGTCTCCTGTGAGGAGCATGATCACACCGAAAAGAACCCACTTCGTCTGCTGTCGCTCCAATGTATTGGATACATTCCTGTAGCGGTAGATTTGAGCAAACAGCACACTACCACTCAGACTGAACCAGAGGAGCCCAGAGAGAGGATCGGACCAGACTCCCAGAATAGAAGGGATGAGAGGGAAGAAAATCGCAAGTACACCCTCCACTGCAAAACCAATCACCAACAAGCTTATCCAACGTGGCACGAAGCGCCCATTTGGAAAGAGAGCAAAGAAGAGGAAGAAAGCTACAAAAGTGAGCTGGTTCAAGCAAAGGACCGGCAAATGCCAGATAGAGGGACTCGTATAAAATGCTCTCGTCACGTTCGCAGTGCTCATGAGTATGAGCATAAGCGAGGCGAGAAGCGCCATCCAATCATGAGACTTGCGCCAGAAGATCACTGCGCTGATTGCGAGCCAGATGAGTGCAGTTGCAACTTCGAGTGCGGTGGTGTAGATGGCGAAGCCGTTGATGGTAATGCCGAGAGTGTGGAGGAATTGAGCAGCGCTCAAGGTGAGTTGCCCAGAAGCGGGAGTACACAGAGCTCCCTGACAGAGTGTTTGAAGGTGCGCAAAGTAGTCTGGGAGGCTAGCGATGTAGATACCAAGTGTAAGCGCAGTAAGAGTGACCCATAGCATACGAGCGAGGAGGAGCCACCGCCCATGCAATTGCGTCGTTGTGTTGTTGGGGATAACCGCACCACGTGCGTGTTTTCCTACAGAATTCGAAAGACTCACTCCTCATTCCTCTCAGGAAAGCTGCTCTCTGCTTCTCTGGATCTGTGACAGCAGCGCATGAACGAAAAGAGAGATTCAGCGTATCTGTATCTTCATGCTACTGCTATAGTATAACAGAACCGCTCCAAGATCGTTACAGCAAGCTTTACGAATGTTTCGTCTGTGAGTTGTTTACACATGCCAACGGCATTTCAACTTTTCATTTCTTTTTCATCGATGGTGATGCTGGTACGTTTGGAGCCAGATAATACCTCAAGAACAATCATGTAACATGATGAAGATTGTCGGTACATTGTACCCTACCTCAACGTCTTCCCTTTTTTTCGAACTGTTCAGGTAAGGGAAGCAGTCGAGTTTGTTAAACTGTAATATGTTACGTCTATGTAAGTAGAGGGAGATGTGAAAGGAGGCATACGATGCTTTTTCTCTTATGGATGGCTCTTCTGCTCCTTATAGCTCTTGGAACCTTTATTAGCACACAACTGTACACTCGCTATAAAGAAGGCTATCAGGTCGCAAAATCATAGGAAGCCGGTCGGTCGATTAGTCGTCCCAGGCTTGCAGTTCGATGGAGCGTTTGTGGCTGATTGATGAGCCAGTGATACTGTTCAGGCGTTTTGGTAGAACTACTACATCTCCCTTGTATTTCAAAAGGAGCGTTTGATCCGCAAGTTTCCCCAGTTACTGTTTATCTTGCTTAGATAGCTGTTTGTGCCCAGCGTCCGTACTGCTCATCGAGTTTTCTTTGCTTTTCGTTCATGCTGCTAGCATATATGTATGCGTCATGGCGGATATTGAACGATCTGACAATGTCATCATCTGGTCCTGCTTCTTCTTCCACAGATTTACGCTGTCGAACCAAAAAAATCTGCTCTGTGAGTTGTTGGACGTAGTAGCGGTCTTCTAGCATAATAGCACCTTAGGCTCTATCATTGTATTGGTTGCGCTTTTTGTGTGTTGATCGCTTATCAGCTTCGCGGCGATACATGGTGTAACCAAAAGCGCAAGCAAAGATTACTAGGCTGAGTATCAGGAGTATGATTGTTGGCAATTTGGTATCCTTTGTTGTTGTGTGTTTAACATATGTTGTTACGACTTTTTTTCTTGCGCCGCCTGCGGCGGCGAGGCGGGGTTATGAGCGGGGACCCGCTATTGCATCTCCCAGATGCGCGGCCCCGCGCCCCGGCAAGGGACTTCGTCCCCTGCACTCCTGTGATAGGGATGCGCTTTGAGCACTGTTTCAGGTGAGGGACATGATTCACGAGAAGAAGTAGAAGACTGTTTAAGTATACAGTATAAAATAAAACATTGCAATTTTTATCAAACATGGCACATATTGCAAGTTTGAGGAATGAATGAGACCAAATTTGCATATTCATGAATATTTTTATATACAAAAGGGCCTTGCATGCTGTAAAATAAATACGGGGGAAGTTTATTCCTATAAAGTGTTCTTTTGATGCGCTCGTAATTCGACGCAAATTATGATGGGATTTGAGAAAGAGGAGTGACAATGGACGCTATTATTGGACGGTACAAAGTACGGGTTGAGGATTCGGGGATTGTCCTCACACATCCGTCAGGCATTAGCTTTGAGATAACTGCAGAGGAGGCTTTGGATCTACAGGATTTTCTCAAAGTTTATCGTCAGACTTTACTTACTTCTGAGCGCGAGACCAATCCGGAACTAGAGCGCATTCTCATCGAAGAGCACGAACTCTAGGGGAAAAAACAAAGATGGGTACGCGAGCAACATGCGATTGCGTGTCGCTCGTACACCCATCCTTTTTGGGTTTTGGGTTATGCATCTCCTGATCTGGGTGCGCCTGCCCAGAAGAGCATGGCAACGATTACGAAAAATAGGATCATAAATAGACCTATGAAGGAAACAATGAGCTGAGAGAGATCCCACTGAAAAACTGCCGCGCCGATAAGGATCAATACTAATAACAAACCCAGGATGGGGATAATTAGCATGATATTAAAGCGCGAACCCGGACTGGCTGGGCGCGATCCGCTTCTTACATACTCCAGATCAGTATCAAGTGGCTCCATAATATACCTTTCTATATTTAAGAACGGCCCCCGGGCCTAAAATAGAGTGGTCTGAGCAGAAGTAGACCAGTTACTCGATTCTGCAAGTGAAGAAAGAGCCGTTCGAGGTGCAGAAGAAATAGTGGGGAGCGAACGAAACGTATTCAGATAGCGCCTCAATTCGAGTGCATTCACTGTATACATCGAACCTTCGAGGGTTGCAACAATACTTCCATCAGCGATTGCACTACAAAGATCGGCCAGCGTTGGGATACGGTCGGACATAGGACACCTCCCTACAAAATACTGTAACTAAACTATCTTGTTGTTGAAAACAATGATGTTGTCGTTTTTATTTCATACTTCGTGGTCTAACGGCTCTGACTCCTCCTCTCTTTACTCTGAGCTATATTATCTAACAAACCAGGCAAAGGGTCAATATGCATGGTGCGGCGAATCAGATCAATTTGTTTAATTACGTCTTTGATTGCGGGAATAAGTACTTGAGAGCCTTCTGGCTTTTTGATACTGTAGACATCGTTGCTACCTGTGACGATGATATCAACAACCTGGCCTAATTCCTGTCCATCAAGCGTCAAGACGCGCAGGCCAAGAATGTCGTGCTGGTAGTAAGAGTCGGTCGGGAGTTTGGCCAGTTCGCTCAATGGAATAGACAACTCTTGATTGCGGAACGGTTCAGCGGCGTTGGCATCGTCGATGCCTGTTAGTTTGAGTACGATCATTTCACCTTTATAGGGACGCACGGTCTGGATTGAGTAGGGCGTATGATTTGCTCCCACATAGGCAGTTTCAAGCTCAGCGAAACGATTGGGGATGTCTGTAAGTAGATGTACTTTGAGTTCGCCGCGAACGCCAAAAAGGGCTACTACTTGCCCTATAGTAGCCCAATCTGTTTCGTTTTGCTGTGGCACTTAGCCAAACCTCTTCTTTGCTATTCAGAAGGAGCCCCGCTCCCAGGGCTACCGCAAGGGTACGCCCCTACTATACACGAAGAAGCTCCCAGGGCTACCGCAAGGGTACGCCCCTACTATACACGAAGAAGTCGCTTGCTATACTCCCTCGATGTCTATAGGGCTACCCCCACTCCCGTTTAAAGACATATCCCCTAAAAACACATCTATTAGAGAATTTCTAGCGACGTATGACGACCTTCACGCGTACCGCCTGCTCGCAAGAGTGTTCGCATTGCTTTGGCGACACGGCCTTGACGACCAATTACCTTCCCAAAGTCATCGGGCGCAACGCTGAGTTCGAGCGCAAGAACATTGCGATCATTACGAACTTCACGAACTTGTACGGCTTCTGGATCGTCTACCATGGATTTTGCGATGTACTCAACAAGTCTACGCATTGTTTCCCTTTAATGATAATGAACATTCACTTTTTAAACTGTATTGCGGAATATCCACCGAGGCCGATAATGAATATTAACAAATGAAGAGGGACATCGTGAACGGTCACGGAAGGCCGATAAATCGGCCCCTACGAAGTTCCGGTTATTTTGTTAAAAGCCATAATCGGCGGTGTGCATGATAAATCAGCACCTACGGATGTCCTGTATATTTTGTTACATGCTATTATTCTTCAGCTTGAGTGGCTGCTGCAGCGGTGGATTTCGACTGCTCAAAACGCTCCATTGCTCCTGTGCGCTTGAGTAACGATGCTACCGAATCGGTTGGCTGCGCGCCAACATTGAGCCACTTAAAAGCTTTTTCTTCATCGATGTGGATGGCAGATGGCTCTACCAGGGGGTTGTACCAGCCGATGTTTTCAATAATACGGCCATCGCGTGGGGAGCGCGAATCAGCGACCACGACGCGATAACTTGGGGCTTTCTTTTTCCCTACACGTTTTAAGCGAATTTTGACACTCATGCGTTTTTTCTCTTACCTTTTCCCCCTGGTCAAACTCTGACAGTTCATTACAACGGGGGATCTATGTGTATTGTGATGCCGCGTCCCAGCGCGATGTGCTTTCTTGAACTACGGCTTCACCAGAATAACATGCAGAGATGAAATTGTCAATCTTATTCCCACTCCATTGTGGCAGGGGGCTTGGTTGTGATATCGTACACGACACGTGAAATATTGGGGACTTCGTTCACGATACGGGACGATATTTTTTGTAAGAGATCGTACGGAAGCTGCGCCCAGGTAGCGGTCATGATATCAGTTGATTGAACAACACGGAGAGCAATCACTTCGCCAAAAAATTTTCCATCTCCTTTGGTAGCAGTTGAATATGCTCCAGTCATGACGGGAAACGAAATAAAGACGTTTTCAAGCCAACCAGCGCGATCTAATTCCTCAAGAACAATGCTATCCGCCTGTTTTTCTTGTGCGAGACGCTCCGCGGTTACTTCTCCTCGAATTCGAACTGCAAATCCCGGGCCGGGAAATGGCTGCTTCATGATAAATTCAGCAGGGAGTCCAATCGTTCTCCCTAACGCACGTACCTCATCCTTATACAGCTCGCGCAATGGTTCAAGCAACGCAAGCTTCATATGCTCTGGTAAACCGCCAACGTTATGATGACTTTTAATTTTAGAGGCATATTTCGTCCCCTGGCTTTCGATGACATCGGAATAAATTGTGCCTTGCAGTAAGTAGGCAACGTCTTGCTCTTTTTGAAGCAGCTTTTGCATTTCTGCCTCAAAAACTTCTATGTAAAAGGCACCGATGACTTTGCGCTTCTCTTCACTATCGGTAATGCCTTGCAGTCTTCGCAACATTTCTTGTCGCACATCAACAATCATGGGAGCAATATTAAATTGTGCAAAGACTTTTTTGACGGTAAGTGCTGCATCATCGCGCATTAATCCATTATCAACAAAGATAGGAATGAGTTGCTTGCCTATGGCTTTGGCAACTAATGTACCGGCGACAGTGGAATCAACACCACCTGAAATCGCGCCAATCACATGATGTTGCCCAACTGTCTTACGAATCTGCTGTATGTACGCACCTGGATCGATGCTGTGCTGGTTTTTAGCAATTCCACAGATCTCAATAAAGTTTTGTAAAATGAGTGATCCAAATTCTGTATGCTCAACTTCTGGATGAAATTGCAGCATATACATTTTTTTGTGTTCATCTTCTGCCGCGGTATTTGGCACGTGTGGAGTTGAGCCGATCAAGGAAAAGCCCTGTGGAATCTCAATAATTTCGTCTCCGTGGCTCATCCAAACGGTTATATTTTTAGCCACACCTTTGAGAAGCTTCGAAGTGTTATCCAGTACAGTAAATGATGCAGGGCCATACTCTTTGCGTCCTGCTATGACTTTACCGCCCAGAAGATGTGCAGCTAACTGAAAGCCATAGCAAATACCAAGGATCGGAATGCCCATAGTGAAGATTTTTGGGTCGACAGTGGGTGCGCCCTGTTCATAGACAGAAATGGGTCCACCAGAAAGCACAATTCCCTGTGGTTTTTCAGCCTGTATTGCTCCTAAAGCATCTTCAGGAATGACCATTTTTGCAGGGGAACCAAGAAAGCGGAGTCTTCGCACTATGAGATGCGCGGTTTGTCCTCCAAAGTCAATAACCAGAATCATATTAGTAATTCTCGCCAGCGTCTGTTATGAGCACATCATGCGGGTGGCTTTCGGTGAGAGATGCCTGTGTAATTTGAATAAATGATGCTTTCTCCCATAGTTCATGCATATTTTTTGCGCCGACATAGTAAAATCCCGAGCGTATGCCTCCAAGCGCCTGGTCAACGAGCGCTTGCACAGTCGCTTTCACAGGCACTAACCCTTCAACGCCTTCCGCAACGAGCACGCCATCCTGATAGCTTTTGCCATGAAATTCATCTTCTGAGTGAACCTCTCCACCTCTTTTCATTGCGCCGATCGATCCCATGCCTCGATACACTTTGAACAGGTATTCATTCTTATCTTTTTGGAAAATACTGCGAAATCTATGCGGTACCTGGTCCCTTTTTAAGATCACTGTCCTGCCTGGGGCCTCTTCTGCTGCCGCAAAAAAGCTTCCCATCATGACTGCATTTGCACCGACGGCAAGCGCTTTCACCATATCTCCTGAATACTTTATGCCCCCGTCTGCTATGACAGGTATGCCAGCAGGCGTAGCCACAGAAACGACACTCTGTAATGCTGTGATTTGAGGCACTCCCATTCCTGAGATGACGCGTGTCGTACAGATAGCGCCTGGCCCCATACCGACGCGCAAGCCATCGGCGCCTGCATCGATCATGGCTTTTGCGCCATCCGCGGTTGCAATGCTACCTGCGATAATGTCTATGTGCGGGTAGTTGCGTTTGATTGAGATAACGGCGTCTATAACGTATTTTGCGAACCCGTGTGCGGTGTCGATCACGAGTAGTTTTACGCCGCTGGCTACCAGCGCTGATACTCTTTTTTCATAACCTGGGCTTGCTCCGATGGCTACTCCGACTGGCAGGTTTTCTGACAACACTTTCTTTGTTTCTGCTACCTGATCTTCTATGGTTAAATTTCTATGGATTATGCCTATTCCGCCCAGTTTTGCTAATGCAATGGCGAGTCGTGATTCGGTTACGGTGTCCATTGGTGCTGAGATGAGTGGTACTTTGATGGAGATACGTTTTGTTAGCCGTGCGGACAGGTAAATGTCGCTGCGGAAAAAATCTGTATAGCCGGGTAAAAGTAGTATGTCATCAAATGTCAGGCCAAGGGGTAGTGGGTTTTTCAACTTTTTCTGCTCCTTTCTCTTATTGTTACAATAGATTTGGGGTGGCTGTCAAGCAGTTTGCTTGACAGCCAGGGTTCTTAAGGTGGTATTCTCTATAATGTTCTCCTATGCTATACTTTTAGAGAGTGTTATCGAGCAACACGGCGGATACTATGTTCTAGACCGCCGTATATTATTGCAAAGAGGCATCATTTAATGTTTCAGGTCGGCTTTTGAGGCCGATATAGATGGAGAAAATAATGACTATTCATGAGCGAAATGCTATCTCTGTACCACAGGTAGAGCCTCGCAAACCCATTCCAACACAAAATTTGCGCATTCCCGGCCCAACGCCGGTACCTGTTGAGATATTGGAAGAAATGACTCAGCCTTTGATCAACCATCGAGGTCCTGAGTTTGCGGCTATTCTGAAGCGTGTGACCGAACGCTTGCAGTATTTCTTTCAGACATCGTCGCCCGTCCTGACTTTCGCGGCTTCTGGCACGGGAGGACAGGAGGCAGCAGTTGCCAATCTGTTTTCACCTGGCGAGCATGTTGCTGCCATCACGATTGGGTCCTTCGGCAATCGCCTGGCAACGATCGCTGAGCGATACGGTCTGGATGTCACACGCATCGAATTCCCCTGGGGAGCGGCGGCTGATCCAGAGAGCGTTGAAACACGCTTGAGATCGCTTGCTCCTTACAAGGCAGTGCTAGTGACACATAACGAGACCTCGACGGGTGTGACGAACGACCTGGAAACACTGGCAGCTCTGTTTCGTCGTCTCAACCCTGATGTGCTGATCGTCGTCGATGCTGTGAGTTCATTAGGCTGCGTGCCGTTGGAAATGGATCCCTGGGATATCGACGTCGTCTTCACAAGCTCACAAAAAGGATGGATGACTCCTCCTGGCCTGATGATGCTTGCCGCCAGCCCACGGGCATGGGAAGCCAATAAAACTGCAAAGTTACCGCGTTTCTATTTCGACTGGGAACTGTCTCGCAAGTACCTGGCAAAATGGGAACATCCAACGACACCACCTGTCTCGCTGTTTTATGCATTGGACCTGGCGCTGGAAAAAATGTTGGAAGAAGGTCGAGAAAATATCTTTGAGCGGCACCAGCGCATAGGAGAGTATGTGCGCTGGCGAGCGAAAGAGATGGGTTTACGCTTGCTCGCGGATCACAAAAATGCCTCGAATACTGTTACGGCAGTGCTCACACCCGAAAGTATCGATTCAAAAGCACTGCTGAAAACATTACGCGAGGAAGATGGAGTGGTCTTTGGCGGTGGCCAACAACAACTGGAAGGCAAGATCTTCCGCGTTGGACATCTCGGATTCTTCGAAGAAGTAGACCTGGTCGAGGCTATGGATAAAGTGGAGATGCGCTTGCGAGAGTCAGGTTTTACTGCGCACCTGCGTGAGATCGATGCCACTAACTAGCAGAGAGGAACAGGGGCACGTGGAAGAAGACATCAACATACTTATTGCTGATCGCATCGCGCAGGAGGGCATTGATCTCCTGCGCGCACAGCTTCCTGAGGCGCACATAGACGTTGATTACGGTCTCAAACCCGAACAATTGAAAGATAAGATCGGCAAATATACAGCGCTTGTTGTTCGCAGTGAAACACAGGTGACCGGCGAGATATTGGCGGTCGCGGATACACTCAAGATCGTTGGTCGCGCCGGAGTTGGGGTTGATAATATCGACATCGATGCTGCTACACAGCGTGGCATCATGGTTGTCAATTCGCCAACAGGAAACATTGTTGCGGCTGCTGAGCATACCATCGCAATGCTGATGGCACTGGCCCGGCACATACCAGCTGCCAGTAGCAGTACGAAAGCAGGAAAGTGGGAAAAAAGTCGCTTCCTGGGCGTTGAGGTGCGCAACAAAATACTTGGCATTATTGGCCTTGGAAAGGTCGGTACAGAAGTAGCACGGCGCGCCCAGGGGCTAGAGATGCAGGTGATCGCCTTTGATCCCTATGTTGCCCCTGAACAGGCTCGCAAGCTTGATGTCACCATGTTGAGCATGGAAGAAGTGCTTCAACAGGCCGACTTTGTGACGCTGCATACCTCACTTACCAGCGGCCCGCAAGGAACACGCGGGCTTCTAGGGACGCACGAATTGCAGCTACTCAAACCCGGAGCGCGGCTGATCAACTGCGCGCGAGGAGGCTTAATCGATGAAGAAGCCTTGCTCAATGCACTACAAGAGAACCGTCTGGCAGGAGTCGCTCTCGATGTCTTCAGCCAGGAACCGATCGGTGATAATGAGATTTTGCGGCGACTGCTGGCAGACGAACGAGTGATTGCTACTCCACACCTGGGAGCCTCAACCGAAGAAGCGCAATTGGGTGTCGCGACAGATGTTGCCGAACAAATTGTCGCAGTCATACGCGGAGGTTTTCCACGAGCAGCAGTCAATGCGCCTCTGATTTTACCCGAAACGCTGAACACATTACAGCCCTATATGCACCTGGTTGAGCAAATGGGGCGCCTGTATACCCAACTTCAACCAGGTCCACTGCACAAGATCGAATTTTCTTGTAGCGGAGAGATAGCGAATAACGATTTACGTCCCTTGAAAGCAGCACTGATCAAAGGATTGCTCGAATCGGTTTCAGATGCGCATGTGAACATGATTAATGCACCCTTGCTGGCAAACGAATGGGGATTAGAGATAAACGAACAGAAATCAACGACCCCGGCCGAGTTTGCCAACCTCGTCACCATTCGTCTGATGCACGCAAATGGCTATAGCTCTTCTCTCGCGGGAAAGCCAGGATCCGGTGACGACTATGTTGAGGTGATAAGCGGAACGGTGATGCATAATGAACCGCGTATCGTGCGTATTGGCCGTTATTGGACTGAATTTGTACCAGAGGGCTATATACTTTTTTGCCGCAACCCCGATCAACCTGGCATGATTGGACGTGTCGGCACCATCCTGGGTAAAGCAAAGGTGAATATTCGTCACATGGACGTAGGCCCAAGTGACCGCTCACCTAGCACCAAAGACCCTGAACGTTCTCCTGATACCGCTCTGATGATCATTTCTGTAGATGATCCAATTCCCGATTGGGCAATTGAAGAGATCAAGGGAACCGGGGATATTTTTGGTGTAACCTTAGTGAAAGTATAGTCTTCTCGTGGTGGGAGAACGATTTCGAGGGCGGGGGCAAGCTTTCCAGGGCGGGGGCAAGCTTTCCAGGGCGGGGGCAAGCCCCGCCCCTACAATACTCGAGATTGTCTCAGCCAGGAGGCAACTTATTCATACTGTAAACGTATGATTTGTTGACGTACATGGTTTATAGTAGCGAATGGCGACAACTTGAACATATCGAAATAGAGCAAAATCTCTCACCGTCGCATACCTATTATAGAGAAAGGTGAGAGAGAAAGAATTTCGTAATGAGAACTACAACTCAGCTGGAGAGCAAGGATACAACTCGCTTCAAGCCCACGGTTGGGCAAGCTCGATTTGGTTTTACCATTTTGTTTATCATCAATGTGCTCAACTATGCAGACCGCTTTGTACTTCCTGCTGTACTGCCGAAAATTCGGGCAGACATGGGGTTGACACTCACTCAAGCAGGCCTGCTTGGATCATCGTTCCTCTTCGTTTACGCGCTTGCGACATTGCCGCTGGGAGTCTGGGCAGACAGGAGTATACGCAAGAATATTGTCGCGCTCTGTGTAGGAATCTGGAGTGTTGCGACTATTCTGACAGGCTTTACACGTAATTTCTGGCAATTGTTTAGTGTGCGCGCTGTGTTAGGTATTGGTGAAGCCGGTTATGCTCCAGCATCTCTCTCGCTCCTTGGGGACCTTTTCTCTAAAGAGAAACGCGCCCGCATCCTCTCTTACTGGTCGGCAGGCACATTACTCGGCACTGCTATTGGACTTGCCATTGGCGGCCTCGTTGCAGACGCTTTTGGCTGGAGGTACGCTTTTTTTATTGTTGGTATTCCTGGACTGATCGCCGCCTTTCTCGCATGGCGTATGCTCGAACCCAGACGCGGCGCATTTGACAGCTCTGAAGGAAGCGAAAGCGATGCAGAAAGCGTCCCGGCACATGGGAGTTTCGGCAAAGATTTCCAGGGATCATTGAAAAAACTGCGCCACATTCCAACCTACTGGACATTAGTAGCCGCACTTGTGTTTAGTTTTTTCACGATTGGGGGCACCTCGTTCTGGCTTCCAAGTTACTTTGTTAATGCATTTCACTTGAGCCTAGGGCGCGCAGGCTTAATTACCGCGGCAGTGCTGGTAGGTAGCGGATTAGTTGGTACAGTTGCTGGAGGCTGGTTAGCTGACCTTGTGCAGAGGCGTCGGCCCGAGGGACGTTTGTTGGTTGCAGCACTTGGTTTTCTAGTGGGAGCGCCGCTGGTTTTGGTTGCTCTATTGATCCACAGTTTACCACTCTTCATCTCAGTGTTTATTATAGCCGCTATTTCACTCAGCTTCTGTACGGGACCATTGAACGCTGTCATTCAGGATGTGATCTCTCCCACGTTGCGTGCCACCGCAATTGGCCTTTCATTGCTGCTCGCTCACTTACTTGGAGACGCTGCAGCGCCTTTTGTGATTGGAGCAATTGCAACTAACACTTCACTTGGATTCGCGCTGACCGCCACAGCACCAACATTTCTATTTCTGGCCGGGCTAGCCTGTCTGGTCGGATTGAGAACTGTGGCACAGGATATGCATCGCATGCAAGTGCAGTTGCATGCAGTTGAGAAATAAAGAGGCCTCAATCGTTGTGATAGAGGTCTCTTTTAAGAGCGGGTTACGGGATTCGAACCCGTGATCTCAACTTTGGGAAAGTTACATGTTACCACTACACCAAACCCGCCAATATTCTTTTGACAACGTGGAGTATAGCCCATTGAGGGGCAAAAGTCAATAGCTTTTTAGGCACCATTTTAGCTATAAGTATGGTATCATACTAAATGCATTCAGAAACGATGCTGGCGCATCTAGTGCTTCGCACTCATCTGAATGAAAGGAAGTATGATGCAATCAATGAATGAGGATGTTAAAGCATTATGATCAATTTATATACATCGCTGGCTTAAAAGGAGGACGCTATGGGCTTCTTTTCACGTCTCGCAACCTTTTTTAATATACGTGCCAATGCAGCACTCGATAAAGCTGAAGACCCAGGGCAGGTAATGGATTATTCGTACAGCAAACAAGTCGAGCAACTACAACAAATTCGTCGCTCGATTGCCGATGTTGTAACCAATGAAAAACGTCTTGAAATGCAACAGACACAACTTATCGATAAGACCAATACACTGGATCACCAGGCGATGCAGGCATTGCAAGCAAATCGTGAAGACCTGGCGCGCATGGCGTTACAGCGCAAAGAAACGCTGCTTGTACAAATTAACAGCTATGAACAACAACTCGCACAATTGAAAGCACAAGAGGAGAAGCTGGTTTCTATGGAGCGTACCATCTCTGCTCGTGTGGAAGCCTTCCGCACACAAAAAGAGATGGTGAAAGCGCAATATAACGCGGCCCAGGCGCAAGTGAAGATTAACGAAACGGTTACAGGCATCTCTGAAGAAATGACTGAGATGAATCTTGCTATGCAGCGAGCACAGGACAAGGTATTGACTATGCAGGCTCGCGCGAATGCGATGGAGGCGTTGATCGACCAGGGGACATTGAGCGAGCAGGGATTGCCAGGTGGTTCCAGTGATACACTTGAGCGCGAACTGCAAAAGATCTCAACCGAACAGAATGTAGAAGCCCAATTGCAAGCTATGAAACAACAATTGCAACTTGGTGGCGCAAATGTTCAACAGAAGCAGTTAGAAAGCCCCTCATCCAACGACGCAGGTGTTTAAGTTGAGGGGTTAGAAGAGAAAGCTAGCTCTTCTTTTTTTCTCTTTCTTTCTTCGCCTTATAGAATGATTTCGGCTTCGGATGGCGTTCAGTATCTACGTATGCAGCAGGTGCTGCATCTTCACGAGCAGACGTTTCAAATTCATCACGCTCGCTGAGTAACTCTTGCAGATCGTTGTAGATGTTGTAGTTATCACTGACTTCGCGCATACGTAACATATGTTTTAATACCTGTACCTGGGTGATGTTAGTTTTATCTGTTTTAGCAGGCTCGGCCCTTTTCAGAAGTGTTTCTACTAAATCCATGCTATCGTCATGAGCACCAATGCCTTCAAGCCGTTCGCGCACTACTATCAGTTGCTCGTACAAGTTCATTCTGTTTTCTCCTTGTAGATTTGGGCATCCCTTATCCGAAGCTCATGGTAACATAGCACATAGCGCACGTCAAATTATACATTACTTATCAACTTCTGCAGCTTCTACACTTACAAGATTGGTGTAGAATGTACTGCCGCCTCCAAGATCAGCTAGACGATCGGATGTTGTCCAATTCACGTTGCGCTGATCAGGGCTGAACTTTGGCCACCAGACTGTTGTCGTTGCCAGGACGCCAGGGCGAACTGTCTCTGTTACTTCTGCAATTAACCTGCACCAACCGCGTTCATTCCCTACACGCACCAATTGCCCGCTTTGAATATTTCGAATTGCAGCATCGCTCGGGTGAATACACAGAGTTGGGGCACCTTCTTTGTTCATCAGTCGCTCCTGGTTACCAAAGGTTGAACTAACAAAATGGTGCGCTGCAGGGCACAAAAGAGGAAGGCGAGCAGTAGGGGATAGTGTAGTATCCCGCTCAGTCCTTGCTTCTATTTCAGGAGACCAGCCGGGAACAGGATCATTGCCTTCAGCAGCGGCTGTTTCTGAATAAAACTCTACCCTACCTGATGGCGTGGGGAAAATACAACCAGCAAATGGAACTTCTTCGCTGCTAGAAATTGCAAGTGGAATTGAGCCTTCTTCTTGCAGGCGTTCCAATGTAATATTTTCCAGCCTTGTATTATGTTGCGCTGTTGCTTCCAGTATCTCCTGTATGACCTCATTCGCATCCTGATGCAACCAGTATTCGTTGAAACCCATGGCTGTTGAAAGGCTACGCATAACATCCCAATTACTGCGTGCCTCTCCTTGAGGCGCAATTGCAGGCATGTTGTATTGCAACGACATATGCCCATATGGTTTATGCAGGTCTACATGTTCAAGCTGGCTCGTGGCAGGTAAAAGAATATCCGCGTAGCGTGCAGTATCTGTCTCGAAGAGTTCATGCACTACAGTGAATAAATCATCGCGCTGTAATCCTTCAACGATCTTTCCTGCGTTGGGAGTTGAGGCAACAGGGTTGGCATTATAGACGAAAAGCGAGTAAACTGGCGGATCGGCTTCTCCGGTCAGTATCGCTCCCAGGCGATTCATATTCAATGAACGTGGAGGTCGAGAGCACGCTGGATCTTTTTCGTGTGCTACTGCTTCTTTATCCCATTGCACCCAATCACTTGTGCTATACATAAGTCCACCGCCAGGAAGACCATATTGTCCTGTTAAAGCAGGCAGGCTGGCCAGTGTGCGCACCGTCTGGCCTCCGTTTGTATGGCGATTGATGCCATCGCTTACACGTAACAAAGCCGGTGTAGTGGTTGCATAGGTACGAGCAAGGTCCAGAATCGTATCAACTTCCAGGCCTGTAATCTGTGCTGCGCGTTCTGGTGGGAACTGCATGATGCGCTCAAGCAGAGACTCCCAGCCAACAGTATGCGCAGCAATCCACTCAGGTCTGTGAAGCTCCTCAGTCACCATGACATACATCATCGAGAGGGCAAGCGCGGCATCAGTACCGGGAAAAGGCTGGATATGCTGGTCGGCTGAACGTGCTGTCAGGGTACGTATGGGGTCGATTACGATGATGCGCGTATCCTTGTGTTGGGCTTCACGTAAAAACGGCATAAGATGAGGTGCGGTACTAGCAGGATTGCTACCCCAGATCAAGATCAACTTACTCTGAAGCACCATTTGAGGTGATGGAGCCATACGAGCACCAACGGTGAGTAGGACAGCTTCTTCGGCTGCGGCGCCACAGATGCTTCTTTCGAGTTGGGAAGCACCCATACGATTCCAAAAGCGACTGTTGGCAACGGAATTATTTACCAGACCCAGTGTGCCTGCATAACTATATGGAAGAATGCACTGTGCCCCATATTGCGCAATAATGTCATGCCAATGTGAAGTGATCTCATCGATAGCCTCACCCCACGAAATTCGCTCGAACAAACCACTCCCCTTTGGTCCAACGCGATGCATAGGATAGAGCAATCGATCGGGATGATAAACACGCTCCAGGTAACGGTTCACTTTAGCACAAAGCCACCCTCTTGTGACTGGATGGTCATTACGACCACGCACACTGACTGCTCGTCCCTGCTCGTTTACCTGCGTCTCAAGGGCACAGCAGTCAGGGCAATCATGCGGACAGGCACCATAGACTGTACGGAGTTTTCTGTTATCTTCGCTTTTGACTGACGTTTGGGGGGACATGCTCTTTCCTTTCAGTACACACTCGTGCTCGTATGTTTCTTAAAGTGTAACATGTAGAGGTATGTAGTCAAGCGTCAAAGAAGAATTGTAAGGAAGCTCATTTGCTAACGCATTCAGAAACGATGCTGGCGCTGGCACTTATCCGTCTCACCAACGCTGCTGCGCAGCTACCCTACGGGTCAGGTGAGACGTAAGGAGTGCTAGTGCTACGCACTCATCTGAATGATAGGAAAACCAGGGCATCCCCATGAAGTGCCCTGGTCCACACGAAGAAAGGGAGGAAGTATCTACTAACTCATGCTTTGTTTTTGCTAAAAGTTTGCTGGTGGTGGAGTCTGTCCGGTATAGTCGCCAATCACAAACGCCGTATAGGGTCCATCAAGTTGATTGAAACCATTACCTATCACATTGGTCATACCATACTGGAACTCTTTCGTCTTATCGCGGTCAATGATTAGAGCGCGATTGTTGAACTGGTCGGCTATACTAATATCACCATTAGCCAACTGCACGGCATTGGTTGGCGCTGGATTGGGATTGCTATTTGCGGCCTTATTGGTGAAGTACTGGAAGACAACATGTTTGTCATGAGTCACCTCGACAATACGATTGTTGCCGGCATCGGCTATTAACGTATTCCCGTTAGGAAGTCGACTGGCAAACGCAACGGTATTCAAGCCAACTTCAGTGCTCACCTGCCATACAATTTTGCCCGAACGAGTTATCTCGATAGCACGGTTATTGTTCTCATCAGCGATCAGAATATGGCCATTTGGTAGCAGTTCAGCGCTATTAGGGCTGTTGAGTGCGCCAGGGCCAGAAGTCGGGCCAAAGGACCAGACAATATGTTTCTCTTTATTGACTTCGATAATGCGGTTATTGCCCTGATCGGTAATCAAGAAATGGTGATTGGGCAACTGAATGACAAAAACTGGCACGTTCAACTGATTCGGGCCTGAACCAGTCACACCCGCCTGACCATATTGCCAGACAATGTCGTCACCCTGGTTAACGACTATGACACGATTGTCAACACAACCGCCCGGCAGGAATGATGAGGCACCAGCAGGAATTCCTGTACCAGCTATTACAGTTAATCCATCGGCTAGCCGCTCAGCCCCATTCGTCCCAATAATTGTACCGGGGCCTGGATTACAGAGTGATGGATTACCCGAACCAAAACTCCATACGATGTGTTTGCTACGATCAACCTCAATCACACGATTGTTGAATTGATCGGTGATTAGCACATTTCCAGGCTGATTGAACCCTCCTCTATTAGAGGCATGCGCTTGATGCGTACCAGAGGCGAAGAACGAGATCGCAAGGCCAGTTAGTAGGAATAAGGTGGTCGTTGCGACAACAAGTAACCTGATGCGTTGAAATGAAATCCCCAAAGTTTTCCCTCCTAAATTCTGAAATAGAAAAGTGTGAATCTCTTCACACCCTTCTATTCATACGTTGGGAGGTTACACATATGTAGATTTACCCGGGAGAACGGAAATATCAGTCCCAGGAGCCTGTCGCAGTTAGCCAATCGAGGATAATCTCAGGCATATGCGATACTGCGCCCTGCCTTTGAGAACATTGGGGCAGAGTATGCAGTATCGTTGCTCCATATTCCTTTGAACTGACACGGCGGTCAAAAAGCACAACAGCATTGCGCCTGGTGCTACTCCAGGCAAGTCGATTCAACGCCCGGCGAACACGGAGAGATGCCATTGGCACGGTTACCTGATGCAATTGATCAGAATACTGTTCTGCGCGAGCAGCAATGGGGGGATCATTCAATACTGGCATAGGCAAGCGCGCAAGTAAAATGCATGCAGGAGTCCGGCTAATTTCATCTGTGCCATCCCAAAAACTACCCGTACCCAGGAGCACAACTCGCTCCTGATTTTGAAACATTTGCCAGAGCTGACGTGGAGAACCATCAATACCATGTCCCAATGCCAGTATGCCGCGTGCTTCCAGCAGAGGTTTCACAGTACCGTAGGAACTCCTCAAGGCGGCATACGAGGTGAACAACACCACAAGTTGACCATCCAGCATGGTAGCAAGCTGCACAATGGCATCATCAAGGTGACGTTGATACTGCGGCATGTTGGGTTCCGGAATATCGTTGGGCATATAGAGCAATGACTGCTCGTGATGTTCAGTGACAATGGAGAGGGCGGGACATGTATCGGCTTCAAGGCCGAGACGCCCCCGATAAAAGGTGAAATTGTGGTCTACGGAAAGTGCCACGCCCGCGAAAATAGCGCTCATATTGGGCGCAAGTATATACTGCTTCAAGAGACTCGCAGTATGTATATGTTGAGCATACAGGACTGGTGAATTGGGTGATGGAGTTTGAGAGGTCGACGCTGATGGATCTGGCTGGCGCTGCTGAACAGAAGGTTGTGGAGTTGGAGGTACACGCAGCCAGTAAACCATTTTGTCATCGTTATTAGCAGTATTGTTCCCATTGCTATCAAACATGAAAGCCCGCTGACCAAGCTGCCTTTGGTCTTGAAGTCGTTGTACTAGCGCCGCAAGTTCCCAGGCTAAAGATTGATCTTCGCCGCTACCAAGATCCAATTTATGACGACTACGCTGCGTGGTGAGCATAATTGTTTCAGCAAGATTGATCTGTTCAATTACTCCTTGCAGACGTTGATCGACGAGTTTCCAGGCATGTTCTATCTCAGCCCACGTTGCCACATTACGTAGTTGCCCGGTAAGCCTTAGTGGTTGATCGACTCGTTCATTATTGCGACCTCCATAGCCACGAGCGGAGTTTTCGCCTTTACCTCTATCTCGAGCGCCACTGTTCACTCCTTCCTGGAGAAGATTACCTAACGCGACAAAAAAGTTGTCCACAGCAGAACGGGCGTGGTGTAATATCTGAAACCAGGAAAGCATGCGCGTATCAAGCTCAGATTTCGCGATGGTTTGAGTGGCAGAGAGTCCACCAGGTCCATTTTCTCTTAGAGAAGGAGCAGCAAGCGCGAGCAAACCTTGATATCGGCCATCCGGTAATTCGACACCTATGGTATTCAACAAACGAACAAGGCGAGTATGATCAAGTTCGGAACTGCTCCATCGAGCGCTCTCTTCTTCAAGAAGATCAGTGTCAAGTATCAATCTGTGACCGACTTCCTTCAGTAAGGAATGTGAAGAGGAGAGATCATCAAAGAGGCCGGCATGGGTCGTCACAACAATTTTAGCAGCTTTGACCCGCTCCTCCGCTCGACTCACAAAACAGTATTCTTTACGCTGATAGAGGCATCTTTGATATGGAGTTTCGGTTTTACCATCGGCCAGAGTTACTCGCTCTACACCAGAAGAGATACGCTCCCATGCAGATATTTCCTGAGGCAATAGAGTTAACTCGCTACGCTCACCTGTCATTGTTTGTTGCGCCCATAGGGCCAATTTAGCTAATCCGCGGGCCTGTTCAGCAGAAAGTTCACCACTTGTGCGGCGTAAGGCTGATCCGAACCAGCGATGAACACAAAGATAACCATCGCGTTCAGCCAGGTAAGCCACAGGCAGTTGATCTCTGAGATATGTTTGCAAACGTGGCAGCACGCGCTCAACCAGACGACGCGCGCCCTGCTGATTCGCGCAGGCAATGATGAGACGCCTGGGTGATTGAGATACCTCCTGTTCGTCAGGAGCTTCGCAAAGCCACTCTAACGCAGGCAATATGACAGGCGTATAATCGTCAGCTCCAATAGTCACCTCGATAAGCAGAGATTTGCGCTCTTCGAGCGCCTTCCGCACCGCTTTGTATGCTGTTTGATACCCGAAATGGACGTGGGGTTGCTGAATTTGCTTGCCCTGCTCCTTAAGCTCGGGTGACGATGGTTCCACCACGCCATCAGGGGTTGAAAAGCCTGTTGTTTCCTGCGATGCTTCACTATTGAGCAGAGCGGTTCCCGAAGAGGGAATAACTTCTTCTGGCACTATCTCAACCAGCGTATCGAGATTATCGGAAATAGGAACATTTACTGAAGCAACAAGAATGGAGGAAGGTGTTTGTTCAGCAGGTACATCAAGGTCAGGGGTGCTCATTGGCTCGTGTGTTTCTACATCTTGCTCAGGTTCGTTACGCCTGGCAACCGCGAAGGCAAGCACACGAGGATCCATGCCCAACTGTGCAGCGAAACGATCACCCAGACTTCCACGAAAAGGAGCCTGTTGCATGCCATCCATAGCCATGCGATCTCGTAATTCTTGACGAAAGAAAGAAAGGAGAGGCCAGGTACGAGGAGCATCCAGGTTGGCCAGATCTTTCAGCAACAACAAATCAATTGATTGCAATCGCTGATGGAGGGCTAAAAATACCTGCATAGCCAGTAACGTATCAACCATAGCCCTGTGCCGGCCCGGGACCACTTGCACCTCCAATGCCTCTGCGACCTGGCCGAGGTTATAGCTTGGCAAAGATGGTAGCAAAACAGTTGCCAGTTCAAATGTATCAACGAGAGGGTTAGTGCGAACAAGTCCACGCCGACGCAGAAAACCGACATCAAAGGGGATACTATGGCCAACGATTGGATAATCGCCAAGAAATAGCTGGAGTGATCTGGAAACCGACTCAAAGTTGGGAGCGCCTGCTACATGTTTGGGCGTGATACCTGTCAAGCGTTGCACCCTAAAAGGAATAGAACGTCCCGGAGAAATTAGCGTTTCCATCTTATCCAATATAGTAGCGCCCTGAAATTTGATAGCTGCAATTTCCAGAATAGCATCTTGTTCTGCAGATAGACCAGTTGTTTCCAGGTCAAGCGCTACACGAATGGGTGGCTTCATTGCCATGAGCATTCCTTAGTGTGTCTGTGATTGTTCACGACTGCCAGACGAGTCATAAGGCCAATTTTCTAGGAGCTTACGGGCAGATTGTGCAGCCCGAGCACGATGGCTGATGCGATTTTTAACTACAGGCTCTAGTTCTGCAAAAGTTTTTCCAAGTTCAGGTAGAAAAAAAATGGGATCATAACCAAAGCCATGTGTCCCGCGAGGACTCTCGGCAATTACCCCCTCTACAATTCCTTCCACCACATGAATTTTCCCTGATGTCTCAGTAAGGGCAATGACGCATCGAAAACGAGCGCTGCGCTGCTCCAGCGGAAGTCCTTTCAACT
>Ga0116218_1000788_pt1 | contig 21331 bp, 16 predicted proteins | sample Sb_taG_2_FD_88966 | JGI IMG/M metagenome (GOLD analysis project Ga0116218, IMG submission 88966) | Peat soil microbial communities from Weissenstadt, Germany - Sb_50d_5_LS metaG | ecosystem: Environmental > Terrestrial > Soil > Wetlands > Peat | place: Germany: Weissenstadt | collected 2010-09-21 | reverse complement strand
AGCCTTCCTGAAATGCCGTCCCATGACAGCATTTTCCCAGGTCAGCACACATAAAACGCGCCGACACGCCGCCCCCGGCAAACTTGACAGAACACGGCAAGGAGTTATGCGACAGCCTCTATGATTGCCCAAATCATCCGTATAAGCCATATCTTCCGCGTTAATCACGCCGTACTGGTAATCGTGTGCGAAAAATGCGGCTGGTGTTGAGATTGTGGTTGGTGAGGGGGGCGGCTCCGGCCTGGGAACCAGCGGTGCAGCGCGGCGAACGCGCTTGACGTAGCCGCGGGCCTCGCCCCACCGAGTCGGCTGCGCTAAGCGAGCCGGTCCGCCCTGGACCAGCCCGAGCAACTCGGCGGCGGCCTGAGCGCTGGCCCGGGACGCGCCGTACGTGGCCAGATACGAGGTGCCTTCCGGCGGCTGCCAGAGCGGCAGCCCCATCTCGACTAGGACCATATCGGGCCGGGCCGCGAGCAGTGCGCTGACCAGGGATTGCGTACTGGCATCCCGGTGCGCGTCGCGGACCACGGCGACCAGCGAGCGCCCCGCCGCGGCGTCGAGAAGCCCCGCAAGGTCGAAATCCTCCGCCGAGCCGTCGCCGGCACCGCTCCCCGCCGAGCCGTCGTCGGCGCCGTCAGGCCCCGGGGTGACGCTGACGCGGCGGACGCTTCCGGCCGGTGCCCACGGGCCCAGTCCCCATCCGAACCGCCCGGCCGCGATGTTCTCCCGCGGCTCAACCTCGATGATCAGCGGCCGGCCGAGCGCGGACCGCGGCCCCGACATCCGCACCGCGCGCCGGGCCGCGACCAGCCCCACGCCGTCCAGAACCGGCCCGGCGGCACCGGAACCCCGCGATGCCCCCGCGGACCCCACGGACCGGGTGCGCGCCAGGCCCCCGCGCAGGCGCGCGACCCGGTCCGCTGCTTCCTCCAGTCGCGTCCCCGTGATCGTTCCGTCGCCAACCGCGGCGACCAGGGCCCCCCGGACCGCCAGGTACTCCTCCTCGTCGCTGTCGCGGCCCAGGCACAGCAAGTCGGTGCCCGCCGCCACGGCCAGCACGGCGGCCCGGGGCACACCGAACATGTCCCTGGTGGCCCGCATTTCCAGCGCGTCAGAGACGATCACGCCGGTGAATCCGAGCTCGCCCCGCAGCAAGCCGGCCAGAGCGGCGCTGGACACGGTGGCGGGCAGGTCACCGGTGAGCTCGGGTACGCGCAGGTGGCTGGGCATGATGGCGACGGTCCCGGCCCTGATCGCGGCGGCGAAGGGCGGCAGGTCGCGCTGGCGCAGCTCGGCCAGGCCGCCCTCTATGGTGGCGATGGCCTCGTGCGTATCGGTACGCGTCCGGCCGTGGCCGGGAAAATGCTTGGTGCACGCGGCCACGCCCGCGGCCTGCAGGCCGGTCACCGCGGCGGCCGTATGCCGCGACACCAGATCGGTGTCCGCGCCGAACGAGCGGGTGCCGACGGCCGGGCTGTCCGCCGCGCCCAGCACGTCGGCGCACGGCGCGAGGTTGAAGTTGATCCCGAGCGCGGCCAGGTCGGCGCCGATCGCGTGATAAACCGCGCGGGTCAGGGAGATGTCGTCGACCGCGCCGAGCGCGGCGTTCCCCGGGTACGGGCTGCCGTCCTCGTACGCGACCCGGGTCACGTCGCCGCCCTCCTCATCGATCGCGATCACCGGGTCCCTAGCGCCCGAGGCCGAGCGCAGCGCCAAGGTCAGCGCGGCCACCTGCTCCGGCGCGGCGATGTTCGGGCCAAACAGCGTCACACCCGCCAAGCCTCGCGAGAGCGCCCGCAGAATCCAGCCCGGTGCGGAAACCCCGGGGAACGGCGGGATGAGGATCGCGTCAGCCAGCCGGGCCAGGGCCGGGTCAGCGCCTGTTTCCAGCGCGGTCACCCCTTCACCGCCCCGGCGACCAGGCCCGCACGCAGGCGGCGCTGGACCAGCAGGAAGAAGGCCATGACCGGGATCGTGAACAGCGTGGAGGCGGCCATGATCGCGCCCCAGTCCGCGCCATTCCTGCCGTAGAAGTACTGGACGTAGATGGGCAGCGTGAACTTTGCCGTGTCAGCGCCCAGGAAGGTCAGCGCGAAGACGAACTCGTTGTAGGCGAAGACGAACGCGAACACGCTGGTCGCCACCAGCCCCGGTGCCACCAGGGGGAGCAGGATCCGCCAGAAGACCCGCACCGGCCCGGCGCCGTCGATCGCGGCGGCCTCCTCCAGCTCACGCGGCACGGCCGCCACGAAGTTGCGCAGCATCCAGATCGTGACCGGCAGCGCGAACGCCGTGTAGACCAGGATCAGCCCGACCAGGCTGTCCAGCAGGTTCAGCGACCGGAAGTCGATGAACAGCGCGATAACCAGCGCCTGCTGCGGCAGCATCTGCACGATCAGCAGCATGATCAGGTACGTGGTGCGGAACCTGAACCGGAACCTGGCCAGCGCGACGGCGGCCAGCAGCGCTATCAGCGAGGACGCGACCACCGACGTCACGGTCACGAACAGGCTGTTCTTCAGGAAGTTCCAGTAGGGCAGCCCGATGACACTGCCGTCGATCACAGCGCGGAAGTTCGCCAGGGTCGGATGCGCCGGGAGCGGATGCGGGGTCAGCGAGTACCACTCGGTGGTCGGCTTGAACGCCGTCGACACCATCCAGAAGATGGGGAACAGCGTGATCAGCGCCACCAGCAGCCCGAGCAGGTTCAGCCCGGCCCGCCGGGCCCGTCGGCTCAGCACACGCCTCAACGGAGCGCTCCCTCCCGGACCGATGCCCGCACATAGCCGACCGTGATGACCAGCAGGATGATCGTGAGGATGAAGGCCAGCGCGGACGCCAGGCCGTAGGCCGGCGGCAGCGTGAAAGCGGTGGCGTACTCGTAGATGCCGAGGTTGTACTCGTCCCGCTGGCCGAGTTCCCCGATGATGATGAACACCTGCGTGAACACGCCGAAGTCCCAGATGACCGACAGCAGGAACAGCACCTGGAAGATCGGCCGCAGCAGTGGGTAGGTGACCCGCCAGAAGATCTGCCACGGCCCGGCGCCGTCCACCCGGGCGGACTCGAACATCTCAACCGGTATGGTCCGCAGCCCGGCCAGCACGCTGACCGCGATGAACGGGAAGCCGGTCCAGACCACCACGGCGGTTGCCAGCGCGTAAGCCGGCAGCGCGGCGTTCGTCCAGGAAAAGCCGGCCCAGTGCGCGCCGCCGCCCAGCCAGGGCGGCAGCTTGGTCAGGAACCAGTCCACCACCCCGCCGTCCGGGGTGGCGAGCCAGACGAAGATCACGCTCGCCGAGACCGCGGGGGTGGCCCAGGCGAGAACCGAAACCGAGGACACGAAGGCGGCCATCTTGCGGCCCAGGCGGCTCAGCAGCACACCGACCAGGGTGCCCACTATGAGCGTCAGCGGGACCATGGCCACCGCCGACAGCACGCTCAGCCGCAGCGACAGCCAGAACTCCGGGTCATGCAGGACGTGCGAGTAGTTGCTGAACCCCACCCATTGCGTGGGCTCACTCCCGGCGAGCTGCGGCAGCCCGTAGTTCTGGAACGAGAATTCCGCGATCTGGATGGTAGGCCACAGCACCAGGGTCGCGATCACCGCCGCGGAGGGCAGCAGGAGCAGGTACGGGGCCAGGCGATGACGCCTGGTGAAGGTCACGCCGCGCTGGCGGAAGCCGAGCGGCGCGCCAGAGGAAGGGCCAGCCGGGGAACCCAATCTCCCCGGCTGGCCCGGAACGGTTCTCACCATGCGGAGCCCGAGGGCCTAGCTCTCGGTGCCCGTATTCAGTACGGTCTGCAGCTGGGAGTTGGCGCTGGCCACGGTGGACTGGAACGGCGCGCCGTTCATCAGCGACTTCAGCATGTCGGGGATGATGTAGTACTTGCCGTTGTCGGCCGTGGGCCAGTTCTTGGCGTTCAGCGGCGAGACCTGGCTGTTCGCGGCGGCGGTCGCGAAGCCGGACATGAACTTCTGCGTCTTGTACGGGCCGCCGGTCAGCTGGGCGGTGTAGGGCGGGAAGAAGCCCTGCAGGTTGGCGAACGAGGTGGAGTTCGCGGTGTTGTCCATGACCGAGATCAGGTCCCAGTCGGCCTGCGGGTACTTGCTGGTCTTGAAGATCGCCAGGTCCGAGCCGCCCGCGAAGACCGGCGCCGCGTTCGGGCCGTTCTCGCTCGGGATCGGGAACGAGGCCCAGTTGGACTTGTCCGTGGAGTTGGCCGGCATGGTGGCCGTGGCCCACGGCCCGTCGATGTACAGGTCGAGCTTGCCCAGGCCGAAGTCCGTGTTCGCCCCGCCCGCCGTCGAGCCGGTGTTGCCCAGCTCGGTCTGGCCGATCCTGGAACTGATCCGCGCGGTACCACACCCCGCGCACCCCGCCGAACCACGGGACGGCGTAGACGTCCCCGCTCTGCGTGTCGTTGGCCAGCATGCCGGGCACCAGGGCGGGTTTGGCCGACCACGAGTCGACGTAGTTGCTGACGTTGGTGAGCACGCCGAGCGACGCCTCGGTGGGCGTGTCGGTGTTGCCCAGCTCGGTGATGTCCGGCGCGTTCTTGCCGCTGGCCAGCGCGTCGTTCCAGTCCGTGGTGCGGCTGGTCCACGGTACCCACACCACGTTGACCTTGGTGCTGGCGTACTGCGGGAAGTCCCTATGGAACTGGGCGACCACGCCGTTCATCCAGGAGACCTGGGACGGGACGGAGGCGCCCATCCGCCACACCGTGAGCTGCGCCGGCGCCGACGATGTGGATGACGACCCGCCGGCCGACGAGCTGCTCGAGCTGCAGCCCGCGATCGCGAGCGCAGCCGCGGTGCCGGGCACCCCGAGTCTGCTGCGCGAGTTGAACGACCGCGCCGCCCTGGACCTCCTGCTGCGCGTCGGGACGCTGACCCGGTCCCAGATCAGCGAGTACACCGGGGTGTCCAAGGTCACGGTGTCGCAGATGCTGGCCCGACTGGAGGAACGCGGCCTGGCGATGATCGTAGGGGAGCAGGCCGGACACCGCGGCCCGAACGCCGCGCTGTACTCGGTCGTCCCGTCCAGCGCCTACGTCGCGGGCCTGTGCATGGACCTCGACCTGGTCAGCGCCGCGGTGGCCGATGTCACTGGCCGCCGGGTGGCGGACGTGAGCGTCAATCCGAACGGCGCCGACGACCCGACCGAACTGGTCCGAGGGGTCATCGAGCAGGCCTGCGCCAGCGCCGGGGTGGACCTCGCCCGGCTCAGCGCGCTGGTGATCGGCAGTCCCGGCGTGGTCGACCCGCAGACCGGCGACCCGCGGCTGGCGGTGAACCTGCCCGCGTGGCACGAGGGCGCGCTGGAGGCGCTGCGCGGTGTCCTGCACAAGCCGGTCGTGATCGAGAACGACGTGAACCTGGCCGCGATGGCCGAACGGGCCGCGGGCGCCGCCACCGGCGCCGACGACTTCGTCCTGATGTGGCTGGACGTCGGGCTGGGCCTGGCCACCATGCTCGGCGGCCGGCTGCACCGGGGCACGGCCGGGGCGGCGGGCGAGATCGGCTACCTGCCGGTGCACGGCGCCCCGCTGCACACCGACATCAGGCACCCGGCCAGCGGCGGCTTCCAGTCGCTGGCCGGCGGAGCCGCCGTGCGGGCGCTGGCGGCCCGGTACGGGTTCCCCGCCCCGACGGCCGCCGAGGCCGTCGCGGCCGCCGTGTCCTCGCCGTCCGGCGTGTCCTCGCCGTCCGCCGGGTCCGCCACGTTCCTCGACGACCTCGCGCAGCGGGTCGCGGTCGGGGTCGCCTCGGTCTGCGTCGTGCTCGACCCGGGCCTGGTGGTGCTCGGCGGCGCGGTGGGCCGGGCGGGCGGCACGGCCCTGGCCTCCCGGGTGGCGGCCGCGGTGGCCGCCATCTTCCCCGCCCGCCCGCGGGTCGTCCCGACCGGCGTCCCCGGCGAGCCGGTGCTGCGCGGCGCGATGCTGGCCGCCCTGGACCAGGCCCGGGCGGCCCTGCTGGCCTCCGTCGCCGATCCCAACCCGTTAGCGCCGGCCCCAGTAGCGCAGGTCACCGCGCCGCAGGCTGGCGTCCCACGGCGATGGGCCATTTTTTTACCAAACGGCTCGTGGCGCGTGCCGCTGCAAACCCTGCGCGCTCGGCCGGTCACATTAGCGTTACCGCAGATCAGTGGCCCTGAATTCGCCCCCGGGCAACCCGCCGGAATGACCCGTGAGATGCACCTGACCCCGACCTGCCTGCACGTGCATAATGGTGGTGTCAGCAAGATCCCCGATGCGGAGAAGGCTCCCCGTGCCTGAACCTCCCCGTGTTACCGGTTGAGCGTTCCGAGGAGGTTTGGACTCAACGGAATAGATGGGAGTGCGGGCTGTGCCCTCAGGAGGAATACCGGCTGAGCAATCAGTACGGTTCCGGGTGGGCAATGTGCCCCCGCTCGCCGAGGGATTCAGCGACCGGCCCGATACCGCTCGCGGCATCCTGGACGCTCTCGTCCCGGGGTCGACGATCGCGCTCGTGCCGGGCTCGGAGTTCGCCGAGGGCAGGCAGAACTGGCTGGGTGCGTCCGGCAAGACCCAGATCGCGGTCATGCTCGCCGAGACGCTGTGGCGATCGGGCGCCGTCGACATGGTGGTCTGGATCTCCGCCACCAGCCGATCGGCGGTGCTGTCGGGATACATCGAGGCTTGGGTGGCGGCCACGGGCATCGAGCCGACGGGCACGGCCGAGTCGGTCGCGGCCCGCTTTGTCAGCTGGCTCGCCGAGACCAACCAGCCGTGGCTGGTCGTGCTCGACGACCTGCCGAACGTGGACGAGCTCGACGGGCTCTGGCCAGAAGGGCCGGCGGGCAGGCTCCTCATCACCAGCCCGCAATCGGCCGTCGCGGCCAGCCGGCGCCGGACGCGGGTGTTCCCGGTCGGATTCTTCAGCATCCGCGAAGCCCTCGGCTGCCTGACCGAACGGCTCAGCGTCAACCCGGCTCAGCGCCACGGCGCCATCGACCTCATCGATGCGCTCGGCCGTGAGCCGCTGGCCCTGGCCCAGGCCGCCGCCGTGATCGCCAACTCGGCGCTGGCCTGCCGGGACTACCGGGACTACTTCGTCCGCAGGCGGCAGCAGATCGGGGTGGCGGCGGGCGAGGTTCCGTCCGCCGCCTCGGTGACCTGGACGCTGTCCCTCGGTCAGGCCGAACAGCTGCTGCCTGGCCAGTCGGTCCGGCTCATGCTGGTCCTCATCGCCCTGCTGGACGGCCACGGGATCCCCGGCGCGATCCTCAGCACCCAGTCGGTGAGCGTCTACCTGGGCGGTCCTGTGGTCGGGTTCGGCACGCCCGTCGACCCCAAGCCCGCATGGGATGCGCTGCTGATCATCGAGCGGGCCGGGCTGATCAGCATCGACCGGTCCGAGGCGCCGCCGGCGATCCTGATGAGCCCGGTGGTCCAGGCGGCGGTCCGGCTGGCGGCACCCACGGCGTTCCGTGACCGGGCGGCCCGGGCGGCGGCGAACGCGCTCCTGGAAGCGTGGCCCGTCGACGAGCCGCACCCGTGGACGGCCGCCGTGCTGCGCGCGAACGCCGGCAGCCTGCAGGGCGCGGCCACGGACATCCTGTGGACCGACGGATGTCATCCGCTGCTGCTGCGCGCCGGGCGGAGCCTCGACACCGCCCGCCTGGCCGGGCCGGCCGTGGAGTACTGGCGTGAGCTCGCTGTCGGCTGCGACAACAAGCTGCCACCCGGCCATCCGGACGCCCTGGTCGTGGCTTCCCACCTGGCCGGCGCGTATCTGGTGGCGGGCTACGGGGCCGAGGCGGTCGCGTGGTCCGAGCGGGTCCTGGCCGAACGGAGCCTGGAACTCGCACCGGGGCATCCGGGCATCATCGCGGCCCGGGTCAGCCTGGCCGACGCCCTGGTCGTGGCCGCGAAGGCCGCGGACGCGGCGACCGTCCTACGCCGGGCAGTGGCCGAGTCCGAGCAGTTCCGCGGCCCGGGCCATCCGGACACCCTGGCGGTCAGGGACGAGCTCGCTCGCGCGCTCGAGGCCGCCGGTGAGGCCGGGGCGGCGATCAGGCTGCTGACGCAGACGCTGGCCGAGCGCGAGCGGTTCCAGGGTCCCCGCGACGTGCACACCATGGCCACCCGCGACCAGCTCGCCGCGGCCCTCCTGGCCGAGGGCAAGACCAAGCAGGCCATTTCCGCCTACAAGCGGGTGCTGTCCGACCGCGCGGAGGTGCTCGGCCGCGACCACCCGGACACCATCGCCACCAGGGCCAGCCTGGCCGGTGCCTGCCACGCGGCGGGCCGGATGCCGCTGGCGGTGCAGCTGTCCGAGCAGGCGTGCGCGGAGTCCGAGCGGGTCCTCGGCGCCGACCACGCCGACACGCTGGCCCGGCGCGCGCAGCTGGCGCACCTGTACTACGCCGTGGGCCGGGTCGGCGACGCGGAGACGCTGCTCCGGGATACGCTCGCGCGCTGCGAGCGGGTCCTGCCCAACGGAGACCCGCTCGTGCAGACCATCCGCCAGAGCCTTGCCAGCATCGTCGGCGACACATGATGCCGAGGTGCGAGGATCCCGATCCAGGCAAAGCTTTCCGCGCCTGAACTTGCGCGTGTTATGCACATATTCCTAAGGAGGTTCCCGGAACAGCAGCATCGAGGGGGGCGGTGATACCCAGTGGGAAGGCCAGCTGAGCCTGCGCAGCGGTTCCGGATCGGTGAGGTGCCGCCGCTGGCCGACGGCTTTACTGACCGCCCTGATACCGCCGGCGGCATCTTGGACGTCCTGGTCCCGGGTTCGGCCGTAGCGCTCGTGCCGGGCCCGGCATCAGCCGGGGGCCTGCCGAACTGGCTCGGCGCCTGCGGCAAGACCCAGATCGGCGTGATGATTGCGGAGTCCTTGTGGCGATCGCGCGTCGTCGACGCGCTGATCTGGATCTCCGCTACCGGCCGGGCCGCCGTCCTGTCCGGATTCGTGCAGGCGTACGTGGCGGCCACCGGCCTCGAGCCGACCGGCACGGCCGAGTCGGTCGCGGTCCGCTTCGCCAGCTGGCTGGGTGAAACCAGCCTGCCCTGGCTTGTGGTCCTCGACGACCTGCCCGAGGCCAGCGACCTGGACGGGCTGTGGCCGGACGGGCCGGCGGGCCGCCTGCTTATTACCGGCGCGGGGCTTGCCCCGCCCGTCGGGCGCCGGGGGATGCGGGTCATCCCGGTGGGTTTTTTCAGCGTCCGGGAGGCCCTGAACGGCCTGTCCGAACGGCTCAGCATGAACCCGGTCCAACGTCAGGGGGCCATCGACCTCGTTGAGGCGCTCGGCCACGAGCCGCTGGCCCTCGGCCAGGCCTCCGCGGTGGTGGCGAGCTCGAACCTTACCTGCCGGGATTACCGGGATCTGTTCGTCCAGCGGCGGGAGGAGATCTGGACCGGTGCCGACGAGATCCCGTCGGCGGCCATGACGACCTGGGTCCTCTGCCTGGAGCGGGCGGAATCGCTGCTGCCGGGCCCGTTCGTCCGGCTGATGCTCGTGTTCCTGGCGCTTCTCGATGGTCACGGCATCCCGGGAGCCATCTTCGGCACGCAGGCCCTGATCGCGTACCTGGGCGGAGCGGCCACCCCGTTCTCCGCTGCCGCCGACCCCAGACAGGTGTGGGACGTGCTGCTCGCCATCGAGCGAGTCGGCCTGATCAGTATCAACCGGGACGTCACGCCGCCGACCGTCCTGATGAATTCGGCCCTCCAGGCAGCGATCAAGCTGGCGGCGCCCGCCGAGTTCCAGGAGCCCGCGGCACGGGCGGCCGCGAGTGCGCTGCTCGAGGTCTGGCCCGCCGACGAGCCAACGCCGTGGGCAGCGGCCAGCTTGCGGGTGAACGCAGCCAGCCTGCAGGACTCGGCCATCGATGCGCTGTGGGGCGACGGCTGCCACCCGCTGCTGCTGCGCGTGGGCCGGAGCCTGGACGGAGCCCGCCTGGCCGGGCCGGCCGCCGACTTCTGGCAGGATCTCGCCGCGCGCTGCGACGCCAAGCTGACCCCCGATCACCCGGACGCGCTCGGGGTGGCCGCCCAGCTGGCCGCCGCGTACCTGACGGCCGGGAATGCCGAGGAGGCCGTTCAGTGGTACCAGCGGGTGCTGGCCGACCGGACCCGTGAGCTCACACCCGGCCACCCGGGCATCCTGGCCGCACGCGTCAGCCTCGGGCGGGCCCTCATCATGGCCGGCGAGCCCGCGGACGCGGTGACCGTCATGCATCGCGCCGTCGGCGAGCACGAGCAGTTCCGTGGCGACAGGCACCCGGAAACGCTCGGCGCCAGGGATGAACTTGCCACCGCCTACCAGGCCGCGGGTGATTACGCGGCGGCGGCCGGGCTGCTGGCGCGCAGCCTGGCCGATCGCGAGCGGCTCCAGGGGCCGCGCGATCCGCAGACCATGGCTACCCGGGACCGGCTCGCCGCGGCCTGCCTGGCCGAAGGCAAGGTGAAGGACGCCATCTCGCACTACAAGCGGGTGCTGTCCGATCGTGAGAAGGTGCTGGGCCGCGCTCATCTGGATACGATCGCGACCGCTGCGAGCCTGTCCGCCGCCTATGAGGCGGCCGGGCGGATGGCAGCCGCGATGCAACTCGCCGAGCGGTGCTGCGCCGATTCGGAGCGGGTCCTCGGCTCCGACCATGCGGACACCCTGACCCGGCTGACCCGCCTGGCCCATCTGTACTACGCCGTGGGGCGGGTCGGGGACGCGGTTGCGCTGCTGCACGATACCGCGGCACGTTGTGAGCGGACCCTGCTGCCGGGGGACCCGCTCACCAAGGCCGTCCATCAGAGCCTGGCGAACCTCGGCCAAGACTGACGCCCGCGATGGATTCCGGGTACCGATGTCGAAAGGGCCTGATTTTTCCCGTTAAGGCAGAACCGGCGCGTACCAGCAGGGTACGCATTAGAGTTGGGCCTGGTTACTTGAAGCCGCGCAGGCCAGGCCGCCGGCGGCACGTCCGGGAGCTGGATACAGCTACTGCGGACCGGCCGACATGACGGGAGATTAAATGACGGATCGAACCGTAACTGCCATTCCGGCGGCTACTAAGGTCCTTCCTGCCCGGCTGGAGCCTGACGCGATCGGCGCCGCCCAGGACACGATCATCGGCATGGGCAACTCCGCGCCGACGGTGGCGCTCGGGCTGTCGCTGGCCGGGCTCGCCGCCGCGTCGGCCTATGGCAGCGGACCGGTCATCCTGCTGTGCGGGATCCCGATGCTGATCATCGCGAATGCCTACCGGCGGCTGAATCTGTGGAGCGCCAACTGCGGCGCGTCCTTCGAGTGGGTCGGCCGCGCGATCAACCCGTATCTAGGGTTCATGACCGGGTGGCTGATGATTGCCGGCAGCCTCGTCGCGGCGGTCTCCGGCGTGGTGGTTCTCGCCCCGTCAGTCCTGGCCATCTTCGGCGATAGCGCCCTGAGCACGTGGCCGAACATCTTCATCAGCACCGCGGTCATCGTGGTCTTGCTCGTGATCGCGGTCGTCGGCATCCGCCTGACCGCGCGCAGCCAGGTCGCCATGGGCCTGATCGAGTATGTGATTCTGATCGGCATCTCGGCGTGGGGCCTGGTGTTCGTGCTCGGCCACCATCACGGAACCCTGCCGATTACCAGGGGGTGGTTCAGCCTCAGCGGGATCGGCGGGCAGGGCAGCCTCGCGGGGGGATTGCTCATCGCGGTATTCATGCTCGCTGGCTGGGACGCCACCGTCTACGTCAACGAGGAAGTAAGGCACCGGCGGCACAACCCGGGCCGGGCCGCCGTCATCGCGGTTGCCATCCTCATCTGCATGTACACCTTCTGTCAGATCGGCTTGCAGGGCGTCGTGTCGCCGGCCAAGCTGAAGGCCAACTCGTCATCAGTGCTCGTCTACATCGCTCAGGCGCTGGGCGGCGGCGGATGGGCCAAGGTGATGGCGTTCGCCCTGGCCCTGTCGGTGATCGCGTCCACGGGCGTGAGCATCGTCATCCTCGCCCGGATGATCTACGGGATGGCGAGTCACCGGGTGCTGCCGGCGATCCTGGGTAACGTGAGCACCCGCTTCGCCACGCCCGCGATCGCCAGTATCGTCATAGGCCTGATCCTCATCGCAGTCACCTGGGCGTACCTGCTGTCCAGCTCGATCGCGACTGCCTTCATCGCGCTGATCGACGTGAGTGGCATTCTGTACGCCAGCTTCTACCTTCTTACCGCGCTCTCCGCCGTGGTGTATTACCGGCGCCGTATTTTCAGCAATGCCTGGGATGCGATGCTCGTGGGCATCTTGCCCGTGGCCGCCGCCGGGTTCCTCGTGTGGATCGTCGTCAAATCGGTGCAGCACGCACCTGCCTCGCAGCGGTGGTCGCTGATAGGCATCGTCGCGGTCGGGGTGATCCTGATGCTCGCCGCGCGTTTCGTGCTCCGGTCGCCGTTCTTCCACATCCGCCGAGAGAGTGCGGCCAGGTAAATACTCAGTGAACAGGACCCCGGCGACCGCTCGCTCAAGCGGGCCGGAACCGGCGGCCGGCCGATCCGTGGCGTAATGTTCCCTATGCTCCGGGTTGCCATGGGTGTCCCCCTCTGATTGGATGTCACCGAATCGCAGGAGGTGCGAGGTGTCCCAGGCCACGGCCGAGCCGGTCTTCGAGACGACCGTTACCGCTCTGCAGGAGAAGAAGAAGTTGCGGCGGCATTTCCGGCGCTTCGACATGTTCTTCTACCTGATCTGCACGGTGGTGACGATCGACACCATCGGTGCCGTTGCGAGCAACGGTGCGGAGGGCTTCACCTGGCTGCTGTTCCTGGCCCTCTTCTTCTTCCTGCCCTACGGGCTGTCGATCGCCGAGATGGGCTCGGCGTTCCCGCAGGAGGGCGGCCCCTACGTCTGGAGCCGGCTGGCGTTCGGACGGCCGGTGGCCGCCATCAACTCGGTGATCTACTGGATCTCCAACCCGATCTGGGTCGGCGGATCGCTCACCATCGTCTCGTTCGCCGCGATCGAGGAGTTCTTCGGGAACGTGCCCGGCGGCTGGAAATACGTGTACGCGGCGGTCTTCATCTGGTTCGTCATCGGGACGGCCATCGTGTCCCTCCAGTACGGCAAGTGGGTGCCGACGCTCGGAGCCTGGGCGCGCGGCGCGCTGATCACGTTCTTCGTGATCACCGTCGCCATCTACGCCGCCAAGCACGGAGTGCACGGGTTCGGCGGTCACGCCTTCCTGCCCACCTACACGATCTTCATCGCCGTGGTGCCCGTGCTGCTGTTCAACTACGCCGGCCTGGAGGTGCCCTCGGCCGCGGGTGAGGAGATGACCAATCCGCGGCGCGACGTGCCCAAAGCCGTAGGGTGGTCGGGTTTCACCACGTTCCTGGCCTACGGGATCCCGATCCTGGCCATCCTGATCGTGCTCCCGCAGAACCAGGTGTCCGGGCTGACCGGATTCCTGCTCGCCATCAAGTCCGTGTTTACCGTCTACGGCGGAACCGTCTCCGCCAGCGGTGCCACCCTCACCGGAGCCGGGCTGGTCCTGGGCCGGATCGTGGCTGTGGTGTTCATCTTCGCCCTGGCCAGCGCCGGGACGACCTGGATCATGGGCTCGGACCGGAACCAGGCGGTCGCCTCCGATGACGGCGGCGGCCCGCGTATCCTGGGCAAGTTCTCGGCGCGGTTCGGAACGCCGATCGCGATGAACCTCTGCTCCGGGGTGGTGGCGACCGCGCTCATGATCGCGGCCTTCCAGATCACCGGGGGCAACGCGAGCAAGTACTTTTCCGCGGTGCTCGGCCTGACGATCTCCACCACCACGATCTCGTACCTGTTCATCCTGCCCGCCCTGGTCAAGCTCCGGTACTCGCGCCCCGACGTCGACCGTCCCTACCGCGTGCCCGGTGGCATGGCGGGAGCGTGGATCTGCTCGGTCCTGCCTACGTTCTTCTGCCTGCTGGCCACGGTCGTGCTGATCTGGCCGGGCTTCGGGGTCACCTGGTTCGGTGCCGGCGGAGACCCGAACGCCAACCTCGCCTTCCTCAACTTCTCCCATCAGCGGCTGCAGTACGAGCTCAGCCAGATCGTGCCGCTGGCCGTCATCATCGTCATCGGCGTCGTGTTCTACCTGCTGGGCACCAAGACGCGCCAGCAGGTGGCGGACGAACCTGTCTCGCCGGAGTACCCCGAGGCCGTCAGGGCCGACCCGGCGCCCTGACCCGCGCACGCCCCGTCCGGCCGTGGACGAGCGAGCCTTCGACGAACGATACCGCCACTGGGCACCGCGTTCCGGTGAGCTGTTCACCGAGGCCAGCTGCTACATTCCCGGCGGTGCCGGGAGCAGCGCGCGCACGGTGAAGTTCGGCTGGAAGCCGTATCCCCCATTCCTGGCCGAGGGCTCCGGGTCGCGGCTGCGCGACGTCGACGGGCACGAGTACGTCGACTACCTACTGGGCCTGGGCCCGATGATCCTGGGCCACCGGCACCCGGCCGTGACCCGGGCCGTCAGCGAGCTGGGCACCTGCTTCGGCCTGCCCTACGAGCTGGATTCGAGGCCGCCCGCAAGGTCACCGAGGCGGTGCCGGGGGTGGATCTGGTCCGGTTCTCCAACTCCGGCAGCAAGGTTGTCGGCACGGCCGTCCGGCTGGGCTAACACGTTTCTGCTGGTAGTGGGCTTGACCTGGTTGGACCGGTCACAACCAGATGGAAACTTGCTGGTCAAGGTCTCACACGCAAGCCACGCCGCTCCGGAGCAGCCCGTCTGGCTTGTCGTACGCAACCAGACAGAGGCTATCTGAACAGGTTCATCTTGAAGATGATCTTGGTCACCTACAAATCTGACCTGCACCCCATCAGCTTGTAGGCGGTCGGGAATGTCAGACCCGGCTGAGATAGTGGGCGCATGGCAGTCAGCCAGGCGTACCGGTTTGCTCTCGACCCGTCCCCAGCCCAGGAGCGTTGTCTGCGGTCCCATGCGGGTGCGGCCCGCTTCGCGTGGAACTGGGGCCTGGCCAGGTGCAAGGAGCGCTATGAGGCTGAGCGGAAGTGGTACTCGTCAGTGGACCTGCACCGGCTGTGGAACGCGGCCAAGAAGGCCGACCCCGGCCTGGCCTGGTGGGCGGAGAATTCCAAATGCGTTTACCAGGAATCCTTCCGGGACCTGGAGCGCGGGCTGAAGGACTTCGTCAGGTCGAGGAAGGGTGAGCGGAAGGGGAAGCGGCTCGGGTTCCCAAGGTTCAAGAAACGGGGCAGGTGCCGGGACTCGTTCCGATTCTCCACTGGGGCAATCCGCTGCGCTGGGCGGACGGTCACGCTGCCCCGGCTGGGCGCGATCCGCACCTACGAGTCCACCCGGAAACTGGCCCGCAGGGTAGAGAACGGCACGGCGCGCATCGTGTCGGCCACGGTGTCTCGCACAGCGCAGCGGTGGTTCGTGTCCTTCACTGTCGTAGTTGACCGGGCGATAGCGCCGCGCCACCCCTGGCCGGGATCAGCCATCGGCGTAGACCTCGGCGTCCGGACGCTGGTGACGGGCGTCGATGATCGGGGTTCGGTGATCGAGATCTGCGGGCCGAAGCCGCTTAGCTCGTCGCTGCGCCGTTTGCGGCGGGCAAGCCGGGCGCATTCCCGCACGCAGGACGGTTCGGAGAACCGCCGGAAATCCGCCGGGCGGCTGGCGCGCATCCATGCCCGCGTGGCGTACGTCCGCGCCGATGCCCTGCATAAGGCCACCTCGGAGCTATCAGTTCGCTATGAGACCGTAGTGGCGGAAGACCTGAACGTGGCCGGGATGACCCGTAGTCGGCGCCTTGCCCGCGCCGTAGCCGATCAGGGGTTTGGCCAGGCGCGGCGCATGCTCGCCTACAAGACCGAATGGAACGGCGGCCGGCTGATTCTGGCCGACCGCTGGTATCCCTCGTCCAAGCTCTGCTCGGGCTGCGGCACGGTGAAAGCCAAGCTGGCCCTGTCCGAGCGCGTATTCACCTGCGAAGCGTGCGGCCTGCGCACCGATCGGGACGTGAACGCCGCGCGCAACCTGCTCGACCTCGCCGCCAGTGGGGCGGAGAGCATAAACGCCTGCGGAGGGACGATAAGACCCGGCACCGCCGGGCACGTCCCGGTGAACCAGGAACCCGGCACCGCGCACGCGGGTCAGACCGGGACCGCCAGTGGGCAACCGCTGGCGGCGGGACGTGTGAGCGCTCATGCTCACTGTCCCGCCACGGCACTACCACGGCTGGCAGGACACCCTCTACTGTAGCAACCACGTGGATCCGGAGCTGGCTGGGCCCGCTAGCGCGCCTAGCGCCCCGAGTACCCAGTTGGCCGCGCCCAGGACGACCGGGACCGGCGGGCGGCGGGGACCGACCCCGCGCGGGCCCGGTCCTACTGCCCTACCTGACGCCCGGCGAGCAGGGCGCGCTGTGGGACCCGCTGCTCCGCGGCGCCATCGCCGGACTGGACCTCGGCCATGGCCGGGAGCATCTGGCCCGTGCGCTGGTCAACGCCATCGTCCTGGAGAGCCGCCGCTGCCTGGCCGAGCCCGACGAGGCGCGCGCCAAGCTCTGGGACGACCTCTGGGCCGCCCACGAGTCCGCCTTCGGCTCCACCCTTCCGTGGCCCGGTCCGGTAATTCACCGAACGCGGAGACCGCCCACCGAACTTCGCACCCGGCACATTACCGGCTTCCCTCTCGTATGGGACGTGTGCTAGCCGTTAAGCGATTACAGTTATGTCGACTGCATTCTGCCTCCGTGCAGAACAAGCGGGCCGGAAAGGGAGGGCCATGCTGGTTCCGCTGGGCCAGTTCTCGCTGGTCGCCGACGCTGAGCGCTGCGATCCGTGCGCATACATGACCCCAACGAGCGGCGGGATGTGAGCGGCATGCTGGTCGGAATCCTCTTCCTGCTCCTGGTACTCGCGGTCGGGGTGCTCATTACGGTGGACGTGGTGCGGACGCCGAGCGACGGTCCGCCCGGGCAGCCCGACCGGCATGCGCCTGAGCCCGAGCGCGTGATGGTCGGCGCGCGCAGCGGTACCGGCGTCCAGGCATTCCCCCGGGAACCTGCCGTTAGGGACAAACATGTTCCGCCCGCAGGCGGGGGCGCGCGGTTCGGAACGGGTCCGGTCGAGGTGGACTCCTCCGACCGGCCAGACGAGGCGGCGCGCGCCTTCGATCAGATGCGCCGGGAAATGTCGCAGTCTGCGGCCAGCGAGGCCGCTTTCCGCGGCAAGTTCAACGCCATGTACCTGAACCTGTCCCGTCGCAGCCAGGCCCTCGTGGAACGGCAGCTACGTATCATCGAAAGCCTCGAGCACGGCGAACAGGACCAGCAGCGCCTGGCCAGCCTTTCCAAGCTGAACCGCATCGCCATGCGCATGCACCGCAACTCGCAGAACCTGCTCGTCCTGGCCGGTCAGGAGCCAGCCACGCACTGGAACCAGCCGGTAACGCTGGCGCATATTGTCGAGGCCGCGCTGGTCGAGATCGAGGACTCTGAACGTGTCTCATTTGAGGTCCAGCCCGACATCGCGGTGCGCGGGCCCGCCGTCTATGACGCCGTGCACCTACTGGTCGAGCTGATCGACAACGCCACGGCGTTCTCGGCAGCAGAAATGCCGGTCCATGTTACGGGACGCATTCTGACCAGCGGCGGCGCTCTGGTCGACATCACTGACCGGGGCCTCGGGATGTCCGCAAAAGAGATGGCCTACGCGAACCAGCAGCTGGATAACCCTCCGCCACCGGATATCGATGTCCCCAAGTGGATGGGCTTGCTGGCGGTCGCCCGGCTGGCCGCCCGGCACGGGATCAGGGTCCGCCTGAACGAGGCGGAGTTCGGCGGTCTCACGGCACTCGTCTGGTTCCCGGATGAAATCCTCACTCACTACAGCGCCGCCGCTGGTCCCGGCCGCGCCGCGGAGCAGCGGGGAGCCGCGGTCGGCCCGGCGGCCTATGCGCCGCCGCGGACCCAGGAAGCGCCCGCAGCCCAGACCGATCTGGCCTGGTCGGCCCGTAGCGCACAGGCCATGGTACCGGTCGGGACGGCTGCGGCCGTCCGGACCTCCGCGCGCCCCGACATCCCCAGCGGGGACGTCGGCGTGGTCTTGCCGCAGGCCGAGAGCCAGACGAGAACGGCCGGGCTGCCCATCTTCGACGAGGTCGAGTCGCGCTGGTCCAGGGGCGGGCGCGAAGCAGCCGGCCCGGCGGTACCCGGCTCGCCAGCGGGCGGGCAGCCCAGGCGCCCTTCAGCCGCGACCCAGGACCCTCGCGCTTTCCCGGGCACGCAAGCTGGCTCGCCGAAGCCGAACCGATCTGGCGCCCCGGGCCGCCAAGGCTGGGTCGCGCCCGCCGAGGAGGCGAATCCGCGCGGACAGGACGAGTCCTGACCTTTCACCGTGACGCGCGCCGCCCCGTTCGGTTTCAGCCAGGTCGTCTTCCTCAGCCACGTCATCGGCGATGGCGCGCCGGTGTTCCCGGGCGACCCGCCGGTCGAGATCCGACCGGTCGCCACCATCGAGCGGGACGGCTACTACCTGCAGTCGCTCACGGTCGGCGAGCAGGCTGGGACGCACTGGGCCGCGCCCGCGCATTTCCATCTCGGCCAGGCCGCCGCGGACGACCTGGACCCCGGTGACTTCTTCCATCCTGCAGCCGTACTCGACGTGCGGGCGACGGCCGCCCGCGATCCCGACTTCACCCTCGGCGTCGCCGAGATCAAGCAGTGGGAAGCGGCCTTCGGACCGATCCCGCCCGCCAGTGCCATCATCATGTGGACCGGCTTCGAGGACCGGTGGGACGACCCCGCGGCCTACCTGAACGCGGATTCCGCTGGTCGGCTGCACTATCCAGGCTTCGGTGCCGAGGCCACGCGCTGGCTGATCGAGCACCGCTCCATCGGCGTCCTCGGGATCGACACGATGGGAATCGACCCGGGCGCCGACACCGCGTTCGCCGCCAACCAGCTGCTCCTGCAGGAGCGTCGCTTGCATCTGGAAAACCTGTGCGGGCTGAGCCAGATGCCGCCGGTCGGGAGCTGGATCATCATCGGAGGACTCCGGATCCGGGGCGGCTCGGGCTCCCCGGCAACCGTGTTCGGGCTGATCCCCTAGCTGCCCGGCATAGGGGCTGGCGGGCCTGCGCCAGTTTCTCGACCAGATGTGGGCGTCATCCCTGGAGCTCGCCCGCGACCTGGTGGAGGCCGACCGGGCCGCCGGCACCCACGACCGAACCCCGGCCGCGGGATAGCGACTGCCGTGCGAAGCAGCTACGCGGCCCGTATCCTGCGTGCCCTAACTATCGCACCGGAGGGCAGTCTTGAAGGCCGTGGTGTTCTACGAATCAGCCCCGGACGTGGCGGCCAGGGCGCGGATGCATATGGCCGAACACCGGGCCCGGTGGGCGGAGTTCGGCCGCCGCGGTGAGCTGCTCATGATCGGGCCGTTCGCCAATGCGCAAGAAGAAGGCTCGATGGGCATCTTCACCACCCGCCAGGCGGCCGAGGAATTCGTCCGCGGCGACCCGTTCGTCCTCAACGGAGTAGTCCGTAACTGGTATATCCGCGACTGGATAGAGGCGCTCGTTCCCGAGACCTAGCCGAGATCGGGCCATTGATCGAGGGTGTACGCCATTTCCCAGAACATTCCCTCGAGCCGTGAGCTCATCATGAAGATCTCGGCGAGCTGGCGCCGCTTCTCGTCGCTGACCGCCCCGGCCCGGGTCATGTGGTCGAACGTCTCGCGCATGTTCGTGACCAGATCGGCTTCCTCCTGCTGGAGGTAGAAAGCCACCCAGTCCGAGTACACGGGATGGTCGGCGATCTCGTCCTTCAGGCCCGCCGCGATTTCGATGTAGCTCCACGAGCACGGGAGGATGGCGGCGGTGATCTCCAGCGGGCCGCCTGCCGCCGCGGTCGCCAGCAGGAAACTGGTGTACGCCACGTTGGCCGGAGCCATCCCCCGCGAGCCGCCCCGGTCCTCCGCGCCCCGCTTGATCACCTGGTCGAGCAGGCGCCGGTTGCTCGGGATCTCCAGGCGGATGATCCCGTCCAGCTGCGTGGCGAAGAACTCCAGGTCCGCGTCGCTCGCCGACTTCGCCGCCCCCATCGCCATGCAGCGGGCGAAGGCGGGCAGGAACAGCAGGTCCTGCTCGATGAAGAAGCGGAACCGGTCGAGCGGCAAGGTACCCCGGGCCAGCTCGCCCAGGAACGGGTGTGCGTGCAGGCCGGCCCAGATGCGATCGCACTGCGCGCGCAGGCGGGCCGAGAAGGCTTGCTCCGTACCCGAGGTCTCCATGACCGCACCCTAGCGTGGCTGCCTTTCGCGTGGCGGCCGCGGCAGTGTGAACGCCGCCGCGGTGGCCGCGAACAGCACCACGACGCCGCCTGGATCTGGAACATCGCCACCGCGAAGTTCCCCGAGGCCACCCGGATCGTCGACCTCTACCACGCCCGCGAGCACCTGCACTCCCTCACCCGGTCCCTGGAGTTCATGCTCGGCGACCGAAGGGACGAATGGCCCGCCGCCCGCCTCGAAGACCTCGACTACGGCGACATCAACGGCATCGAGGCCGCCGTCCGCGAATACCCCCTCGAAGGAATCAAGAAAGACGAAGTCGGCAAGGAACTCGGCTACTTCCTCAACAACGCCCCCCGCATGCGCTACCGCTGGTTCCGCTCACGCAAGCCTGGCGCCTACAGGTAGCACCCGCGCGTCACCAGGCCGTTGCTGCCTGCGCCACGTGCCCTGGTCCAGGCGGCCGGTCCGGAGGAGTCACGTCGCCGATGCGGGCGGTTCGGTCAGTGAGGCGATGCACGCGGTGAGCAGGCGCCGCATCTGATCTTGTTCGCTGGCATCCAGAGTGGCCAGCATGTCTTGCTCGACGCGGCGAACCGCGGCGCTGGCCATCTTGAGCTGGCGGCGCCCGCGGGCGGTCAGCTCCGTCGGCAGGGCCCTGCCGACGGGTGCCCGTGCTGGGCGGACAACGAGTCCCTGGTGTTCGAGGGCCTGCAGGAGCACATTCATCGACTGCCGGGTGACGAAGGCGCCGCGGGCAAGCTCGGAGTTCGACAGACCCGGTCGCTGGGCGAGCAGCTCCAGGCAGGCGTAGTGGGTGATCGTCATGCCAAGCGGCCTCAGCACGGCCTCCAGGGCGGAGTGCAGGGCGCTTGCGGCCGCCTTCAGCATGTACCCCAGCGATGTGTCCAGCTCGATTCCGGGCTCGCCTTGACTCATGTCAGTATTCTGACATACATTGGGGTGTGTCAGAAGACTGACATACCATGAGGAGGCAGGAATCGTGGCCGTCACCGGACCCGACTTCATTTCACTGCAGGTGCGCGACCTGGAGCGTTCCGCCGCTTTCT
>Ga0116218_1000775_pt1 | contig 21487 bp, 19 predicted proteins | sample Sb_taG_2_FD_88966 | JGI IMG/M metagenome (GOLD analysis project Ga0116218, IMG submission 88966) | Peat soil microbial communities from Weissenstadt, Germany - Sb_50d_5_LS metaG | ecosystem: Environmental > Terrestrial > Soil > Wetlands > Peat | place: Germany: Weissenstadt | collected 2010-09-21 | reverse complement strand
GATGAAGTGCTGGAGCAATCGCTCTCACGCTTTATCAGTCCGGAAGAAACTCGCGAATTCCTTGCTGCGCTCCGTGAGGTCATCGAACGAGGCGCGACACGCAATGCACGCTTAAATCCCCGCAGCGCCTCAGGTGAAATTATCCCAACGACCCTCAATGCTTCTGCCTTGCGCGATACTGACGGTAAAGTCATCGGCGCCATTGGCATTTTGCGCGATATGCGTGCGTATGAGAAGGTCGTACGCGATCTGCAGGAATCGAAGGCCGAGTTACAGGAAAAGATCCTGGACCTGGAGAAGTTCGAAGAGGTTGTTGTGGGGCGTGAGCTAAAAATGATTGCGCTAGAGAAAGAGATTGAGCATTTAAAGTTGGATATGAATAAGCTCACTAGAGGATAGAGCGCATGGAGCTAACACAGCAACCTGTATTGGAGACGGTTCCACATCAAGAGACTGACCTGGAATTGTTGCAGCATGAGTACGTGTCTTTAATCGAGCAGAAGCATGCTCTCGAGATGCGAGTGCGCAAAAGTGAGGAGCGGCGGCGCGCTCTCATGCATATTCTGAGCGATCTGAATACAGTCAATCGCAAGCTGGCTGATCAGCGCAAGGCCATGATCCATATTCTAGCCGACTACGAGCATGACCGCAGACGTCTAGCCAGGCAAACGGAGCGTTTAGATAATTCCCGGCGTGCTCTGCTGCATATCCTTCAGGATTCACACCAGTCCAACCTGCGCTTAGAAAATAGCCGCAAAGCCATGATTCACATCATGAGCGATCTGAAGGAGACAACGGAAGAGGTTCAACAACGCGAGCAGGAACTGCGAGAAAAGCAGGAACAACTTGTGCAAGCGGGGAAGCTCGCAACACTTGGAGAACTTACCACAGGTGTCGCTCATGAGCTTAATAACCCGCTGAATAACATTGGCCTGTTCATTGGAAATGCGATTGACCTGATCGAGTTGGGAATGACAGATCCAACTCCGGAGCGTATCTTGCAAGAATTGCATAACGCCATGCACCAGGTTCACAAGGCGACAGAAATTATCTCACACCTGCGGACCTTTGGACGCGCCACTTCTGTGTCTCGTGAACCCGTGGGTATCTCTCAAGTGATCAGGCGCGCGCTCTCACTTGTGCAGGAGCAGTTGCGTCTCCGTCAGATCGAGGTGAAATTGTTTCTTCCCGATGAAGAAGTATATGTGATGGGTAACGCGATCCAATTAGAGCAAGTTTTCATCAACCTGCTTACGAATGCACGTGATGCTATGGCTCATTCAACCCGCAAGATCATTACCATTGGGTGTGCAAATCAGGGAGACATAGTAGATATACATTTTTCCGATACTGGTTCAGGTATACCTGCGGGACTGGAACAGCGCATCTTTGATCCATTTTTTACTACGAAAGAAGTAGGTGCAGGAACTGGTCTTGGCCTCTCTATCACGTACGGTATTATCAAGGAGCACCAGGGTGCCATTGTTGTCGAAAATTGCCCAGATGAAGGCGCCTTCTTCTTGATTCAACTTCCACTTGAATTTGATGAAATGTGAGGTATTTTACATGAATAACATGCCACAGATTCTCCTTGTTGACGATGATGCCGCACTGTTACAAGCGCTTCCCCGGGCGTTGTCTCTGAAAATGGATAATGTACAGGTTGATACATGTGACTCCGCTTTTGAAGCGCTCGAACAGATCCAGGATCATGATTACGATGCCATCGTGAGCGATATCAAAATGCCCGGAATGGATGGATTGGCGCTACTGGAAAAGATACAAGAACTGCGGCCAGAGACACCCACTTTGCTGATCACCGGTCATGGAGAGCATGCTCTTGCTATTCAGGCACTTCGTGGGGGCGCCTACGACTTTATACAGAAACCAATCGATCGTGAGTACGTTGTGGCTGCACTCTATAGGGCTATTCAAACGCACCAATTACGATGTCAAGTGAGAGAACACCAACGTGCCCTGGAACTTCATGCCCAATCGCTCGAGCGTGTCGTGCAGAATCGAACAAAAGAGCTTATTCAAGCCAATGCGGCGAAAGATACGTTTCTCAGCATGGTCTCCCATGAACTCAAGACGCCTCTGGCGAGTTTAAAAATGAGGACTCAGCTTCTCCGCCGGAAATGCGAACACAGTGATTCGGATGACGTTGTACGTCCTGGCCTGGAGGATATGGAGCGCTCAATCTGTCGTCTGGAAGTACTCATCAATGATCTGCTCGATGCTTCACTCATCGAGACAAACATGTTTGTTTTGCACCGCAAACGGTGTGACCTGGTTGAACTCTGCCGGCACATCATCGAGGAGTATACAGCTGGAAAGGTACCTTCTCTCCGATTTGAAGCTCCTGGTGAATCGATTGAAGCCGAGGTGGATCCTGATCGAATTGGTCAAGTAATGCTCAATTTGCTGACAAATGCGCACAAACATTCGCCAAAGGGATATCCGATTACAGTGACCTTGCAACAAGTAGGATTTGAGGCAATCATCTCGGTACGTGATATGGGAGGAGGGATTCCCGCTGATGTGCTGCCTCACATTTTCGAGCAATACTACCGTGCCCCACATGATGTGGAACAGACGAGTTCGCGTAACGGTTTGGGATTGGCTTTGTACATATCACGCAAACTAGTGGAGCGACACGCTGGGCACATCGATGTACAAAGCGTTCCAGGGGAAGGGAGTGTATTCTCTGTAGTATTACCGCTATTCATCGAACCCACAACCGAGAACGATGGTGCAAGTTTTGCACCACAAACGCAAGTGGTCTGGACAATCGCACATTGAGACCTCGACGAGCAAAAGCCAGGCTGCAGAGTGATGTGGGTGCGTCCGATCGGTAAGGCGACAGTCTGGAAGCGGTATGGGGGCGATTGGCACGAGAGCACCTACTCTCAATTACAAAAAACAGAAGTGAAGCGAAACACAATCGTCATACGTGTACAAGATGTGGTTCTAGCAACTTTTCATTGCTACCAGGTATATCGCACGTTTGGGTCTTGAGACCACAGGGTACATCAATACGTGCGTACAGCAGAAAACAGACAGAGAGGACACAGCTTTATGGAAGCCTTTCTCTTGATGCTACTCGTTGTTGGTCTGCTCATTTTTGCGGGCGTAAAAATTAGTATGAGACTCTATACGCAAGGTGCACTGGGAACAGGTCGTTTCAGACGGATACGACGGGTGCGCTCTCGCAGACCTGATCCAGGTGGCACGGTGATGGAAGAGACGGTTGAAGAGATCATCGACGAGGAAGTGCCTGTTTAGAAAAAGCCTGGCCCTGCATGTGAACCAGGCTTGGTACCGTTTTGGGGATTGTCATCGAAACTTATGTACATGTAAAGATATGCGTAAACAACAGGAGTGCACGAAGAGCCGTTCTCGTCATCGCTCATATCAACGATTGCTCAAAGGCTGTGGAGTATTCACACAACTTCGTAGGAGCGTGATGTTTGAAAACTCCCCTCTGACTTGTTGCTTGCTACCGATACCGCAAGCAAAGACTGATTATTGCACATGCCTCAAGCCATTTCAAATGGCTTGAGGCATGTGCAAAGTGCGATATGCTTCTTGCAGTAAGGGGCATAATGGACGACCCTCGCTTATGCTGGGACTCGACGTTGGTAGTATGGGCGACGGTGGTGCCATAGACGGTAGGTCAGCAGGTACCAAAGTGCCACGAAAACGGTAGCTCCAATCAGCGCTTTGAAGAGTGGCATTCCGAAGAGGATGGGATCATCAGGAATGATGAGGATCACCACATGAGTGACGATCCATATCCCCATTAGCGCGGCAATGATCGCCCCAATAATGCCGAACGGGAGCCGCCAGCCTACAATGAACTCTGCAACAAAGCCGACAATGGCCGCGATTAGCAAGTACATGAGCTGACTCTGATAGAGAGCCAGATGAAGATTACCTACGTTGATCGTGATGAGTGGTACCTCACCTAGCAGTGTGAACATGACTTCCTCCTTCTCTTGTATGGGTGTGCCTCCTCTAACCGAAAAGGCACGCTCTATCGATATACACAACCCATACCTCTTCTCTACACGCTACAGCTCCTGTTTTCGTTTCAATGAATCACAGAATGTGTATGCAGTCGCATATGTAGCAGTATGGCCCTTATGCCTAACACCATCATGAATCCAACCACACTCATGCAGGGAAGACCGAGCGCGAATCCCAAAGCGTATCTACTTGCCCTCTCTGAGAAACGTTCTGCAACGATCACATTGGTTTTTTCTCTGAAAATGGCTCCTCTGCGCCGGAGATGGCTCCTGGTACGTGCACAGGCGCTTACCCCACCGAGAGAAGCCCAACTCAGATCAGCACCGCGAAGGTCAGTCTTGTCTAGGGAGGCCCCACGCAGATCCGCCTTACTGAGTGAGGCCCCGTACAGGGTGGTCATGTCCAGATTGGCCCCACGCAGGTCTGCCCAGACCAGGTCAGCCTCGCGCAAGTCAGCCTCAGACAAATTAGCACCGCGCAGATCAGCCCAACACAGGTAGGTTCCGCGCAGGTCTGCCCCGTGAAAATCGGCCTTGGAGAGGTTGGCCCCGCACAGGTTTGCTTCGCATACCCTGGCTTGACTCAGGTTGGCTCCCTCCAAGTTGCAATTCATCAGGTTGATCCCTCTTAAATCCTGACTGCTGACATCCAGCTGTTCGGGACGCGTTGTATCCTCAAGCAAACGCATCAGGTCTGTTCTCGTTAACGCTGTGTCCTCCGTGTTTCTTTTCTGCTGCATGAGCGTAGTCATGACACTCCTCTTCATCCTTTCTGCTCGCATCGCATGCAATCCATACACAATGACGAGTGTGTTTCCACCCCTCGCTTACACTGAAGTGAGGAGGGTTTGAATTGTAGTCAGGAATGAATCCAATTCGAATGGTTTCATGAATGTGATGAGCTGGCGTTGTCGAATCTGCTCATGAGGGAGATGGCGATTCGCAGTGATCAAAATCGCAGGGATAGATGCGAACTCTTGACTCAGATGGAGACGATCATAGAGTTCGATACCGTTCATCCCCGGCAACCCATAGTCCAGCACAAAGAGGTCGGGTTTGTTGTGCCGCACGAGTTGCAATGCGCTATTGCTATCACTTGCCACGATAGCTCGATAGGGGGTCTCCTGCGCAATCGCCTCAACGAGGAATGCGCCAATGGACGAATCGTCCTCGACGAGTAGGATCGTTTTGATTGTCTCCATCGATTCTCCGCTCCCAGTTTGTATCTTGATATATTGCCATGCTGCAACTCTTTCGGTAGACACTAAATGTGCTCCTTCTCTTACACGAGAGAGACAGGCGAAGCGTTTCAAGGATGTACCGTATATGCCAGAAGCACGCCTGGTACGTGAAACGAGGGCATGGCTGCTAGGGACATCAATCGCGAGCAATCGGTATTGACTTCGTCTCTCAAACGGTGATCCTCCATACCGCTTTAGTACTCAAGGAGCGATTTGCTGCATCTGTGTGATCCGTTGTGGGTTCGCCGCCGTGTGGCAGCATGATGAAGCAGGCGCTTCTGTTGTCTGGAAAGCTTTGGAATTCAAGGCGCCCACCCAGTTGTTCCACCAAGTTACGAGAGACGTGGTATTCCAGCCCCAATTTTGAACCCGAACCTACATCACTCACCGTGAGAATCGCTTTATTGCCTGCTTGTTGCAGCTTTACTGTGATTGAAGAGCCTTTCGTGGAGTACTCACGTGCGTCTGAGAGCAGATTGATGAGCAGTTGTCTGAGTCGATCCACATCCACCTCAGCTTCCAGAGGCGCATCAAGACATTCAGCAGCAAGAGCAGAACCAGTTCCTATAGTGTACTCCTCGAGGGCGGACTGACACAGCTCAACCAGGTCTCGGCGTTGCCGGTGGAGGATGAACAACGTTGTCTCGATACGTGAGGTGTCCAGCAACTCTTGCACAAGCACTTCTGTCCCGCGAATCGCGTCCTCGATGCCAGCGAGAGCCTGACGCACAATTTCTGCTACGTCTGCACCCTCGAGCTTCTGAGAGAGCAACTGTGTCATTTCCTTAAGATGAGCCAGGGGGATCTTCAGTTCCTGCGAAACAACACTGATGATCTTGTCTTTCGTCACATTGGCCTCAACAAGCTCGTAGGTTCGCCGCTGTACCAGGTTCTCGAGCGATTTGGTATGAAGCTCTAAGGAAAGCCACTGCTCTACTACCTGACGACGCAGCCAGTGTGTGTGCAAAGTGCGATCCAGCGCGGCCACAAAGTAGTCACGATCAATCGGCTTCAGGATGTAGTCATACGCTCCACCCCGCAGGGCCTGAATAGCAAGATCATGGTCGCCGTGGCCGGTGATCAGCAAAGTGGGTGTCTCTGGCCGCAGTTCTTGTATCTTCGCCAGCAACTCCAGACCGTCCATGCCAGGCATCTTGATATCACTCACGATGGTATCGTAATCATGCGCTCGCATCAACTCGAGCGCTCTGTGAGCCGAGTTGGATACATCCACCTTCGCTTCAGGTAAGCGGAGAGATACGGTGTGGGGGAGGGCTTGAAGCAACGCCGGGTCGTCGTCAACAATGAGGATGTGCGGGGGGTGCATCTGCGATGGGTGCAAGAGAGGACGAAGAGAACTGTGTGACGACTCACTAAGTCGTGCGTGTTGTCCGCTCTGAAGACGAATGCTCACGTGATCGAGCGTGAACAGATACCATCCCGCTGTATCCAGAGCAAGCTGTCCAGGGATCCAATAGCCAAAGACAGAGACTTCCATGCTCTCACCGCCATACAACTCATAGCCGTCTAGTTCTAAAGAGTTCCATTCACTGTTATACGTCAACATCCCTGCTGCTTCACTTTTGTTTTTCTCATCGGGCATAGTCAAACTCCTTTCTTTCTTTAACACGGATACAACGAGCCAGGGCGTTTCATAGGTGATACGAGCATATGCTTTTTCACGATGAACCGACAGAAGAGCTAGATGGCGGGAGCCGTAGAACGTTGTGGGAGTATCTTCAGCAGGTGCGGGCGACAGACCAAGCTACTCTCTTCATGACCACACACGAACTGGAAGAGGCATACATCTATCTCTTACGTAGGAGTGATGGAGGTGCAGCATGAGGTCAATCACTGGTAGAAGAAAGGAAGAATGACTTCACCCAGGTGATGTTTGTCTCGTCCATCTCACGCTACCTGCTTGTTGGTGCCAGGTTTACTCGTGCGTCAGTGGCAATGAGAACCAGAAAGTGGACCCTTCTCCTGGTGAGCTCTGGACACCAACCTGCCCTTGATGTTCCTCGATAATGGTTTGGCAGATGTGTAATCCAAGCCCTAACCCGGTGCCGGAACCACGCTGCGCTTTAATTCTCTCTACCTGGTAAAAGCGTTCCCAGATGGCTTGCTGTTCCGTCGGGGACAGCCCTTGTCCCTCATCTTGCACCGAAACCCGCGCCATTGGCCCTTCGATCGCAAGGAAGACTTCAATAGGTCGGTCAGCCGGGGAGTACTTGAGAGCGTTGGTCAGATAGTTAGTGACAACCTGGCCGATACGATCAGCATCGGCCACCACAGGAGCAGTCGCCTCCGCAAGCACATGTAGACCAATATTGCGCGCGGGTGCCACCAGGCTTTGATCCTGAACAGCCTCACGGACAATTGCAAACAGGTCGCAGGGTTCCAGATTCAGTGCAATCTTGTTCGCCTGGATGCGCGAGATATCCAGCAGGTCGCCCACCAGGCGGTTCTGTAGTCGTACCTGACGCTCCGCACGTTCAAGCAAGGTTTGTATCAGTTCAAGTTTGCTAACCAGGTCGTCAGCATACGTCCCGTCCTCAGCAATGCTTTTTTTCACCTGACGAAGCGCCAGTTGAATGTTGCCGCTGATGGCCGTAAGTGGCGTCCTCAACTCGTGACCGGCCATGCCGAGAAACACATCCATGCGCCGGTTGGCTTCACGCAAGGCGAGCTCGTTTGCCTGTGCTTTTGCTCGTTCATAGAGCAGACGCTCACGCTCAATCACCAAGGCCGCAAGTTTCGCTATCGCCCTGGCGAGCGCCGTCTCCTCAGCCGTATATTCGTGTTCTACACCGCTATAATCCAGCAAGAGGATGCCGACCAGTTGATCGCCCACAAACATTGGCGCAATCAGCATTGTGCGCATACCAAACGGATTCGGTTGATCAACGAACAGTGGCTGCGTCAGGTCGAGCAGCAACACCTCATTTGCGCGCAGTCGGGAGACGAGTTCACGGTATGGACTGTCACTCAAGCGGCCATAGTGTTGCTGGTCGGCTCGCCACTGCTGTTCCTGCTCAGCAGTGAGTCCGACGGCTACTACAGGGCGCAACCTATCCGTCTCCGGTTCCAGGGCCATAATGCCAACACGACGGCAGCCAAGGATACTACACGTCAGATCGGCCAATCGCCGCGCAACTTCTGTCACAGTTGCTGGTGATTGCTCATCCACCGCCGGTTGCTCTAGCACGGAGCTGGCCTCATCAGGTACTTGCACGAGGGCCTCTGCCATTGCTAGCATAACCTTCAGCGTGTCCTGGGTACGTCGTTCCAGTCGTCGCCGCTCCGTCACATCGCGGTAGACACAGATTGCACCGATCGGGCGGCCTCCGAAAGTGTACACTGGGGCACCGGTGACGTTCAACTGTACTTCGTTCCCATCCTCTATCTGCAGTATTACATCCATTGCATTCGCGCTCGTCAAAACCTCCCCGTTTAGAATGCGCGAGAGCGGCGATTGCTCCTCGGAAAGGGGCTGAGCATGCTCATCGAGCATCCCTAGCACGGGTTTCCGTTCGCGTCGCAAACGGAGCGAGAATTTAGGTTTGGGCCTGCTATCCAATGCAAAAAGGCTGCGGGCGACGGCATTTGTCCGCAAAATGTGTCCGCGGTGATCGTAGACAATCACCCCATCTGCCATCGCCTCAAAGGTTGCCTCCAGTTCATTTGCCCGCTCCTGCTCCTCTTGCTCTGCAGAGTAGGCCCGGCGCCGGGCTGACTCCCGCTGGCCGGTAACGACAGCAATGATCACACTGGAAAGGAAGAAAGGCGAAATCGGCAAGAGAGGATTCCAGGAGGTCACATCAAGGCTGAGAGAAACGGGAATGTACATAGAGGCGAGAGCAGCGGTACTGACTAGCGCAGAGAAGATTGCCGGGCCAATACCCCAAATCATCGCCATTACCATGACTACGACGAGTAAAGGCCCGTCGTAGAAGGAGAAATGGGGAAACAGGTGTTGTACCCACAGTACTCCAAGCGATGTTACTCCAACAATAGGGATACTCATCACATAACCGGTAAAGGGACGACGCCACCGTGGTATCTGGGCAACGGAGCGTTTGTGCCTCTGCGCCTGCTGTTGCAGACGTAGAGAAACGAGAGGAAGGCTCCGGCTGTCAGTAGCTCCTTTTTTTGTGCTCATTTCTCCTCCTACACAGGTTTCGCTTCGCTGATGCAAGTATAGCCTATCAAGAGGGGTTGAGGCAACACGACTCACAGACTGGTTCCTCAAGAGAATTTCACATGAAAGCATGGGGAATATGGCTCATTTCCTTTGGATAGCCGTTATGAAAGTAGATCAGTGAATCTCTTTAGCTCTGTTTATTGATACACATTACAAGACCTACAGATCAACTGCACAATACAGCAACGCTGACAGCAAAACCCGCGATGAGGAGCGATCAACAGCGAATCCCGGCTAACAATCAGAGCGCTTTTCGAGCGGTAGCGAGTCATTCATAAAAGGCCCACACCCTCACTTGCACTCTGCCTATTGTTCACGTACAATTATCGTCTCTTCAAACAGACTCTTTGCTGAGTGTTTGTGTATGTTCCTCTCCCTTTCAAAGATATCAAACGGTCTCACCAGGGTAGAGGACGGTTTGTAAGGTGACCCAGGGAGCATGCGAAAGAGCGTGGCACATCGTTGCTTCATCCGAGAATGTTTCTGTCAGATAACGACCTTCGTACACAGGGATGACCTGTTGACGGCGAAATGGCCAGGGTGTGAGCATGAGTTTAGTGGGATCATCGCCGCACGCACAGAGCGTCAGCGTCGTCGTACCCGTGGCGGTAGGAACGTGCTCCCAGGACTGCGGAGACGTTCGGCCAAGGCAGATTGCAAGCGAGATCGCATCCCAGATCCCGACGAGCTGCCGGTTGTGCTCCACTCTCTCTTCGGTCGAATATGGCCTATAGTGTGGATCGGATCGCAGGCTGGCAAGCAGTTCTTCCTGGAAGGCACGCTCCTGCTGCAGGTACCGCTGGACAGCTCTGGCATTTTCGGGAAGATCATTGTCCGCATCGTAGCGCTGGTAGAGGCGGGTGCCATGAAGTGAGACCAGAAGAGCGGCGTAGCGCCCCTGTGGGAGAACACGTCTTGCGGCCTCTGACCAGAGCTGCACATGGAGTTGCCTGGGCATCTCAATGAAGCTATAGGGAAGGCCTGTCTGTAGGTTGAGCGTAGGCGCCTGTTCCCATGCAGTGTGACCAACGTCGTGTTGTTCTGCTCCCAAACAGACCTCCTCATTGGGTTCGACTGTACCAAAGCGTTCATTTCCCCAAGCACGCGCCAATTGGCCTGAAACCCACGCGTGCATCGGCTGCGTGATGGCTATCTTACCCTGCTTCACCTCTCGATACAGCATGCCAGCACTCCTTTCTTTGAGCACAGATTCAGTATTCCACTACACGGTCATAGTGTACCCCAAACTAGCATCTGCAAAAAGGCTTTTCCCTTGCAGCCCTCGCTCATCGTGTTTCATGCGCGATGCCCTGTTCGCTCTCTGGTCAAGCCAGGATCGTGTGTACTCGAGTAGACTCCAGCTTCTCCCATCTTGCCTCTCTTTCAAAAGCAGGGTACTATAGAGGGGGAGAGCGTCGTCACGAAGCCCGTTCGCTGCTCTTCCATCTGACAGCATAATTGACAGCTTAGCGGGTGAATCAAGCTGAAGTAATCTGAACGTATCTGAACACGTGCATGTGGCCCGTCTTAGGCCAGAGGCCGAACGAGCAAACTCGTTCCCCTGGTGGAGACGGCCGAAAAGGAGGCAAAAACGAGGCATGGAAGAAGCGGTTATCCTCTCGGCGGTACGCACTCCTATTGGGCGTTATGCCGGAAGTCTTAAAGACGTACGCCCGGATGATCTTGCTGCACTGGCGATTGCTGAAGCGGTACGGCGAGCAAACATTGATACAGGTAATATTGAAGATGTTATTCTGGGTTGCGCGAATCAGGCTGGTGAGGATAACCGAAACGTTGCGCGTATGGCCTTATTGCTGGCTGGACTGCCTATCGAGGTTGCCGGGCAGACCGTGAATCGGCTCTGCGGTTCTGGCTTGCAGGCTATCAATAGCGCGGCTCAGGCGATACAAACTGGGGCTGGCGATACCTTTGTAGCCGGAGGTGTCGAGAGTATGACTCGAGCACCATTCGTGCTCGGCAAGGCTGATAGTGGTTTCAGTCGCGCTATGAACCTGCAAGATACCACTCTGGGCTGGCGTTTCGTGAATCATCGTTTAGCTGCAATGTATCATCCGTATAGTATGGGCGAAACAGCAGAGAACGTGGCCGAAAGGTCACAGATTAGTCGCGAAGAACAGGACGCCTTTGCGCTCCGCAGCCACCAACGTGCTGTTGCAGCACAGCAAACCGGGCGATTTGCAGCAGAAATTGTTCCAGTGCCGATTCCTCAGAAAAAAGGTGAAGCGGTACTGGTTGCGCTCGATGAGCAACCTCGCCGTGATACGACGCTCGAGAAACTTGCCGTGCTGAAACCTGCATTCCGGAAAGATGGAAGTGTAACGGCTGGCAACTCTTCGGGTATTAACGATGGAGCAGCAGCTTTGGTACTGATAGCTAAAGGACGCGCTCAGAAACTGGGATTGACCCCTCGCGCTCGTGTTGTGGCGTCAGCCGTGGCTGGTGTTGACCCGGCGTACATGGGATTAGGCCCTATTCCTGCTACACAGAAGGTATTGCAACGTGCTGGACTCAATATCAGGGATATCGATGTGATCGAACTGAACGAAGCTTTTGCTGTGCAGGCGCTGCAGTGCATGCGAGAACTGGAGATTGACGAGGAGAAGTTGAACGTCAATGGCGGTGCTATTGCGCTCGGCCATCCCTTAGGATGTAGTGGAGCGCGGCTGGTAGTGACTCTCCTGTATGAGCTAGAGCGACGTGGAGGACGCTTCGGTTTAGCAACAATGTGTATCGGCGTCGGACAAGGTATCGCGACGATCATCGAGAGGTTGTAGGAACGCAATTTATTTGGCGGCGTCAAGTTGAGGTCGATCAGGCATTGGAACGAGGACGGGGGCAAGCCCCGTCCCTACTATACACGGGCCTAACAAGCGGGTTTTCCGTGTCTAGGTCGCCCTCGAGGACTGGTGGTCGTGCATTTATTCAACTTTCTCTCCATTGGCTGCCGACTTGTACGCCTCGTCCAATTTAGGTACTGTCTCAAACGCTTGAATTTCTGAAGGCACAATCCAGCGCAACTCTGTGGCCTCCCAGTCCAGTGCAATCGCGTCAGGAGTAAGTACTTCGAAAAGAAACGGATGGATATACCAGTGCCGCCCTATTGAGGCGTCTTCGTACTCGATAACCTTGCCCCGTTTAAGCATGTGTATCTGCTCGCCCTGCAAACCAGTCTCTTCACGAATCTCGGTATAAGCCTGTTCATCCGGCGTTACACCTGTTTCAAGGAAGCCGCTAATCGCTGCCCAGCGAGCGGTATAGCTCCCCACACGCTGGCTCCGTTGCACAATCAATAGACGAGGTTGATCCATATCTGTTCGTAAGAGAAAACAGGAGACAACATGAGTTTGTCGTAACTGCAAATGGGAATCCGTTCCTGGTTCATTTTGATTCATTGTGATTGCTCCTTATATCAAAAAGCGCTGCAGAAGCTTGAATGCCGATGAATATTCAATAGCAAATGGGAAGAATGGAATGCTATCTCCGCTCAATCCACACTGCTGACAATCTTGATATTGACGTATTAACCATCTTCTACCGCTGAGGACTGTAAGCTGTCCTATCTCGAATACAGTAGAATCTCCCTATCCGAGTTGTCGTCAGTCGGCTCGCCTCCCTGACAAACTAACTAGGCAGTACAAGTTGTTCATGTTCTTTCCTCCAATCAGCAATCTTCGGCATTCCAATGACTCAAATGCTACGACTTCTCCACTTCCTGCCGATATCAGTAATGATTATGTACTTCATAGGTAACTCTCATCAGCGGATTGGGAGGAGTCGCGTCCTCCAACGTAACAGCTTGATAAGTTGGCAGTCAGAGCGCTTTGCCCCTTGTGTGAGCCGCCTGCCGCTCTTGGGCGCATGTAGGCTAAGTTTTCCGCCCATAGTGCCTCCTACATACACAAGTCCAAAGTGTGCGTGTTTAACTAGCGTACCACGCTTCATTCCTTGACTGAGAGTGCCTCCATATGGCTTGCGTTTCCCCCCTCTTTCCGGTTCCCGTCTGTGTAATTGTCGACGATACCAGTGCAATGGCGTCACTGCAAGCAGGCGCAGGTTGTCCGGGGTGGGCTTGCCGCCTACCCACCAATGGGCCAGGCACCAGGCGTCGATGCAATGAGCCTCCCACACCTCTGCCGTTTTCTTGTTGGTTTTCTTGAGGCCAAGTTGGTCTCGCAGCTTCTTGGTTTCCCAACCTTGTTTCGTCAACACCGGAGCAAGCCTCATTAGCTCACCATAAAACCACCGCTTGCCGACTTCAAGGGGAGAAAAGCTCTGATCCCATCGTCGCCTGCCCGTCGTCTGAACTCTGATATCTTCGACCACATAGACTGCGATAGGATAGAGGGATAAGAGCCACCGGCATAGCCGCAATTTCCACTGCCAGCGAGCTTTCGTGGAGGGGGGGAGTTTCTTCGTGTTTCGCAAGCGATTGGCGCGTGGCTTCCGGCAGGGAGTATTGCGCCCCCGGCGCGTTCGGCGCATCTGGCGGCGGACCGTCACCGCCTCGGTGACCCAGTCCACTGTATTAGCCTGCAGGTTGAGGTACGTGTGGGCGGCGGATACAATGCTGTAACCTTCTTTTTTGGAGCCCGGGTCGATTCCGATAGCAATCGGTTGAATGTTGTTGTCAGAAGGCTCGACGTTAAGCCGAACGCAGAAGATGCCCTGCTTCCAAAACGGTGTGGCTTTCCCGCTCTTGATCCAGCGCCGCGCCCGGGCAGCGGTGGTGGGCATCAATGGTTTGTGGTTTTCATCGACAACAGGTACAAACATGTGCGATAAGCCTCCTTGCGGAGTTTTTACATTCCCTTCGCTGCTGACCATCAGAGAGGATACAAACTAGGGAGGTATTCGTATCGTCTTGCAGGCTGCCACGCCCAGTTGGTTCAGTTCCCTTCAAGCGCCCTGCTGCCAGAGCTTGGGTAAGCTAGTCTCGTGTAAGGCCTTGTGAGTCTCCCGATGGCTAGTCATTCGCACTCACAGGCCCCTCTCAGGGAGGGCAGTTACTTAACTCTATGCTTGACAGTTTAGATACCATTCCTATATAGTATGCTTGGCAAATAGCATATTTTTGGCGCTAAGGCGCAAGCATACATATGTGATCATTATACCGTTGCTAGAATATACTCTCTTCAGAGCAGACCAAAGGACATGATCGAACTGAGTATATTCTCCCATCTGACGATGGGTGGCCCCGAGAGGCTAGCGGTGGAAACCGTTGTGTCTCACCTCCACCTTTCCACAGTGGAGGTTTCTTACCAATGGCATTGATGATCCATGGTTTGCTCAATTCATCAAGTAGTACGGATATTCTAACATAATTTCATCTTTTGGGCAACATTTAGGTACCCTTTACACCCTTAAAGGCCTGTTCGCATTTACTTATTGGAGGTAGGCCAACGTGCAATCAACGGAAATCGTTATCGCCCTGGTGTTTCTGGTATTCGGGGCCAGCGTGGCTCTGGTTGCCGGATATGTTATCGGGACGACACGAAATAAACAATACTTTGCAGATAGCTTGCGCATCGAAAAGGAGGAAAGTGAGCAGAAGCTTATGGACCTCCAGATGCAACAGCGCGAGGCGCTACATGAAGCGCGTGACGAAACAGCGCGCTTTCGTGCGGCTATGGAACGAGATAATGCGGAGCGGCGATCCGAGTTGCAAAGACAGGAACGTCGTTTGCAGCAAAAGGAAGAAACGCTCGAACACAAAATTGAGGCAATGGAGCAGCGCGAGCGTAAAATTATAGCTCGTGAACGCACTGTGGAGCAAGCACACGAGGAACTAGAAACTGTCAAACGCGAGCAGTTAAAAGAGCTTGAACGTATTGCTCAACTTAGCGAAGAGCAGGCCAAAGAACTATTACTGACACGGATAGAAGACAAAGTGCGTACGGAAGCGGCGCGCCGAATTCGTATCATTGAAGAAGAAGCTCGTGAAGAGGCTGATGCGCGTGCCCGGGAAATCATCACGCTGGCTATTCAGCGCTGCGCCTCTGACCAGGTTGCGGAGGCAGTTGTCTCCGTCGTGCCATTGCCAAATGATGAGATGAAAGGGCGTATCATCGGACGTGAAGGACGCAACATTCGAGCACTGGAGGCAGCCACCGGAGTTGATCTGATCATTGATGATACTCCAGAAGCAGTCATTCTTTCAGGTTTTGATCCTGTGCGTCGTGAAGTAGCGCGTCTCGCATTGACCAGGTTGATCCTGGATGGGCGGATCCACCCTGCTCGTATTGAGGATGTCGTTGCGAAAGCACGCCAGGAAGTGGATTCAGTTGTGCGCGAGGAGGGAGAAAGAGCAGCGATGGAAGCCAATGTGCATGGTTTGCAGCCAGAGTTGCTCAAAATCCTCGGACGGCTTCATTTCCGTACAAGTTATGGGCAAAACGTGCTGGCGCACTCGGTTGAGGTTTCTATTCTCGCGGGAACGATTGCCAACGAGCTTGGAGCAGATGTGAATGTCTGTAAAACTGCGGCGCTACTTCATGACATGGGCAAGGCTATCGACCAGGAAGTTGAGGGGCCTCATGCTATTATCGGTGGTGAGATAGCACGCCGTTTCGGTAAATTACCCAAAATAATCCATGCGATGGTAGCACACCACGCGACCGAATCCGAGCCCCAGAGCCTGGAAGCGGCCATTGTACAGGCGGCAGATGCGATATCAGCAGCTCGACCTGGAGCGCGTCGTGAAACCATCGATCTTTACATCAAACGTTTAGAAGCGTTGGAACATATCGCAAACTCGTTTACTGGTGTCGAGAAATCTTTCGCTATCCAGGCTGGTCGAGAAGTGCGTATTATTGTGAAACCCGAAGAAATTGACGAGTTTGCAGCGAATCGCCTTGCCAGCGACATTGCTCATAAGATTGAAGAAAGCCTCGATTATCCTGGACAAATCAAAGTATGTGTTGTCCGCGAGACACGCTCAATCGATTATGCCAGATAATCGACTAACATCCGCTTATAACTCAGGGAGTTCAGAGGGCCGCGGTCCTCTTTTGCCGCCAGAGGTGACAAGAACAGGAGTGCAGAGGACGAAGTCCTTTGCCGGGGTGAGGGGTGTCCTGCTAACATCCCATCCTTGTTTGTCGCCGCAGGCGGCAAGTCTAAATGAGCAGAGAGAAAGTCTTTGTGAATATATATGACGAACTATATCGACCTACATACACATTCTACAGCATCTGATGGTATTTACTCACCAACTGAATTGCTGCACAAAGCACATGAAGTAGGCTTACGAATACTGGCCTTGACGGATCACGATACTACTGATGGGCTGGAAGAGGCAATGCAGGCAGCACAAACATTAGATATTGATCTCATCCCAGGCATAGAAATCAATACAGATATAGGTGGTGGAGAAGTACATGTGTTAGGCTATTTCCTTGAATTTTGGCGATCCGAATTTCAATCTGTATTGAAAGTGCTGCGTGATGCACGTGTACGACGTGGGCAGCGTATGGTTGAATTACTGAATGAACATGACGTAAACATAACCTGGGAACGCGTGCGTGAAATCGCTCAAGGATCAGTAGGTCGTCCGCATGTTGCCGAAGCGCTTTTAGAAGCGGGGTACGTGCAAACTATCGGCGAGGCATTTGATAGATATATTGGCGCGGGTTGCTATGCATATGTTCCGCGTTACAAACTAACCCCGAGTGATGCTGTGCGTCTCATAGCCAGTGCAAATGGCTTACCTGTCATAGCCCACCCCATCGAACTTCCAGGACTGGATGAACTACGTAACTGGCTGCCGGATTTATGTGAAGCTGGCATGGTAGGATTGGAAACATATTATGGACCTTACACATCTGCGAACGAGCGAGAATTGCTGGTGCTGGCACATGAATATAATCTGATCCCTACTGGGGGAACCGATTTTCATGGACCGGGTATCCATCCAACGCCTCTTGGTGGTCGTTATGTTCCTATCGAAGCAGTTGAGAGCCTGAAAGCCGAGGCTGCGAAACGGCGTGGTAAAACACCTCCGCCATTTGAGCTTCCTCCCCCCGAAAAAGAAAAATAATGAATTGAGGGTTCATATGCTGCCAGACAGCATATGAACCCTCAATTCATTACAAAGAGCGAGCCAGAAGGCCCTGTTCATTCATGGCAGGGATGAATGGCTCTTCCTTCTTTGGGGTCTGAGTGGGGGAAATGCCTGGACTGCGTCAGGCATAGAGGATTGACAGGAAGCCATCAGAAGGCTATACTACGAACAAATATTCAAAAGAGATGAAGCACCATGAAACGAGCCAGGACACCGACTTTTCTCATCGAGTTGCCCCTGGCGGCAGACTCAGTACAGAGCAGTCATCTTCGGGCACACCTGGAAGCAGGGCGCTGTCTCTATAACGCTCTGCTTTCTGAGGCCAACAAACGACTGAGAAAGATGCGCAGCGATCCGGAGTGGCAAGCCGCCTGTGCCATCCCTCGCACCCACAAACAAGAACGCAGTCGCGCTTTCTCCCGTGTGCGGCAGCAGTATCAGTTTTCTGAATACGCGCTGCACAACTACGCCAAAGGCGCACGCGTCTCCTGGATAGCGGATCATATTGATGCCACGATGGCACAAACCCTTGCCAGCCGGGCGTATCATGCCGTCAATCGTGTCTGCCTGAACAAAGCCCGACGGGTGCGTTTTCGCAGCAAAGGCAGAGGGTTAGACAGCGTCGAAGGCAAGCGCAACGATACCGGCATGCGTTTTGTCTTGCAACCAGCAGAGGCAGGAAATGCGGGCTGGCTCATCTGGGGCCAGGATCGCATCAGAGCCATCATCGATTGGGATGATCCCGTCATCCATCATGGCCTCTTGCACCCGATCAAATTCGTACGCCTGCTACGCCGTGCGGCACCCTCTCCGCAAGCTCAGGGGGCCGACTGCACTGGCCACCGGTATTTCGTCCAGCTGGTCCTGGCGGGCACAGCGCATCAGAAGCCGAAGCACCCAGCAGGTAACGACATCATCGGCCTCGACATAGGGCCATCGACGCTTGCTATCGTGCCACGAGAGGGGGAAGCACGCCTGCTCACGTTCTGCGCAGAACTGACCCCTACTGCTGGCAGACGGAGACGTCTGCAACGCCAAATGGAGCGTCAGAGACGGGCCAACAATCCAGACAACTATGACGACAAGGGGCGTATCAAGCAAGCTGGCAAAAAGCGCTTGCACTGGAAAGAGAGCAAACGCTACTCAGCCATCAGACGCCGTGCGGCAACCGCAGAAAGGAAACTGGCAGCCTATCGCAAGAGTCTGCATGGCAAGCTTGTTCACGACATCGTGCGGGTGGGTAAGACCATGCGCATTGAGAAGGCCTCGTACAAAGGCTGGCAGAAACGCTATGGAAAGAGTATGGGACTTCGCGCCCCAGGGATGTTTTTAGAGCACTTGAGACGCACAGTTGCAAAGACTGGCGGCATCCTGAGCGAAGTTTCTGCTTTTCAGACCAAACTCTCGCAGTATTGTCACGGCTGTAAGCGATATGTCAACAAGCCCCTCTCCCAGCGCTGGCATCATTGTCCCTGTGGAGTTGGGCCGGTGCAGCGTGACTTGTACTCAGCGTTCTTGCTGGCCTATCTGGAACCGGAAGATACTATCCCCTCCATCTCCCTGAAAGAATGGGAAGGTGCGGAACTGCGCCTGCGAGCTGAGATGGAGCGACTGCAACAACGTGCGAATGAGGGGCAGTCATTGCCTCGAAGCTTTGGTATTCCCAGAGCCGGAGCGCGTCGGCTCGAAATTCTTGAACACCCACGACAAGAGCTTTTCCTCCCTGAGGGGGCGGAAAAGAAGCGTCGGCGGGGTCACAAGAACCCCCGCCATTGATGGCGGGGAGTCTCAGATCCTCCTCAAACCTTCTCTGCGTCCTGCATCACTCCAACGGCTGGTTTCAGCACCATTTTCGAATGCTGGCCCACGACGCAGTTTCTCCTCCTTCACTTGTTCTTGCATCAATAAAGCTCCCACGAGTGCCGCGACCTGAGTGTTATCAGGCAGCTCTTCTGCTTGCTGGCTTTCCTCCTGCTCAACATGTGCAACATGTTTCTGGTGAGCGGCATGCTTCTTCCTGGATTCCCACTCTTCCGCAACAAAATCTGTCGACAGATCGCCACTGATAAAGCGCTGATTTTCCATCAGCCAGCGGTCAAAGGGCAACGTTGTACGCACACCCATAATTTCATACTCTGCAAGTGCTCGATGCATACGCGCAATTGCTTGCGTTCGATCTCTCCCCCAGACAATCAGCTTGGAGAGCAAGGGATCGTAAAACAATGGAACCTGCAATCCCGCATACAATCCGCTATCGACACGGACTCCTGGGCCGGAAGGCTCTTGCAGGACTTGAATAGTGCCTGTCGCGGGTAGAAAACGATTGTCAGGGTCTTCTGCTGAAATACGGCACTCTATAGCTGCACCACGAAGCTGCACCTGTCTCTGTGTAAAAGAGAGCGGTAACCCGGCGGCAATACGGAACTGCTCCTGTACAAGATCAATACCAGTGCAGAACTCGGTTACAGGATGCTCAACCTGTATACGCGCGTTGACTTCCAGAAAATAGAAACTGCGGTCAGGTCCAAGTAAAAACTCAGCTGTGCCTGCATTCACATAAGAAATAGCGCGGATCAGGTTAACCGTCGCGGATGTGATACTATGCCGCAATTCTTCATCCAGGGCAGGCGAAGGACATTCCTCCACCAGCTTCTGGTGACGACGCTGGATGCTGCACTCGCGTTCACCCAGGTGTACAACGTTCCCATGTGTATCGGCAATAAACTGTACCTCGATATGACGAGCAGGGTAGATCGCTTTCTCCACATACACCCGGTCATCACCAAAAGCGCTTTTGGCTTCGCTACGTGCAGTTCGCAGCGCGGATGCCAGATCCTTTGGATCTCGTACAAAGCGAATACCTTTACCACCACCACCGGCGGCTGCTTTCAGCAGCAAAGGATAGCCTATTCTCTCAGCGATATGTTGTATGCCTTCATCATCTATCATATCGGTCATGGCGCCTGGAACGATAGGTACGCCAGCTACCTGCGCAGCACTGCGCGCTGCCGTCTTCTCTCCAACCGCGCGTTGTACTGTTGCCATAGGTCCGACAAAAATCAGTCCTTCATCGCTACAAGCTTCTACGAACAAAGCATTCTCTGATAGAAAGCCATAGCCGGGATGGATAGCCTGTGCGCCTGATCGTTTAGCTGTTTCAATAAGAGTAGGAATATGCAGGTAACTCTTTGAAGCCTGGGAGGGACCGATATGATAAGCCTCATCGGCCATGCGAACGTGCAAAGCATTACGATCAGCATCACTAAACACAGCCACGCTTGTTAAGTCAAGTTCGCGACAAGCTCGAATGATACGTACCGCAATTTCACCACGATTGGCAATGAGTACTTTCTGAAAAGGCCATTTGTGATTGGAGATTGTATGCATTGGAAGCTCCCTTTCGAGCTTGCTTGTTCTACTTCTAGAGTAGTATAACACATCCTGCTTCTTACCAGGTTATAGCTATTTTGGGTCATACTGCATTGGTCGTGAGGGAGACATGACGAATAGATAATATATAATATATATGATGAAGTTGAGGAGACACCTCCATGAATGGATATATCTGTAGTTCAGCCCTGGGGCTGCTACAGTGTATCCATCATTGTTTATCCACCTATATTACCCATTTGGTTCATAAATACCTCTCTTGCTTGTAATTTTTTTACTAGATTTGTTACACTCTCCCTGGGGTTGCATATCTTCCGCAATTGCATGTTCATGCATGAATTGCGTTTCAGACTTCAAGAAAAAGGAAAAGCCCTGTAGCTGGTGCATATGTCCTCTGCCCTCCAAAGCAGAAGTGCTCCAAGTGAACCTTTAGGGCTACTGAAAAGAGTGAAACACGTTCGTATCTGGGGATTGCTTGCCTTAGTTGCGCTCATTATTTCCCTGCCTTTTGTGTTTAGTGATCCAACTTTCACCTCGTTAGGAG
>Ga0116218_1000774_pt1 | contig 21489 bp, 20 predicted proteins | sample Sb_taG_2_FD_88966 | JGI IMG/M metagenome (GOLD analysis project Ga0116218, IMG submission 88966) | Peat soil microbial communities from Weissenstadt, Germany - Sb_50d_5_LS metaG | ecosystem: Environmental > Terrestrial > Soil > Wetlands > Peat | place: Germany: Weissenstadt | collected 2010-09-21 | reverse complement strand
CTATGTGTCGGGAGAAATCGACAACCTCGCTTCCGACATGCGGATCGAAGTCAAGCAAGCCCTCTGGGTGCCCCTGGCCGACGCGACGCGCCAGCTTGCCCATAGCAACGAGCGCAACGTGCTACGGCAGGCGCGGGAGTACGTGGAAACCGAAGGCCTCGCTTCATAGGAAATTGCAATCGCCTCGCGACCCCACGTAGGGACAGCCGCCCTCGACTGTCCCTACGCCTGCTTTTGCAGCGCCCGATCGATGGCCTTCTTTTCCTCTGGCGTCAGCCGTCGCGCCGAGCCCTTCTTCAGATCGCCCAATGCAAGTGGCCCAATCGACACTCGCACCAGGCGCAAAACTCGAACCTCCAGGGCTTCGAGCAGACGCCGAATTTGCCGGTTTTTGCCTTCATCCAGCGTGATTTCCACCCAGCTATTTTTGTCTCCGTGCCGCAGCAGGCGCGGGGCCTTGGCCCGCAGGGTTTCCCCACGGTCGCCCTCACCCGCGCACCCTTGAGTGATTCTCGCGAGCAGATCGGCGTCTGCAACACTGTCCACCTGCACGTGATATTTCTTGTCCAAATGACTAGCGGGCTCGGCGATCTTTGCCGCCCACTCCGAATCGTTGGTCAAAAGCAGCAGCCCTTCGCTCGCCTTATCCAAGCGCCCCACCGGACCAACCCACGGCAACCCGGGCTCGAGCAGACCGTAAACTGTTTCGCGCCCCTTCTCGTCGTAGGCGGTCGTCACTATGCCGCGCGGTTTATTCATGATGAGGTAGATTACGGGCGTTCGGTCGAGCGGCGCACCATCGACCTCAATGCGGTCATCGATGCGGGAGTTCGTTCGACCGTCGGGCATTCGCACCGGAGTTTCCGGATTCCGCGCGATCCGGCCATTCAGAGTGACCCGTCCCGCACGAATCAAGATCGCCGCCTGGGACCGCGAGCAATAGCCCATTTTGGAGAGCGCTCGCGCCAAGCCAACTCGTTTCTGCGCTTTCACATCTCTATGCTAAATGGGTGCTTGCTCGGCGGTGAAGGCGCGTGAGGTCTTTCAGAGGGAAGGTCGGTCTTTCGCAGCCGACATGCGCTGCCCGCCTCAGTGGCGATAGATTTTCTGAGCGCGGTGGGTGGTGTCGACGGGAACGAGTTCGGGCTGTCCGGGCGGAACGCTTGCATTCGCGTTACCGGCGACGGGCGGGGCGATGACTGCAACCGGCGTGGCTGCCACCGGGTCGGGCTTGACGCCAACTTCGTCGCCGCGGAAGTAGCGGTCTTTGTTTTTGGCGGCACGCATTTCCGGCATGGCGGTGTAGGGCTTCGAGTAGTCGTTGTTGGCGTTCCAGAAAAGAAAGCCGATGCCACCTTTTTGCTTGGCTACCTCGGCCTGTACCTCAATGTACTGGGGCGAGTATGTCTTGGTGCGCCAGGCAAAGGCTTGTAACCAGGGGCGAATCACCACCCCGCTGTCTTTAGTGATGGCCATGAAGCGGTCCATGGACTCGCCGATGAAATGCTCGGGCGCGTCGCCGGGACGTGCGATGCCGTCCATGCCGAAGAAGTGCGAGGGGTAGATCATGGGCGAAAGCACGTCACAGTGCTTGGCCATGGCTACGATGTCCTGCCCAGTGTGCGAAAGATCGACGGGACGCTGCCACGCCATGATTCCGAAGACGTCGAGCGAGAACAGTGCACCAGTCGGATGGATCTGGGCGTAAGCGCGCTTGAGGAAATCGGCGATCACTTCCGAGCGCAGCAGGTCCTTTTTAGTTTTCGGCCGATCGGTTGGAGGCCCGACAGTTGTGGACAAGGGGCAAACGCCGTCTTTACAGTTGGGTTCGGGATGCTGGGCTTGGAAGGCGAAAACGGCGTCTTTCTGGTCGCCTTCGGCAGGGAACCGGACGTAGTCGAACTGCACTTCATCGACTCCGGCCTGGGCTACGAACTTGGCCAGGGCGATGTCGTAGTCTTGCACCTTCGGGTTCGACGGATCAGTCCAGACCAGCTTGCCGTTCTCGCGCCAGGGCTGGCCGGTGCTATGGGACTTCACGGCCAGTTCCGGATGGGTGGTGACCAGATGCTCGTCGCGGAAGATGGCGATGCGAGCAATGGCGTGCATGTTTTCGGAATGCAGGAAGTGAACGAACTTCGGCAGGTCGGGAATATAGTGGCGCTGTCCGGTGGCCAGCGGGTTATCGAAGGCAATGTTGACGATGCCGTCGCTATCTTTAATATCGAACACAACCGCGTTGCCGCCAACTTCGCGCCAATGCCGGATGATACGCATTCCATGATCGCTGCCCGCCATTACGCCGGTCAGATAAATGGCGCGGACTTCGAAATCTCTTGCAACTGGCACAGTCTTCTCTACAATAGGCGATTCGAGAATTCCGGGGATGATGATCTGCTCTCCGGATTTGAGGAAGACCCCCTGTCGGTCGTGGTTGGCTTGACGGATGGCATCGGCCAGTTCCGCAGAGGTAAGAAACTTGGTCCGCTTCAGATATTTGCGGGCGACGGAGGGGATGCTGTCGCCACGCTGTGCCTGGTAAAGATCGGATCCGGGGGGCACGATAACGGGGACCGGTGCTGGGAGGGCGCGCGTCTTGCTGGCGTCGGCTTTTGCCTGCACCAACTGCCCGCTGTGCGGATTCTGTATAGCGGCTGTGGGCGGGGCAAGAAGAAAGCTGGACACGGCCAGCCGGAACAGGAACGCGGCCATGCTCGCTATCGAGAGTCTGGCTTGCGATAGTCTGGCCTGCGATAGTCTAGCCGTCGAGAATCGCGACAAAGGGTAGTCTCCAGGGTATGAGTCTTATGAAGTCTGTGTCTGATTGTGGAGTACCGGTTACCAGGCCTGCCAGTTACGTCAGGCCAAGCGATTTACGGCTTACCGGACATGGGCGTAAGAGTGGTTGGGAACGCTAAGGAAAGTTCCCGCAGTCTGCAAAGAATTTCTCTTGTGGAAACTGTGGGTAACATGACCGACGTACCGTAAGGCGGGCTAGCAGCATCTAAAGCGATGAGAAGCGGGGGATTACGAAGCTTCCGGAGGATGGCTAGCGGCTTGCACTATGGTAGGAGCGGGCGAGGGAAATGTACCCATCCTCCCAGTTGGCAAGCAAGTGACACAAAATGAGCAGATTCGCAGAAAACATGCAGCTCCCGGAAAGGAAACCAGGGCCCGAACCGATGAGAACGAACCTCGCGACCGTACTTGACCCTAGCCGCCGCAGCAACGATGCCCGTGACTTTGAAGCCGCCCTGCGCCGGAAGATTGTCGGTCAGGATCAGGCGATCGAAAAGGTAGCCGAAATCTATCAGATGTTTCTGGCCGGGCTGAATGCGCCGGGCCGTCCCGTGGGCAACCTGCTTTTCCTGGGGCCGACCGGGTCGGGCAAGACTCGAGTAGTCGAAGCGGTGGCGGAGTCGCTGTTCGGCGACGCGCGGGCCTGCATCAAGATCGATTGCGCCGAGTTTCAGCACTCGCACGAGATTGCCAAGTTGATCGGCTCGCCTCCGGGGTACCTGGGACACCGCGAGACCCATCCGTTGCTGACGCAGGAAGCGCTCAACCAGTGGCATACCGAAAAATTGAAGCTGTCGATCCTACTGTTCGACGAAATCGAGAAGGCTTCCGACTCGCTGTGGCAACTGCTGCTCGGAATTCTGGATAAGGCGACGCTCACGCTCGGCGACAACCGGCGCGTCGACCTCTCGAGCTGCATCATCATCATGACCTCGAACCTGGGCGCCGCCGAGATGAACGGCTTGGTGGATGGCGGCTTGGGCTTCGCTCCGAAAGCGGTGCAGGTGGACGACTCGCTCGACGGAAAGATTAACCGCTCGGCGGTGGATGCGGCGCGGCGCAAGTTTGCGCCCGAGTTCATGAACCGCATCGACAAAGTCGTCGTGTTCAAGACGCTGCGTGCCGAGCATCTGCAGCAGATCCTGGAAATCGAACTGGGAATGGTGCAGCAGCGAGTGTTGATGGCAGCGGGCGCGCACCAGTTTGTATTCAACTGCACCCCGGAAGTGAAAACCTTCCTGCTTGCCGAAGGCACCGATCCGAAGTACGGGGCGCGGCACCTGAAGCGCGCGATTGAACGTCATCTCGTTTTTCCGCTGGCTAACCTGGTAGCGACTGGGCAGGTGAAGCTGGGAGATTTCGTTCGCGTCGATCTGCTGGGCGAGAGCAAGCTCACCTTTGTGAAAGAGGCGGAAGGCGCGATGGTGCCCGTACTGCTCGAGCGTTACGGAGCGGCAGCGGCCATGCCGGCGGCGTTGGCAGCCAGAGCGGCGCGTCCGGTGGCACAACGCAAGGAGTTTGGGGCTGGGCTCAACGAGAATAAGTAAGTCAAGTTGCTGGTAGGTAGGGACACCGCGTGAGCGGTGTCCTTTTTTGTTTAGGCTCTTCTTGCTTCAGGCCTGCCCGCCACCATCCACGACGAGGTGAGTCCCGGTGATCCATTGCGCCATGTCACCGGCGAGAAACAGAACGGCATTCGCGACATCGTCCGTTGTCCCAACCCGGTGGAGCGGACGATTGGCGGCTTCTTTCATGAACTGCTCGGGATTTTCGCCAAGTTGGCGGCACTCACTCGCCAGCATTGGAGTATCGATATCGCCCGGACACACGCAGTTGACGCGAATGTTGTCTTTTCCGTGATCGATCGCCATGGCCCTGGTCAGGTTCAGCAGTCCCGCTTTCGCCGCACAGTAGGCAGCCGCTTTTGCGCCTCCTTTTAGTGACCAACCCGATCCGGTATTGATGATGGCTCCGCCTCCGTTGCGGATCATGTGTGGAATCACTTCGCGCGAAATCAGGTATGCGCTTTTCAAGGTCACATCGAGAACCGCGTCCCACTCTTCTTCTTCCAGAGTCAGGACATCTTTTCGGATCACCATACCGGCATTGTTGCAAAGGATGTCAGCATGGCCATACGCGGCAATCGTCCGCTCCACCGCCTGGCGGCAGTCGGAGCGCGAACGAACGTCGCACGCGATCGCTATGGCCTTGCCACCGTCTCGCTGGATGCTGGCGACTGCCTCCGTTGCACCCTCGACGTTCCTGTCAAGAACGGCAACCGCGGTTCCCATCTCCGCCAGACGGACTGCGATCTGCCGGCCAATTCCAGACGCCGCGCCTGTGACTATGGCGACCTTGCCCTCAAGGGACAGCATCCGCTCGGCTCTATCGCGAATTTTCTCGGGGTCCATTCCAACCTCGCGTCGCGGGTTTCATTTGACCAAGTGTATTTTCTGTCGGCCTGCTTACTCCAATGCCTCCAAAGCGTGATCCATGGCAATTAGTGTTTGGGCAACGTCGCCCGCGCTGTGGGCGCCCGTCACGATCGAGTGCAGCGTCGCTGCCGGACTTGTGTACACGCCGTATTCGAACAACTTCAATGCCAGGCGCTGATACTTTTTGCGATCCACAAACAGGCAAAACTCGCGATAGTCGCGGATGCATGCCTGGTCGGTAAACATGATCTGGAACATGGGACCGACGCGCTGAACGATGGCAGGCGTTCCTTTCCGGCGGAAGAGTTCAGTCAGTCCCGCCGCGAAATGATCGGCCAGATCCCAAATGTGGCGAAAGGCTGCGCCGTTATCGCGCATCAGCTTGCGCAGGTTTGCACGGGCGGCGTGGAGCCCGATGCGCGAGGCGTTGTGCGTGCCGTAGTGCAGAACACCTCCGCTGGCGAGCGCGCGCATCACTTCGGCGCGTCCGGCAAAAGCGGCGACGGGAAGTCCGCAGCCCAGCGCTTTGCCAAACGTGACAATATCCGGGATAGCCGGTAGTGCTGCTGGCAGCCGCCGGGTGCTATGCGGAAGCCAGTGACGGTTTCATCCAGGATAAAGAGAATGCCGTTTTGCCGGGTGAGCTTCTGCAGGCCTTCGAGGTAACCCTCCGCAGGCGGAATCACGCCCATGTTCGCCATCACGCCTTCGGTGATTACCGCAGCGATCTGGCCAGGGTGATTCTGGATGGCGCGTTCGAGAGAGGGCAGGTCGTTCCAGGGGACAACAATTGTGTCCTCGAGAGCGTGGCGATTGAGGCCGGAGCTGTCTGCGATCTTGACTGGATCGCTGCGCAGCCCCACTGCTCCTGGCGGTAGTGGGTTCGACGCCACCAGAATATCGTCGTACCAGCCGTGGTAGTGGCCCTCGAACTTCAGGATCTTCGGCCGGCCGGTGTAGCCGCGCGCCAGGCGGAGAACCGCCATCACAGCCTCGGTTCCGGTGTTCGCAAAACGGACCACCTCGGCGTTGGGCACGACTTGCCGCAGCAACTCGGCCACTTCAATTTCAATTTCGGTGGCGGTGGCGAAATGGGCGCCCGTAGCCGCTCCCTCCGCAATCGCCTGTGTGACTTCCGGGTCCGCATGTCCCCAGGGGAGCGCGCCGAATCCCATCATCCAGTCGATATATTCGTTTCCGTCAACGTCGTATAAGCGGGATCCCTGCCCACGCTGCATGAAGATCGGATAGTCGCCATAGTTGGCTGGCCCCCGGGAATTAGAGCTTCCGCCCTCGACCAGAACACCCGCCGCCCGCTGATACAGCCGCTTTGATTTCTCCGTACAGAAAGCTGTCGCGCTTTTTGGCCGCAAGTTCCCTCCTGCTGACAGGCGCATAGACACTCGCACACACAGCAACAACTACACTTTTACTACAGTTGAGAGGTTCCAGGCGGGGGCAGACTCAGCGCATCGGGTCCGGATAGCCCATAGCCTGCTCGAAACAAGGAGGTAATCATGGTGCCGGGAGGGGGAGTCGAACCCCCAAGGGCCTAAGCCCGGCGGATTTTGAGTCCGCTGCGTCTGCCAGTTCCGCCATCCCGGCGTGGGAGGCAAGTGATTGAGACTAAAGCTTAATTCACTTTTCTCTCGTTGTCATCTGTGCGCTTTTCTTCACGACCATGACTTTTCTACAGTTGAAACAATATGGTGTGAAGCGATTGTGTGAAACGATCTGAACCCTTTCTGCACTATCCCTTTAAGTGGAAGACATCGCGCTGTACGGTGATGAGCCACAGTTTAGGATTTCAACCTGGAAACTCCCGGCTGAGATCCAGTAAGGTGCCGGAGTCGAAGGGGAAGCGGCTCCGGCGCTTTGTGCACAATCTTCTCCAGCGGAACATAACAGATCAGAGGACGTGGACCGGACCGCCGTCCCCAAGTTTCAGGAGTTTCAATCTTCCCAATGCGCACTGCGCGCTCCATCTCGCCGATCGGCCGACTTCGCAGCACCCACACCGTTCTGAAACATCCGTTGCCGACGCTCGCCACGGAAAACGGCCACGCTGGGCCATCGCAAGTGCTACACTGGCTGCCACTTCCGGCTCCCCGGGGCAGGCTCTTGCAATTCCACTCCTTTGACGAAGCCTACGTTGCGCGTCTGCGGGCGGGAGATTTTCGCACCCAAGAGCATTTTGGCGCCTATTTCACCGCTCTGATCCAAGTGAAAATGCGCTCTCGACTGCCGTCGCGAGAGGCCATCGAGGATGTGCGTCAGGAAACCTTTGTCCGGTTCTATGTGGCTCTGCGCGAGGGAAAAATCCTGCATCCGGAGCGCCTGGGATCGTTTGTGAACTCGATTTGCAACAACGTCTTGCGGGAACATTATCGCGCGGACGCGCGCCATAGTTCGCTGGATGACGAAGACCAGAAACGCGAAATTCCCGCACCTGCGATAGATCTGCTGGACGTCCTCACCGCCAAAGAAACGGAAAAGAAAGTCCGGGAGATTCTGGACCAGCTTCCAGAACGCGATCGGCGGTTGCTCCGCGAAGTTTTCCTCGACGAGCGGGACAAGGACGAAGTATGCCGAGACTTCGGCGTTGACCGGGAGTATCTGCGGGTGTTACTGCATCGTGCCAAACAATCTTTTAAGTCGTTGTATAAGAGAAATGCTGGAAATGATTCGCCGGAATTTACTCCGGCCTGATGATGTGCAACGCTGGGTAGCGCCGGCGCACTATTAATTATATGAGGGGGCATTACATGGACCACGATTCAGTGGTTCGTCAACAAATGACGGAAAGATATCTGCTCGACGAACTCGATCCCGGGACTCGGGACGAATTTGAGGAGCACTTCTTCGATTGCCCGGATTGCGCGCTCGACGTCCGTGCGGGCGCTTTGTTCGTGGAGCAAAGCAAGGTTGTGTTGGCGGAACAATCCGAGCCCGTTCCCGCGCGCCTGCCTGTACGTCTCCCGGTCGCGGCAAAACCGGGATGGCTCGCGTGGCTGCGCCCGGCAGTGATCGTACCGGTGATGGCCTTGCTGCTGGTAACAATCGGGTATCAGAATCTGGTCACCTATCCGCAACTGCGGCAGGAATTGAACAGTCCGCAGGTCTTGCCCTTTGCGTCGGTCAATGTCGGCACTTGGGGAGCTGGCGGGCCGCTGATTACGATCAGCCCAGGAGAAGGTTTTCTGCTTTTTGTGAGGATCCCGCCTGAGGAAGGCTACTCCCATTACACGGCGGAGTTATATAATCCTGCGGGTAAGGTGGAATGGTCGCTTACGATTCCAGCAACCTCGACACAAGATCAGTGGCCAGTTAGGGTACCAGGAGCGAATCGGAAAGCGGGCAGTTATATCTTGAAGGTACGTGGAGTTACTGCCGCGGGCGAAAGTAAGGAAGTCGGCGGGGCATCATTTGAATTACAAATTCAGAAGTAAGCCCAAACGGGAGGAGTGACAACATGGCCGCAAATCCGAAATCACCTGTGGAATCGGGGACTGCCCGGGAACGGTCCCACGTGTATCACGCTGAAGCCTACGTACTCAGTGGCCAACTGGAGCACCCCATCAAACAGACGATCGAACCGTATGCACGCGTTGCGTTAGAGACCCGTCGCGAAAGCCTCGTCACTCAGAGGGTCGGGGAAACCAACGTGGAAGGCCTGATTTCATTCAAGTCGGGGCACACCCGCGTGGTTGGCACCCAGGTCAAACAAAAAACGGATATCTTTGGCAACGATCACGCTGGCTGGGTGACGCTGTCGACGTCGGTCCTCGAAGGATTCAATGTCGTCGATATGCTTACGGCCGATCGCGTAGTGGCGCAGGTATCCACCGAGCACCCGGTGAAACAGGGCCATGTGCCCAAGGTGACGTTCCTGGGCACGCGCTTTGAAAACCTGCGGATTGGCGGATACCCGGTTGAGGTGGAACTCGATCTCGGGATTTGCGGCAACAAGCCGGAAGGCGACCGGCCGTATCTCGAAGACATCGACTTTCTTGATCGCGTCGAGCGTCAACTCGATGGCATTGCCGATGCCAAGGGACTCCCTGAAATCCTGGAGAAGAAGTACGGCGCCGAGATCGCGTACATCGACGATCTCAAGCAGCGCGCCAAGCAGGGTGCGCACGTGGGCGGGAACGGCTATTCTAAGCTGCAACTGAAATGTTCACTGGTCAAAAGCATCGGGCCGATTCCGATTCCCGGGGTAAGGACGTTCGGGAATCTCATCTTCATCCCGAACTTTGGCACCGTGGCCCTGGCCGAAGTCGAAGTCGGGGTGTCGCCCGGCCATGGTGGTTCTTCAGAGAATATGCCAGATGGTTCTTCGGCGGAACCGAGCGACAGCAACTACTTCACTCTGAACATGATGAAGACGCATCTCGGCTGCCCCACTGCCGGACCCCTGAACGGCCCTGTTGTCTATGCCAATGGGTCGAAGGGCCCCGGAAAGTAAGGGCGCGCCGACGGACAAAAAAGTCCGGGATAGTCACCAGTCTTTCCTTTCTGCTTCTGGCCTGCGTGCTGTCATGCAGTCGTGACAGCCCGCAGGCCGCCTTTGATCACGCGTACCAGACTCTTCTGCATGGCGATCTGAAACAAGCTCAGGACGAAGCCCATCGCGAATGCCAACGGTTCCAGGGTTCGAACCCGGAGTGGGCCTGGAAGTTCCGCACCCTCGAAGCCAGAGCAGAAATCCAGCGCGGGCTGTACGAAGATGCCCTGAAGCTCCTCAAGTCCACGCCATTGCCTTCTAACCAGCCAGACCTGGTCATCCCTATATTGACTCTTGTTGGGGAGGCCGATGCCAATACGCACGACTTCCCTGAAGCGGAGCGCTCGCTGAACGATGCAGCGGCTCTCTGCGATACTTCCGCATCGGCGAGTTGCGGATACGTTCTCAAAGCGCGCGGTCTTCTGGCCACCGAACTGAATCAGTGGGAGTCCGCGGAGCGGTTATTCGAACTTAGCCTTGCCTTCGCACGCTCTCACGGGGACGCGTTACTCGAATCCTATGCTCTTCTCAACTTGGGGTATGAATCGCTCGCCGAAGGGCGCTTCGATGAAGCGGTCGACAGGGCGGAAGCCGCATATCAGACTGCGAAGGCCGTTGGCGCCCGGAGGCTCGAACTCATTGACCAGATCAACATGAGTTGGTCCTACTACATGCTCGGCGACTCCGATAAGGCCTTGGAATTGTCATTGGAGTCGGAGAAGCTGGCGTCGCAACTTGGTGATGTGCGTGACCAGGAGAACGAACTCACCAACATCGGCTACATCTACATGGACCACCGCAGGTTTGCCCTGGCCGCACAGTCATTTCAGCAGGCCCTGGGTCTTGCGCGGGGAATTAATGCAAAAGAGGACGTCTACAATGCTCTGCGCGTGCTGGCGCGGCTTTCTCTTCAAACCGGCGATCTTGCGAATGCAAGCCAGTATGCTCAGGGAGCCGTGGAGATCGCACGAGAAGACCGGAACCATCTCGACGAGCTCTATCCGATGCTCGTCCAGGGGCAGATCGCGGCTCGGCGCGGCAATACCGGCCAAGCGGAGAAGACGTTTCAGCAAGTTGAACGCGACAAGACTTGTCCGGTTTTTCTAAAGTGGGAGGCTGAGCATTCGCTCGCGCGCCTGTACGAGGACGAAGGGCGCCCAGATTCCGCAGACCGTGAATATCGCGCGGCGCTGGCCACCTTCGAAGCGGCTCGCGACACCGTGCGGCATGAGGACTCTCAGCTTTCTTTTCTTACCAACGCCTCCCGCATTTACGACGACTACGTTCATTTCCTGGTCGCCCGTCGCAAAACGGACGACGCCCTGCGCTGGGCGGACCACAGCCGCGCCCGCACCCTGGCCGAAGGACTGGGACTGCTGGCCAAGGGAGCTTACACTGGCCCTCCGTCGCTGAATCCTCAACAAATCGCTCGACGCGCCGGAGGTACAGTTCTTTTCTATTGGCTGGGTGAAAAGCAGTCTTACTTGTGGGCGATCACGCCGCAGAAGACCAACTGGTTTGCGCTTCCTCCCGGCGCCGAAATCAATGCGGCCGTTGAGCGCTATCGCCAGGCGCTCGTCGGACCCCAAGACGTTCTCACATCGGCCGACTCGGATGGCCGCGGGCTCTATCTAACGCTGGTCGCGCCCGTGCAGGCGTTGCTGAAGAAGGATGCGAAGATTTTCATCATCCCGGATGGCAGCTTGAACAACCTGAATTTCGAAACTCTTCTTGTATCCGAACCAAAGTCGTCCGGACCCAACGGAATCGAAGCCAGGTTGCACTATTGGATCGAGGACGTGACCATTGCGAATGCCAGCTCGTTGCGTGTGCTCGGCGCGGCGCGCGCGGATAGCCAGGGAAAGCGCGATCGCAGCTTGCTTCTCTTCGGCAACAGTGTTGCGCCAAATGATAAATATCCCGAGCTCCCGAAAGCCACGGCCCAGATGGAAAGCGTGGCCCGGCATTTTCCGACGGCCGAGCAACGGATATTTGCGCGCGAACAGGCGACCCCGGCAGCGTATCTGACAAGCAGTCCAGAGCAGTTTTCCTACATTCATTTTGTTGCGCATGGAACGGCCAGCCGGCTGAGCCCGCTTGACTCCGCGATTGTACTGTCTAAGATTGCACGGTCGAAGATCGCAACCTCCACGACCGATCTGTCAAAGGTCGACGTATCAAAGCCTGGCCCGTCGGGGGGCAGCGCCGAAAGCGACTCTTTCAAGCTCTACGCTCGCGACATCATTCGCCATCCCTTGCGCGCCGATCTCGTCACCATTTCGGCTTGCTATGGCGCGGGCGAACGGGCGTACTCGGGCGAGGGACTGGTCGGGCTCTCCTGGGCGTTCCTCAGAGCCGGCGCCCACCACGTGGTCGCCGCCTTGTGGGAAGCGACTGACGCTTCCACCGAGCAACTCATGGATAAGTTCTACGACGAGCTAGACAAGGGAGCACGCCCGGATGCCGCTCTGCGCGCCGCCAAATTGTCGTTGCTTCGGGGCAGCGGATTCCACAATCCGTTTTACTGGGCGCCCTTTCAACTTTATGCCGGATCGTGATTCGTGACTAGTGGAGAGCCGGGCGTCCCCGCCCGGCGGACGGGCGAGACGCCCGTCCCTCCACCGAACGACTCACTTTACTAGTCGTCACTTCTTGGCAACCGCGTAAAAATAGTAATCCGCCGAATAAGTACTTCTCGACTCCTTGCCATTGGCGGATACATTGCAGTCGCTCGCTTTCGGAGGCAAGCCGCCCTCGGTGTGAATCCGTTGAATGGTCGTAACACGGGCCAGAATTCCTTCTCCGGTGTGAGTCGCTGCCGACAGCAACAGCCACGGTATCGCGCCCGGCTGTGGCGCATCCTGCTTGGCAATCACCTTGCCGGTCACTTCGCTTCCATCAACGTGCTTCCAAGCCGGTCCTGCGGAGTGATGCACGACTGTCTTTCCGGCCGAGTCGGTCAGCTCTGCCTCCGGCGCCTTCAGTACCCAGGCGGACTTTTGTTCGCTCTCGGCCTGGCACACATAGATCTGCACACCTGTAGCGTGCGCCGACAGAATCACATCTTCGCCCACCGGCGCTCTTAAACTATCGGGCACTTCGGGCCGCGCGGGTCCGAACCCCAGCACGAAAAACAGCAGGCCGGTTGCGACTACTATTTGAATAGGAATTCTCATGTCGATTCTCTCCTGTTGATGACTTAGAAGCCCGGCAGAGCCGTGATCCCCTTTGCTTCCTCGCACTCATAGGCTCGGCCGGCCGCGAGATTCTTGTATTCTTCCGTCCTTCCGCTCGGCCACTCGATCACCATACGGTCGATCTTATCTCGCTTTCCCAGTCCGAAGGTTACGGGCAATTCCGATTGCGACAGGTAACTCGACCCGCCCTTGACCAGGCGGGATTGGCTCGTAGTTCCGTTCGAGGTTCCCTGCGACGTTCCGTTCGAGCTACCATGAAAGATCTTCACTATCGCCCCGATCGCATCGCGATTGGACTTCGTCCCGACTAAGCGAACGCGGATGCTACGGTTTCCGGCGGTCTGGTCGTTGCGGTAGAGAATCGCTGGGCCGTTGTTGGTGGTGATGAGCAGATCGAGATCGCCATCGCGATCGAAGTCGCCGTAGGCGAGGCCGCGCCCCACCTTTGGTTGACTGAAGCCGCCGCCGATTTCAGCCGCCACATCGAGGAATGTTCCCTTTCCACTGTTCAGAAAAAGTTGCGGCGGCTGCGCGTACCCGACACCGCTAACGTTGCGCACCGTGTCGTCTATATGTCCGTTCACTACCGCCAGATCGAGTGAGCCATCCAGATCGGCATCGAGAAACACGCAGCCGAATCCCAGCTTATCTTTCGACGCCATCCCGACTCCGCTCGGCATGGCCACGTCAACATAATTTCCGCTATCGGAAAGCCGGTAGAGCCCAGTCATTTCGTTATCGAAATTCGTAATGGCCACGCCCGGATTTCCTGAGTTATCGAAGTCGGCCGCATCCACGCCCATTCCGGCGCGTGCCCTGCCATCGACGGAAAAGGCGATGCCGGCATCCACGGCTATATCCTTGAACGTACCATTGCGCTGATTTCGATACAGCTTGTTGGGCTGGGTGTCATTGGTCACCAGCAAATCGGGCCAGCCATCGTGATCATAATCAAGCATGGCCACACCCAGCGACTTCGAACTGCTGTCGAAAATTCCGCTGGTGGCGGTGACATCCTCAAAGGTTCCATTGCCGCGATTGTGAAACAGCCAGCAGGTTTCTCCTCGGTAGGCTTCGGGCGTGCAATAAGATTTGTGCTTGCCGTCGAGACTGCAAAACACATCGTGCTCGGGAGACCACTTGACGTAGTTGCAGACAAACAGATCCAGCAGTCCGTCGCGGTCGAAATCAAACCACAAGGCGGACGTGCTCATAGCCTGCCGACCACCCAGCCCGCTCGATTTGGTTACATCGACGAACGTCCCCTTGCCGGTGTTTCTGAACAGCCGGTTCTGCCCGACGCAGGTGATCAGGATGTCGGGATAGCCGTCGTTGTCGTAATCTCCGACCGCAACCCCCATGCCGTACATCTCGACGTCGAGCCCGGCGCTGCTGGTCACGTCGGAGAATGTGCCGTTACGATTGTTGCGATAGAGCTTGAGCGTGCTCGGCTCCGGCTTAGGCGCCCGTTTCGGTCCTGGCCAATCTTTATGTTCGGGCCAATCGCGGCCGTTCACCAGGAGAATGTCCTGCCAGCCGTCGCGGTCGTAATCGAGGAATGCGCAGCCGGCACCGAGTGTCTCCGGCAGCAACTTCCCACCGTAAGCTCCGCTGTTGTGACGGAAGCGAATTCCAGACGGGGCAGTTACATCGACCAACCGGAAGCCGGGGTCAACGGATGGCAAGGGAGAAGCCGCGAATGCGTCGAATCGCCAAGCTGATGTCGATATTGATGCCGATACCAAGCCTGCCATTCGAAACAGAAACGACCGTCGGTTCACGGCAGGGCGTCTCACGGAAGATCAACCAGCCCGTTGCGGATCGCGTAGACGACCAACTCGGCGGTCTTGTGGATTCCCAAGGCATCCATCATGTTGGCGCGATGAACTGCGACGGTGTTGGCGCTGAGGTCGAGCGTGGTCGCAATCTCCTTGTTGGATTTACCATCCACGATCATTTGCAGGACTTCGAGTTCGCGCGGGGTGAGCCCAGCGTGGCGCTTGCCTTTGAGCAAAACAGGGCGTTTCAGTTGCGAATCGAGCACAGTTTCCCCGTTCACGACTCGCCGGATGGCAGCACCCAACTCTAGATCCACTGCGTTTTTCAGGACGTACCCGCGCGCCCCAGCCTCGAGCGCCTGCCGCACCAGGGTCTCCTCCGGATGCATGCTGAGCATCAGCACCAAGGCCTGCGGATGCTTTCCAAGAATCTGCCGCGTCGCTTCCAGTCCGTTCATCCCGGGCATGGCGCAATCCATGACAATCACTTTCGGATGAAGGTCATCCGCGAGTTTGATTGCTTCCAGGCCGTCGCCAGCCTCGCCGGCAACGGTAATGTCCGCCTCATCTTCCAAAATGCGCCGGAATCCCCGCCGCACCAGGGTGTGGTCGTCGACCAGCAAAACTGAAATCTTATCCGTCATCGGAATCAAGCTTCGAGCTTCTTTCTTGGAACTCGTAATCGAACCAGCGTTCCTCTTCCGTCTGCACCTTTTCCGTCTCCAGCCTGTGCAGGCCGCAAGAATTCAACTGTGCCGCCCAGCAACTCCGCGCGCTCGCGCATCGCCACCAGGCCAATCCCCTGCTTGGCGGCCTGCGCGTCAAAACCTTTGCCGTGATCTTCCACTTCGATTTCCAAAGCTTGCGGCAGAAATCGCAGACGTACCCAGGATTCTTTGGCCCCGGAATGCCGGGTCAAATTGTTCAAGGCTTCCTGAACCACGCGATACACGTGAATGGCGGCGTTTCCATCTACAGGAAAAGATTCGCCCGATTTCTCATAGAATACGCGAACGCCAGCCTGCCTTTCCACCACCGGCAAATACCAGTCGAGCGTGCTCTCCAGTCCGGTTTCTTCGAGCATCACCGGATGCAGGGCCTGCGAAAGGCTACGCACTTTGTCCAGAGTGCTTTGCGCAATCTCACAGACTTCACGCAGTTCTGCGCGCAGCGGCGATCCCTCCGGGGCGTGATTTCCCGCGCGTGTCAGCATCATCCCCACAGCGGTCAGAATCTGCCCGAACTCATCGTGCAATTCACGCGAAATGTGACGCAAGGTGGATTCCTGAGTTGCAATCAGCTTCTGGGCAAGTTCGCTGCGCTGTTCGGAAAGCGCCGCAAGTTGTTCGAACAACCGCCGATTGGAGCGGATCAGGTAAAGGCTGGTAAAAAGAATCGCAATCAAAGTCGCCGTGAGGAACAGATACACCTGCCACTGCACGCGGTCATAAATCTGCTTAATGCGCAACGCGGCTTGTTCTTCGCTCTCATTGTTCTGCACCAACAGCCTCGAAACAGCGGTGCTCAGCGCCTCCTGTCGGGCGCGCAGTGAGATTCGAATCTGCGTTCTTGCTTCCGTCTGGTTGGGATCGTGCGCCAGCGCAAACGTCCGATCCGCCGCGTCCCAGAACTGGGTGACCGAATTCTCCAGATATTGTTGTTGTTCGGGAGTGCGATTGACCGGGGCCACCTGCTGTTCGCGGCGCAGCGCGTCGTCCAGATCCGTCCGAACGCGCTGGAACTGCGCCGACCACGCCGTGAGCGGATAAGGCTCGTCATTGTCCAGCATGTCGCGCATGGCCAGGGCCAGCGAGTTCAAATCGTTCTGGATGCGAAGCAACTGCAGAGAGTCTTTCCGGTTGCGGTCCACCAGATTGTTCTGCAGTTCGCGCAAGCCGGAGATCTGCCGCGTGATGTATCCCGAGTAGGCAACCACGGCCGCCAGAGTAATGATCAGCCCCAAGAACAATTTTGGAGTCGGAGACCGATGGGGCGCAGGCACATTCGAACGACGCACGCCACGAGAATACAGTGCCAGCGACCTGTTTTACCAACTTTCCCAGCCAACTCTTATCACTGTTTTTCCGCTTGCGTCTCGTTAGCGGCGGCAGTGATCTCATTGCGGACGTCCCAAAGATCCTTGTAGAGCCAGCTTTCCATTCGCTGCTGCAGGACTTCGACGGGTGTTCCCATGGTGCCCACGACCCGCCCTCCGATGATTCGTTCGGCGAGCTTGAGATGGTGGAAACGGAACAATTGCATGCGTTCGTCGAAATCGAGCAGGCGCTCGGCGACATCGTGCAGGCCAAAGAATTCTTGGTGGCGGCGGTAGAGGTCGCCGACGGTGAGGCCGGCGCGGCTAAGTTGCTCATGAAAAGCGTGGCCGAGGGGAGGACCGATATGGAGCAACGAAAGGAATCCGGGAGAATCGAGGCCGCTGCCGTGTCCGAGGCCGGCGCGAATAACGTGGTAGTCGTGGGGAGTTATAGTCTCCAGGATGTGCAGCAGTTCGATGGTAGGTTCGAGCAGCGAGATGGCGCGGCGGATCAGGCGCGTGCTGTTGCCATAGTCGGCGTGCTCAAGCGCTTCGAGGGCACGGTCGAGTTCGAAAGCCGCTCCCTTCAGCAGCAACTCCGAGCTCTGGTGTACGACCAGGAACGTCATTTCGTCTTTGTGCACCAGTTCTTCGGGCGACTTTTGCAAGGCGAGCAGCTCGTCGGTGTGCAGATAGCGCTCGTAGTCGGTCGCCCCTTTGCCGGGGAGAATCGGTTTTGTGAATTCGTCGCGATGTGCCATCTGGAACCACCATGCAAACCTATGTGCTTTCGGACCGCAAGTGTCCGGCCGGATGATGCGGCGACCACTGCGGATCTTCATCCGGAGTTACGATCTGGCCGTCGCGCATGTGCACGATGCGATCGCCATACTCGGCAGCCTCGGGATTGTGCGTAATCATCATCACAGTCTGGCCTAAATCCTTGTTCGACTGGCGCAGCATGTTGAGGACGACGCTCGAGCTCTTCGAATCCAGGTTGCCGGTAGGCTCGTCCGCGAGCACGATGGCGGGGCGGTTGATGAGCGCCCGGGCGAGCGCGACTCTCTGCTGCTCGCCCCCGGAAAGCTCGTTGGGCCGATGCTCCAGACGTTGCGCGATGCCGAGCATCTCCGTGATTTTTTTCAGAAATGTCGGATCGGGCGTGCCCAACCCGGCGATGTCAACTGCGATCTCGATATTCGCGCGCGCGCTGAGTGTAGGCAGAAGATTGAATTTCTGGAAGACGAATCCGATCTTGCTTTTGCGCAACCGCGTGCGCTCGCCGTCGGAAAGCGTGGCAAAATCCACGCCGTCAATGGTGACGCTTCCCGAGTCGGCGCGGGTCAGCCCGCCCAGCAGATAAAACAGCGTGGACTTGCCACTGCCCGAAGGACCCACGATGGTAACGAACTCCCCTTTTTGCACGCTGAAAGAGACACCGCGCAGGGCGGGCACATCAACCTTGCCAACCCGGTAGGTTTTACGGAGTTCCCTGGCTTCGATGAAGACCGACATCCAGTGAAAACGATATCACAAGCGCTATTGAGTCATTGATTCATTGAAGCGTCCGGTCAATGATTCAATGTCACAATGGTTCAATCGGCGCGGCGCTCACGCCACGCTCGCGTGCTCCACGTCCACCCCACCCGGGCGGAGCTCAGCCGGGCGCTTGGGACCTCGTTTGCGCACCAGCAACACGCGAATGCGTTCCAGCAGTTCCGCGGGTTCGTACATTCCTTTGGACAGAAAAACGTCGGCGAGCGTTTCGCGTTCGTAGATTTTAATTCGGCCCGAGATCAGCACGGCCGGAGTCTGAGGAGAAAGACTCTTGATTTCCTCGATCAGCCGCGAGCCGTCCACGCCTGGCATGATCAGGTCGGTGAGCAACAGGTCAATACCGCCGCGGCGGAAGGCCTCGAGGGCCTGTTCGCCATTGTTGCACGCCAGCACGCGGTAGCCCCGCGTTTCCAGCATGATTTTGCGAATGGAAAGTGCCTGCTCGTTATCGTCCACGCAAAGAATCGTTTTCTTGGGCTTCATTGGTCCGACCGGGAGACTGTTGTCACAATTTTTCCTGATTTCTTGCTAATTTCTTTTTCTGAGTAGTGGGAGCGAGTTGAATGCTAAACAGAATTGCCGCTCCGGTAAAGTGCCGCGCTCGCCAATGGCACTTCGGTGCGAGGCAAGATCGTGCCATAGGCCGCGGAGCCGCGCGCGGCGCGGCATTTTGTTCCGCTAGATGGCGAGCGTAACTTCACCGCGGAAAACTTCCACACAATTTCCACCGACACGCACATTGGCGACCTGGTTATCGTGCCGATTGCCCTGCCGATTATCCTGCTTGGTGGCGCGAACAAAAATCCGGCTGGGACGCTGCATTTCGAGCCCCTGCTCGATCAAAACCTGCTCATCGCTGGCCGCGACGCCGTGCGCAACCATCCACGCGGCGCAGCATCCGGCAGCGGAACCAGTGGCCGGATCGTCTCCGTTATAAAAAATCATGCGAATGGAGCCGGGCTTTGGGATCGACAGTCTCGCGGCAAACGAAGTAAAGGAATTTCCCGCCACTGCGCGCAAGATATTCGGCGGCGCGATCGAGGTCGAGGCGGAGCTTTTGTATCGCCGTCAGCGAGCGCAGCGCAACCATGGTAAAGGGCACGCCGGTAGAAACGGTCTGGATGGGTAGGGAGTCGTCGAAATCCGCAACGCCCAGGTTCGTGAGACGCGCGATGTCGTCCACGTTGTGAATCGCTCCGAACTCGGGATTATTCTGCGTCATTTCTCCGAAGATGGGCAGCGCGGGTTCTTCGGTGAAGCGCACGGGGACGGTTCCGACGTTCAGATCGAGCCGGACTTCCTCAGGGGCGACGGAGGCGGCGCTCTCGCCACGCAGGACGAAAGCGGTGCCAAGCGTAGGATGACCGGCAAAGGGCAGTTCTTCCTGCACGGTGAAGATGCGCACGCGGACCCCGCGGGTCTTTTCGGCCGCGGCGTCCCCGGGAAAGACGAAGGTAGTTTCGGAAAGATTCATTTCGCGAGCCAACGCCTGCATCTGCTCGGTGCTGAGGCCGCGCCCGTCGAGGAAAACCGCCAGAGAGTTGCCGGTGAGGACACGGTCGGTGAACACATCGACCTGCACCATCGAGAACCTTCGTCGGGAAGTAGACATACTGGGGATTTTATCGCGCGCCTAAGATTCCCGCCGCGTGTAGCCCCAACAAACATGATCGCCGCCTCATGCGATACCATAACTCCTACCCGAAACGGCTTGGCCAGGGTTGACGGGCCGGGAGCCGTTGGATATTCTATCTCTACTAATACAGTAGGGTTTAAGCGCTGGGTATCCGTCAATTGAAGAAACTAAGCGAGGAACGAATATGTCTCTACGCATCAATTCCGAAGCTCCCAACTTCACTGCCGAAACCACGCAAGGTAAGATCAACTTTCACGAATGGATCGGCGACGGCTGGGCGATTTTGTTTTCACACCCCAAGGATTTCACTCCCGTGTGCACCACCGAACTGGGCTACATGGCGGGTTTGCAACCGGAGTTTGCCAAGCGCAACACGAAAATTATCGGGCTGAGCGTGGATCCGGTGACCAGCCACGGCAAATGGGCGGCCGATATTGAGGAGACGCAGGGTCACAAGGTGACCTATCCGATGATCGGCGATCCGGAACTCAAAATCGCGAAGCTCTATGACATGCTGCCCGCCGAAGCCGGCGCTACCAGCGAGGGCCGTACGGCGGCCGACAATGCGACGGTGCGCACGGTGTTCGTGATTGGTCCGGACAAGAAAATCAAGCTGATGCTGATCTATCCCATGAGCAGCGGACGCAATTTCGATGAGGTACTGCGCGTGCTGGATTCGATACAGCTTTCCGCGAAACACAACGTTGCCACGCCCGTGAACTGGAAGCCCGGGCAGGACGTGATTATTCCCACATCGGTTTCAGAAGATCAGGCCAAGCAAAAGTATCCCGCCGGCTGGAAGACGCTGAAGCCCTATCTGCGAGTGGTAGCGCAGCCGAAGTAGTTCGTGTTACGTTCCGAACGAAACTTCTCCACGAACTTGCTCGCGAAACAGGGGAAGCGCATGCGATCCGGTGATCGTCCCGGTCTTCAAATCTAACAAATTACGTGTTTTCAATGGCTTACGGACGATGACAGCGCATACGGCGCACGAAGAATCAATAATTTATGGCGGGCCGTGCCAGTGGGATTGCCAGTAAGTTTTTCAACATGAAGTGCCTTCCACGTTCGATGCACCGGGAGGATGATGGGGCCGGAAGTTGGTTAAAATTTGGTCATGGATATTTTGACGGTTGGTGAGATTGCCGCTTGGTTGAGGTTGAGCAAGTCGCAGGTGTATGAATTAACAAATCCACGCACCAGGGGCGGTGATGTTAGAGAGAACCCATTACCAGTTGTGAGGATGGGCATCGCCGTACGTTTTCGCCGCAAGGCAGTTGAAGAGTGGATTCTGAAGTTGGAGAAGTTGGTTGCGTGAGGAAGATAACAGGTGGGCGGTGCTCAGGCTTCCACCCATCGCCTCTGGCACAGCCTGGTATCCAATTTTGGGGTCAATGAGTGTAATTGCGATGTTACAAGAGCAATCCTGTTGAGCCAGCGCCAACTCCATGGCTTTCATTGACTTGCCTGTTTCTCAGACGTAAGATTCGCGCCAGTGATCGACCAGACCATCTCGCACTACCGCATCATCGAGAAACTCGGGGG
>Ga0116218_1000771_pt1 | contig 21572 bp, 21 predicted proteins | sample Sb_taG_2_FD_88966 | JGI IMG/M metagenome (GOLD analysis project Ga0116218, IMG submission 88966) | Peat soil microbial communities from Weissenstadt, Germany - Sb_50d_5_LS metaG | ecosystem: Environmental > Terrestrial > Soil > Wetlands > Peat | place: Germany: Weissenstadt | collected 2010-09-21 | reverse complement strand
TTAACGCTCGCCTCGTTGGAACAGGCGGCAGCCGCTCTTCAAGCTCGGGTGGACGCGCTCTGAAAAACTGAGCCACTCTAGCCTTTCAGCTTGCTGCTGCTTCACACAAGTGCGGCTGTAGTGCAAATATCACAATCTTATTTCATTTATTCGCAGCTACACCGCAACAAAATCACCACGACTGAGAAATCAGGCTGAGATACCTTTCATTTTCGTCAAATTTGTTGAGCTTAGACGAAGAAGCACGCACCTGTCGGAGTGAGATTGTTTTGTGATCTTCGTACCCAACTCAGTGAGGTCACTGTGATGTCTCCGTGCTATCCTCCTTAGGAGGAGAAGGATGTGAGTAAATGTACACCTGTTGGCATCCATGGGTATGCTTAGCTAGCAAGCGCACGATAGTGAGACGAGACAGCCAGACGAGCGTTTCCAGTCTACTCCCGTTGCACAGTGCAGGATCGGCTACCTGTCTTGTTCAAGCATGCATATCTGCTCCTCCTATGCGTCCCAAAGGGGATACTATCTTACCTAGATACTTAGAAACCAGGAAAGAAGGAGAATGAACAATGGCGATTCGAAAAGTTGGAGTTGTCGGGTGCGGCCTGATGGGTTGCGGTATTGCGCAAACCTGCGTGCAATCGGGATACGAAACCGTCGTCAGCGAGGTGAACCAGCAACTACTTGATAAAGGGATGGCACGAATTTATAGCGCCTGGGACACACTGGTAAGCAAAGGGAAGCTTTCGCAAGGACAGGTTGATGAATATCGTACGCGTTTACATGGAACCCTGAACCTGGAAGACTTTGCTGACTGTGATGTGGTGAGCGAGGCGATCATCGAGAACATGGAGGAGAAACTACGCCTCTTCCCCGTCTTGGATCGCATCGTCAAGCCTGATGGACTGTTGCTGACGAACACTTCATCGCTCAGTCCTACGCAAATGGGGGCAGTGACCAAACGTCCTGATAAGGTCTGTGGGCTGCATTTCTTCAATCCAGTGCCTGTGATGAAATTAGCTGAAATCGTAAAAACCATCTCGAGTTCAGATGCAACCATCGAAACAGTCAAGGAATTTGCTATCTCACTCGGCAAAACGCCGGTGCTGGCAAAGGATACAGCAGGCTTTATTGTGAACTTATTGCTCATACCGTATTTGATTGCTGCGATTCGTATGCTTGAGAACGGTATGGCATCACGCGATGACATTGATACAGGTATGAAGCTTGGATGTGGCTATCCTATGGGTCCATTTACGCTGCTTGACTATGTTGGCCTTGATACCACGTTGTGGGCAGCCGAGGCTATCTATGAGGAATACAAAGACCCATTTTATGCACCTCCGCCGCTTTTAAGGCGCATGGTACAGTCTGGCATGTATGGCAGAAAAAGCGGGAAAGGCTTCTACGATTACCAATAAGTGAAATTGACAGGGAAATGGTTTGCACCATTTCCCTGTCAATTTCTTGATGTGAGTTAGCCAAGAGTGCGCAATGATTCCGAGGAGACAGTTATATGTTGGGTTAGAAAACACCTCGGAGCAGTTCCTCATGATTTACCTGTGGCAGGCAAGTAGGCCCGCTATGAACCCTCACTGAACCTGCCATAGCCTTTGAGAATCCTTGAAAGAACAACTCGGTATGCTCGGCAACCCAGGTAGTTGTCTGTCGCGCGGATACTTTCGCATCAGCGAGCGATTCAAAGACGCTGATGGCGACTACCTCATTGTCTGCTACTTCTACAACAGAGAAATCTCTCAAGCCTGGTACACGCTTGATGATGGGGACAAGACTTTTTTGCACGTCCTGGATAAATTCCTCAACCGTTCCTGGAATGAGGTCGTACTTGCGTATCACGATATACATGGCTTGCTCCTTTCAAGCAAAGGCCCCATGCCTGATGCGCCTTTCGTATCAGACTCCCACGGTACTCTTCAACGGATCACCGGGAAACAGGGGGAATTATTCCATAAAGAGAGTAACCTCATGACCTTACAAAATCATTTAATGATCCTCAGAACACTTTTCCACTTCCGTGAACACTACGCCTCTTTTTCAACGCTTAATGTGGTTCTTCCCCTTAGCTTGAAACGTTGAATCTTTTGTGTGGCCGTTTTGGGGAGATCAGGCACGAACTCAATCCAGCGTGGATACTTAAAAGGAACGAGTCGCGTTTTGACATAGGATTTGAGTTCGTTTGCCAGTTCATCTGAAGGCTCATAACCCGCATTGAGAACGACATAAGCTTTAGGCTTGACCAATTCGTCGGCGTCCATGTTGCCTACCACAGCTGCTTCCAAGATTGCTGGATGTGAGATGAGTGTCGCCTCTACCTCAATCGGCGAGACCCACTGACCACCTACCTTCAACATATCATCAGCACGTCCGCAATACCAGAAATAGCCATCTGCATCCTGGTAATACTTATCGCCGGTATGAATCCAGTGTCCATGAATGATATCCTTCGTCTTTTCGTGCTGGTTCCAATAGTACGCGATGGTGCTATCCCCACGAATCATGAGATTGCCAATATCGCCCTGCTTGACTGTATGGTCGCTTTCGTCGACTATCATTGCCTCATAGCCCGGCACAATTTTACCCGAGCTGCCGGGCTTGATGTCACCAGCCCTGTTACTGATGAATATGTGCAGGATTTCAGTGCTCCCGATGCCATCGAGAATATCTACGTTGAATTTCTCTTTCCATCGCAACAGAACATCAGCTGGGAGTGCTTCACCGGCTGAGACGCACACGCGCACCGATGAGAAATCGAAGCGCGTTTCAGCATCAGGCAGTGCAAGCATCCCCACATACAGCGTCGGAGCGCCAAAGAAAATGGTCGGCCTGTACTGCTCTACCACCTTGAACATATCTTCTGGCAATGGTCGTCCTGGATAATGTACTGCGCTCGCTCCAACCGCAAAGGGGAAGTACAGGTTATTGCCCAGGCCATATGCAAAGAAGAGTTTTGAAGCAGAAAACGTGATATCATGCTCACGGATACCCAGGATGGATCTGGCATAATACTCTGTAGAATAGACCATATCATGCTGCAAGTGGACACATCCCTTTGGGAAACCTGTACTCCCTGAGCTATACAGCCAGAAAGCGCTATCATCTCTCGTCGTCTCCGCCGCCTCCAGATTCGCTGAAGCTCTCAAGAGCAGCTTTTCAAAGTCATGCAGGGCAGGAGATTCCCACCAGCCTTCTTGTTCTAGTCCAACCACCACAACATGCCGTAATAACTTGATCTGGGGCAAAATAGGCGAGATTTGCTTCCATACAGCCACATGGATAACCAGGACACGCGCCCGGCTATCATTCAAGATGGGGACATAATCGTTGGGACGCAGATTCGTGTTCAGCGGAGTGGGTACAGCCCCTATCTTTATAGCACCGAAGAAGGTTGCAGCAAACTGTGGCGAATCAAGCAGCAGCATCGCCACACGCTGTTCTAAGTCAACACCCAGGTCGAGCAGAGCATTGCCCATACGATTGGCGAGTTCTGCTACCTGAGCATAGCTATACGACGTACCCTCATAGTAAATGGCGGTTTTTTCGCCGCGCCCCACTTCTATGTTGTGATCCAGGAAAACAGTTGCAGCATTCAACCTGTCCGGTAAGGCAATAGTAGGGATGGTTACCATCAGACACACCTCTTTTCAGTTCGAAGCAGAAACACTTTTTGTTTATAGAAGCAACCCTTGTTTTTGGAGAAGCTTTCATACGATTTCTGGTAGCCCTGCGAAGGAGTACCATCTACAATTCTTGTGAAGCTGAGGAAGCTTTTTCTTTCTTCCCATTCCCGAAAAATGCGTTGCTCACCGAGACAACTCGCTCTCTCATCTGGCTTGGACAACGTTCCTGGTATGAGATAGTAGAGCATAGACCTCACTATGCCATCACAAAGTGAAGCTTCACTCACACAAACTCGTCACAATCTACCTGGAGTTTCTATTCCCTCAGGCAATCTTTGGAATGCATACTTTATTGTGATCGCTTCGTGATCTTCCGAACTTGCCCAGAGAGGGTTTTGTGATTTCACAATGATACGCTCAATGGCAAGAAGTAGGAGGTGAGCCATCCGCTTACAGAGTGAAGGTCTGGATACATGATGGCTATTTGGTTCAGCGGGAAGAGCATTCCCATCATGCTCGTAACATAGGATGTGATTTCTACCTTACCGTTGTAAACAACACTTCTTCTCCTATTCAGTCACGTAAAGCCATTCAGTAGACTCAACATCAAGAGGGTAAAGGAGTATACTATGCAATTCAACCATGTTTTCATACCGTATGGTTTCTACTGGTCGACACCGTTCACGCGCTGGCAGGGCAATTTCGCTCAGCAACATCCCATGCTGTTTGCCGCGGATGTCACCAAACGCTTCCTGCGAGAGCGAGATATCACACCACAGGCTTTCGATGCACTCTTCCTTGGGATGACAGTACCAGCGGAACACAGCTTTTATGGCGCGCCCTGGCTAGCTGGCTTGATTGATGCACCCGCTCTCTCTGGGCCAACCGTCAATCAGGCGTGCGCTACTTCGGCAAGAGTGATCGGTGATTGTTCCTACGAGGTCGAGACCGATAAAGAACGCTGTATTTTAGCTGTGACATGCGATCGAACCAGCAACGGACCCCACCTTTACTACCCAAACCCATTAGGGCCAGGGGGCACTGGTACAGCAGAAGACTGGGTAATGGATAACTTCAACTTAGATCCTTATGCTAGCAATGCCATGATTGAGACGGCAGAGAATGTGGCTCGGGAGGCTCACATCACCATGGAGGAGCAGAACGAGGTGACATTACTGCGCTACCAGCAGTACCAGGAAGCGCTAGAAGATGATGCAGCATTCCATCGTCGTTACATGATCACTCCTATCGAAGTCAAAGACTCATCAGGAAGAAAAGTGGTGGCAACAGTTACAGATGATGAAGGGATTTATGCATCGACAAGCGCTGGTTTATCCAAATTGCGTCCAGTGAAAGAGGGTGGTACTGTCAGCTTCGGTACACAGACCCATCCGGCCGACGGCAACAGCGGTATGATCATAACCTCACGCGAACGGGCGCAAGAGCTTAGTCGGAATGGCGGAGTCGTTGTACAAATTTGTGCCTTTGGCCAGGCACGAGCGAAAAAAGGCTTCATGGCGCAGGCTACCGTACCAGCCGCACGCTCTGCTCTGAACGCTGCAGGCATTGATATCTCTAACGTCACGAGCATCAAGACGCATAATCCATTCGCTGTGAACGATATCTATCTTGCACGTGAGATGGGCATTGCTCTGGATGCATTCAACCATTACGGCTCTTCACTCATCTTTGGACATCCCCAGGGACCAACTGGCATGCGACTCATCATTGAACTGATCGAAGAGCTCGTCCTGAATGGAGGTGGTTATGGCCTTTTCACTGGATGCGCCGCAGGTGATACAGCCGCCGCCGTTATAGTACGCGTTGATGATAAATGAGATAGAATGTAAGGTTTTCGCTGAGCAACTTGCTGTAAAACGGTGAGTTGCCTTGATACAATTGTGGATATTCATCTCAGTAGCGGAGCAATCTGTAGAATGATCTCTTAGAAAACATCGACCCGCATGATGGGTGGACCAAGAAGAAAGTGAGATGATGATGAACGAACAATCCAAGTTAAGCGAGCCAATCGTCCAAAATGGGGATCATTGGAGTTACACTAGTGGCATCAGTGATATTCCATTATTAGGCTTGGCTATTGGCGACCTGTTCGATCGCACTGTTGAAAAGTATCCCGATCATCCTGCCCTTATCTCGCGTCACCAGAACATACGGCTTACGTACCGAGAACTACAAGCACAGGTAAATCAATGCGCCAAAGGGCTAATGGCGCTCGGCTTAAAGAAGGGACAGCGCATCGGCATCTGGTCGCCCAACCGGACTGAGTGGTGCATTACTCAGTTTGCAACGAGCAAAATTGGCGCTATTCTGGTGAACATCAATCCTGCATATCGGCTACATGAACTAGAGTATGTGCTGAAACAATCGGGATGTAGCGCTCTCGTTATTGCTCCTCAGTTCAAGACCTCAAACTACGTCGATCTAATGTATTCGTTGGCACCAGAACTGAGTCTCAGCAAGGAGGGGAAGCTCAAGTCGGCTCTCCTGCCTGATTTGACGACGGTCATTTGCCTTGGAACAGAGAAGATTCCCGGTATGTTTTCCTGGGATGAGTTGCTGGCAATGAGCGATTCAGTGAGCGATGACCAACTGCATCAAAGTCAAAGCGATCAAGAGTTCGATGACCCGATTAACATTCAATACACAAGCGGTACGACCGGCTTCCCCAAGGGTGCGACCCTGAGCCATCACAACATTCTGAACAACGGCTATTTTGTAGCCCGTTTGCAAAACTTTACCCATGAGGATAAGCTCTGTATTCCCGTGCCTCTCTACCACTGCTTTGGCATGGTGATGGGTAATCTCGGCTGTGTGACGCACGGAGCGACCATGGTATATCCTTCTGAGGGTTTTGAACCGCTAGCGGTCCTACAGGCCGTACAGGAAGAACGCTGTACTGCGCTATACGGTGTCCCCACGATGTTCATTGGCGAACTGGACCACCCTGATTTCGGCAGGTTCGACCTGTCCAGCCTGCGTACGGGAGTCATGGCTGGCTCGCCTTGTCCGGTTGAGGTGATGAAGAGGGTCATCAAATTGATGAACATGCGCGAGGTTGAGATTTGTTATGGGATGACCGAGACCAGTCCAGTCTCAACACAGACCCGCCTGGATTCACCCATGGAGAAACGCGTCAGCACGGTGGGAATCATCCACCCACACCTGGAAATTAAGATCATCGACCCAGAGTCAGAAAAAGTTGTTCCACTAGGCACACCGGGTGAGCTCTGCACGCGAGGCTACAGTGTGATGTTAGGCTACTGGAATAATCCTGAAGCGACCGCCGAGGCAATTGACTCGGCACGCTGGATGCATACTGGAGACCAGGCCACGCTGGATGCTGAGGGATATATTAACATTGTTGGCCGCATCAAGGATATGATCATTCGCGGCGGAGAGAACATTTATCCTCGTGAAATCGAGGAATTCCTCTATATGCATCCGAAGATAAGCGAAGTACAGGTGATCGGAGTGCCTGATCCCAAATATGGTGAAGAAATCATGGCATGGGTCAAGGTCAAGCCAGGTGAACAGGTTACTGAAGAGGAGTTGAAGGAATACTGCAAGAGAAAGATCGCCCATAACAAGATTCCACGTTACCTCAAAGTAGTGGATTCTTTCCCAATGACAGTCACGGGCAAGATCCAGAAATTCCTGATGCGGCAGCAGTCCACTGAGGAATTGGGCTTGCAGAGTGCAGCATCCATTCGGACGGCATAAGCGAGAGCGATACAGACAACAACGAAAGACCTGAGATGTTGGGGAAGCAATGACTTCATGGCTCTGCTGTATCCGAGTCCACATACAGCAGGAACATCTAGGGCATGCAACTCATCATACTTGTCTATGGAGACTATATTAAGATGTATATCTTAAGAGAAAGAGATGAACGCAATGAGAGCATCGTATGGACTGAACGAAGAAGAACAAGAGATGATCACCGTGGTGCGTGAGTTTGCGGAGCAGCACGTGGCTCCCCGCGCAGCTGAGATCGATCAAACAGCACAATTCCCCCGAGATTTATTGGAGCAGATGGCCGAACTCGATATTTTGGCTCTGCCCTTCCCACCGGTCTATGGTGGAATTGGAGCAAGTGACCTGCTGGTGGTGATGGCGATTGAAGAGCTTGCTCGACAGTGCGCTTCGACCTCACTGATCCTGGCTGCCCAAACCCTCGCAGGAACACCGCTTATGCTTTTTGGCAATGAGCAGCAAAAGCAGTTCTACCTCCCTCGGTTGGCGAAGGGCGAATGGCTTGCCGCCTATGCTTTAACTGAACCTGAGGCTGGTTCTGATGCCGGGAGTATGCGCACGAGCGCTGTGAGGAAAGGTGAGTGTTATGTCCTCAACGGATCGAAGCACTTCATCACCAATGGGGGCCTGGCACAGGTGACGGTCGTCTTTGCGCGAACCGACCCGCAGGCTGGGACCAGAGGGATGAGTGCGTTTCTGGTCGAGAAGGACAGCCCAGGCTTCTCGGTGGGCAAGGTTGAGCATAAGATGGGCATCCGCGGATCTCAGACGACGGAACTGGTCTTTACCGACTGTGAAGTTCCGGCACAGAGTCTACTCGGCCGCGAAGGGGAGGGCTTTAAGATTGCCATGGCAACGCTTGACCGCACCCGACCTTGTGTTGCTGCCCAGGCGCTGGGGATTGCACAAGGAGCGTTTGATTATGCAGTCGAGTATGTCAAGACGCGAACACAATTTGGCAAACCGATTGCCGAGCAGCAGGGCATCCAATTCATGGTGGCTGAAATGGCGACTGAGTTGGAAGCAGCCCGGCTCCTGGTGTACCGAGCAGCCATGTTGATCGACAGCTCACGGACTGAACCAGAGCTGCGTTTCTCAAAAGAATCGGCAATGGCGAAGATGTATGCCTCTGAGGTAGCGGTTCGTGTCGTGGATAGAGCGCTACAGTTATTGGGTGGGTATGGATATATGACCGAATATCCGCTTGAGCGCATGTACCGCGATGTGCGGATCACACCGATTTATGAGGGAACAAATCAAATTCAGAGGCTAGTCATTGCCCGCGAAGCCTTGCGCTAGCGGATATCCATTGACGAAGGCGATGGGAGATGGCTTCAACCCTGAGAGAGGTACCCGCACAGCGAAGCAGTGTGTAAAACCCTCAAAGGTCGAAAGACGATGGGCAACTTTTTCATCTTCTGCACATGCGAGCATGTGCAGAAGATGAAAGAAGCAAGCAGAAGGAGAACAGCATATGCCAGATCAAGATAGCACGATCTACCGGAAAACGGAATTGGTAGGCACATCAAGCGTCGGGTTCGACGACGGTGTGAAACGCGCACTGGAACGCGCACAAAAGACATTGCGCCACGTTCGCTGGTTTGAAGTGAAAGAGCAGCGAGGTCGGATCACCGAGCAAGGCATTGAGTATCAGGTAACCATTGAAATCGGCTTCGCCCTCGAGGACACGCTGTAAAAGCTACTCGAATGAGTATATACTTTGTGAATCGCCTCGCCGTCCAGAATACCTCTCATATGGAGAAAGAGAGGAGAGAATAGCGAGGTGCTATTCTCGAGAGCGCTCATGGGAAGAGCCGTCGTTTGTACAGTACGCGGGGCAGAACATGAGTTGCTTAATTGACTGCAAGAGCGAAGAGGAGCGATGCTGGGATGCGGCTTTAGATTGGCGCTGTATCCCCTCTTTCCGTCCTCGTCGAGAAGCTTAACGTAACAGGAGTGCATTGAAAGGACCTTGTAGCTTATGGAGACTACAGCAAGTGAACCACCCGCTGAACGTAGTTCGGGTAGCGTCCCCCCCACGACCGTTTTTCGCTACAGGTGGAGCAACCCACTCGACGCCATCTTCGCACCCAGGAGTATCGCGGTCATTGGGGCTACAGAAAAAGCTGGCAGTGTTGGGCGCAAGCTCCTCTGGAACCTGGTCAGTCATCCATTTGGGGGAACAGTCTTTCCTGTCAACCCTCGACGGGCAAGCGTCCTGGGCATCAAAGCATATCCCAACCTGGCCGCTCTCCCTGAGCAGGTCGATCTCGCTCTCATTGCCACCCCGGCACCAACGGTGCCAGGGATTATTGCTGAGTGCGTCGAGGCTGGCGTCAAAGGGGCGATTATCCTGTCTGCTGGCTTTAAGGAAAACGGCGAAGTGGGAGCTGAGTTGGAGCAACGTATCCTGGTGCAAGCGCGTCGAGGGAAGCTGCGTATCATTGGGCCCAACTGCCTTGGTGTAATGAGCCCGCTGATCGGCCTCAACGCTACCTTCGCCGACTCCATGGCCCGACCAGGCTCCGTCGGCTTCATCAGCCAGAGCGGTGCCCTTTGCTCCGCTGTGCTGGATTGGAGTTTGGGTGAGAATGTTGGGTTCAGCGCCTTCATCTCCGTTGGCTCGATGATGGACGTTGGCTGGGGCGACTTGATCGATTACCTGGGTGAGGACCCACAGACCTCATGCATCGTCATATACATGGAGACCATGGGAGATGCCCGCTCGTTCCTCTCGGCCGCCAGGGAAGTCGCCTTGACCAAGCCGATTATCGTGCTCAAAGCCGGTCATTCGCAGGCAGCGACACAGGCGGTCATTTCGCATACCGGCACGTTGTCCGACAGCCACGAAGTCTTCGAGGCGGCCTGCCGCCGCAGTGGAGTGCTCTCCGTCAACCGCATCGACGAGTTGTTCTTTATGGCTGAGGCACTTGCCAAGCAGCCACGCCCTCAGGGGCCCCGTCTCACCATCTTGACGAACGCGGGAGGGCCGGGGATTCTGGCCACTGACGCGTTACTCAACGCCGGAGGGACCTTGACCGAATTGGCACCCCAAACTGTTGCCTCTCTCAATCAAGTGCTCCCCACTCACTGGAGCCACAGTAACCCGGTGGACATATTGGACGACGCAGACCCCGAGCGTTACGCCAAAGCGCTTGAGGTTGTAGCACAAGATCCGCATAGCGATGGCCTGCTCGTCATCCTGACACCCCAAACTTTGAGCGATCCGACATTGACCGCAGAGCAGGTGAAGCGTTTCGCCACAACGACCGGCAAGCCGATTCTGGCCAGTTGGATGGGTGGGGCGGAAGTGGCCAGTGGTATTATGATTTTGAATCGGGCCGGTATTCCTACCTTCCTCTATCCGGACACCGCTGCCCAGATCTTTAATTATATGTGGCGATACACCTCCAACCTGCAAAGCATGTACGAAACCCCACATCCGGCCCTTGAGTTCAACCAGGACGGACCCGACCGTACCCTTGCGGCGAAGCTCCTTGAAACTGCCCGCAAATCGGGGAGAACAGTCCTTACCACAGGTGAATCACTTCAACTTCTGGCAGCTTACGGTATCCCAACAGTCCAGACGCAGGTTGCCACAAATGAGAACGAGGCCATTGCGCTTGCGGAGGAAATTGGTTACCCGGTTGTCCTCAAGCTCCTTTCAGAAACGATTACTCACAAAGCCGATGTGAACGGTGTGCGCTTACACCTGACTGGAGCAGATGCGGTGCGTCACGCCTACAAGTCCATCGAAGCATCGGTTTATGAGCAAGCCGGAGCAGAGCACTTCCAGGGGGTGATCATCCAGCCAATGCTCTCCCTTCACGGCTACGAACTCATTCTGGGCAGCAGCATCGACCCACAGTTCGGCCCGGTGCTGCTCTTCGGTTCGGGCGGGCACCTCGTGGAGGTCTATCATGACCGTGCCCAGGCACTGCCGCCGCTTACCACCACGCTGGCGCGGCGCATGATGGAACAAACCCGCGTCTTTCATGCCCTACAGGGGATGCATGGACGCCCAGCAATTGATCTTTCCGCGCTTGAGGAACTCCTGGTTCGCTTCAGTTACCTGGTGATAGAGCAACGCTGGATCAAGGAAATCGACATCAACCCGCTGCTGGCCGCTGAGGAGCACCTGCTCGTCCTGGATGCGCGGGTGGTCTTGCATGGGCCTGAGATCAATGAAGAGAACCTACCTCGTCTCGCCATACGTCCATATCCCATCCAGTACGTGCGATCGTGGACGCTCCCCAATGGTGCATCGGTCACGCTTCGCCCTATTCAACCGGAGGATGAGCCACTGATGGTCACATTTCACGAAGCACTCTCGGAACGCAGCGTCTATCTCCGCTGGTTCCACATATTGAACCTGAGCCGACGTACTGCACACAAGGAGTTGATTCGCATGTGCTTCATTGATTACGATCGGGAGATGGCGCTCGTCGCTGCATACCAGAATCCACAGACCAAGCAGGAAGAGATAATTGGCGTGGGCCAACTCATCAAATCCCACAGCGCGAAGAGCGCTGAGATCGCCTTGCTCGTCGAAGACCAATTCCAGCGCCAGGGATTGGGAACAGAGTTGTTGCGACAGTTGATCCAGTTCGGGCGCGATGAACACCTCCAGCGTCTCACCGGCAGTATGCTTGTGGAGAACCGGGGAATGCAAGCGGTATGTAAGAAGCTCGGCTTCCACCTCCAGTATGTAGCTGGGGAACAGCTCGTCGAAGGCGAGCTTGACCTGTAACTGAACTGCCTACTTTGAACATCCATAAGGCCGATCAACGGGTACAAGTCGATTCAGCTAATCTAGATGATATTCACTGAAAGTGCCAAAGGGTATATCGTTGCGCATGCCTGTCGGCTCTTGCGTCAGCATTTCAATAATCTCGTGTGGAATGTGAGTCCAAGTACAACGATACCCGATTTTTGATGCGATAACACTGTTTTCGTCTGAAGCGGGTCAAGATCATTGCCGCTTTCACTCTTTGGACGGACGTTCGGAGTGCGGCCGAAAAGAGGTATCGATCAACTTCTGATATTGCTCCATGAAATCTGTCCACGGTTGGAGATAGGATTGGTTTGTCTCTACCAACTTCTGGAAGACCTCCAGGGACTCTGCCCAGGTCTTCAGGTAAGGAGCGCTTGTCTCCATGAACTTCTGGTACTGCTCCAGAGCCTCCGTCCAGGTTTTCAAGTAAGGTGCGCTTGCTTCCATGACCTTTTGAAATTGTTCCAGGGTCTCCGCCCAGGTCTTTAAATAGGATGCACTTGCAGCTATTGTCTGCTGGAAGAGCTCAAGAGGCTCTGTCCAGGTCCTCAAATAGGGTTGTCCTGCTTCCATAACCTTTTGGAATTGTTCTAAGGACTCCGCCCAGGTCTTGCGGAATTGCTCCAGGGACTCTGCACTTTGTTCGTTGTTTTTGTTCGCTTTCGCCATCGTTCACCTCTATGGATGTCATTCTACCCAGTTTTTGTCTCTCTATTTATAGGCAGCACTCGCTATGTTTTGTCAAGTCTATATCTGCTTCCATAACTCATCTGTTAAACACTCTTCCTTATTTCTCCCACTGCTTGCTTGGCTGCTTCATGTCAATCAGCCTCTAGAGACAATTCAATTTTATAGAGTGTATCACACGCTCTGCAGAAGGGTTGACGAAAAACCAGAGTATGTCAAGAAAGAGGACTAGAGATATGCCTTGGCCTCGTCGAAACTGCCGTGTTGACTATCACATTGAACCGTTTGTCGAAGCCGACATAGTGCCGATCCAGGTAATCTGCCAATACCCTGACATCTTCCACTGTCCCAATTGTCAATCCTTCGAAGTTCATGTAGAGTACATTGTCGGCTTCGTGGTACTGTATTCGCTCTCCAGGCTCAGTGGCGCATGGTGTTGGAGTCCCATCAATGCTTCCAAGAAAATCAACGGGTCCATCTGGCTCAGGTTCTGTGCCACCTTCGGCACAAACTCCATCTGTGCCAGGATATCCCGTTCGAAGTCTACGCCGGGAGCGATCTCAACAAGCTCCAAGCCGTCAGCGGTCAATCGGAAGACGGCCCGCTCGGTAATGTAGTAGACGGCTTTTCCCTGGCGGCGGGCGTTGACACTGCTGAAGGTGATGTGCTGGACCTTGCGAACAAACTTCTTTCCTGTGCCGCTGTCTACGAGTCGCAGTCGTCCTTCCTCAATCATCGCCTTCCCTCCCGTGGTGAAGGTTCCCATGAAATAGACTGCTTTCGCGTTCTGACTGATGTTGATGAAGCCACCTGCCCCCGCAAATGTAGACCCAAAGCGACTCACGTTCACATTGCCCTCTTCATCGACCTCAGCCAGACCAAGAAAGGCCTGGTCGAGGCCACCTCCGTCATAAAAGTCGAATTGATAGGGCTGGTCGATAATCGCTTGGGCGTTGGCGACCGCACCAAAACTCAGGCCCCCAGCGGGGATTCCGCCGATGCCTCCTGGCTCCACTGTCAGCGTGATCAGATCGAGGATGTTCTCTTCACTAGCAACAGAGGCCACCCCTTCAGGTATGCCAATACCCAGGTTCACAATCGCATTGCTCTTCAAAAACATCGCTGCCCGCCTGGCGATGACCTTGCGAATGGTGAGAGGCAGAGGATCGATGGTGCCTGCCGCGATTTTGATCTCTCCCGTGTAGGCAGCGTTGTAGCTCTCCAGGAAGGTCTGCATATGGTGTTCAGGGCTGGCAACCACGACGCCATCGACGAGGATGCCAGGGATACGCACGGCCGAGGGGCTCAACATGCGTTGTGTGGTGACGCGCTCCACCTGCACGATGACGATGCCTCCTGAGTTTTTTACTGCCTGGGCAATCGAGAGCACATCCAGGGTGAGCGCTTCTTTCTCCATGGTCACGTTGCCTTCCTCGTCAGCGGTGGTTCCACGCAACAAGCCGAAGGTGATGGGAAAAGCGTGATAGAAGAGGTACTCCTCTCCACGTAAGTGGACAACCTCGACGATTTCCTCCCTGGTCACATCGTTCATCCGGCCTCCACTCACACGAGGATCGACAAAGGTTTCTAATCCGACTGCCGTGATCGTGCCTGGCTTGCCAGCCGCGATGTCACGGAAGAGGTGGCACATAACCCCCTGAGGCAAGCAGTACGCCTCAATCTTGTTCTGGAGAGCGAGTGCTGCGAGCGCGGGGACCCGTCCCCAGTGACCGCCAATTGCCCTTTTGACCAGGCCCTCTCTGGCAAGGTGATTCAGCCCCTTCGTGTGGCCGTCGCCCTGGCCAGCGGCATAGATTAGCGTCAGGTTGCGAGGAAACCCACTGGCCAGAAAGCGCTTTTCCAGGGCAAGTACAAGTTCCTCGGGAACTCCAACCCCCACGAAACCAGAAGTGGCCACGGTATCATTATCCTGAATCAAGCATGCTGCTGCATCCGCAGAAAGGAGCTTGTGACGCTTCATATTTTGCCTCTTTTCTGACCGGCGAGGAAGGCGACAGAGTTGTACACCATAGAAGGTGAAGCTTTGGCCGCCCTCTGGACACGATGACGTAGGTGATGCCCAGCTCCGAGGGACCAGGCATCCAGCAGAGTTCAATGGCGATGAGCAGGGTAAGCAGACCATGCACCTTACAAGCGCCCTCGGACTAATGCATACACTATGCGTGCTCCACCCTCTCTTTGCTGCGCAGCACGAACTTCTGCACTTTGCCAGTCGAGTTCTTGGGCAAGCCACCGAACTCGACGGAAGCGGGACATTTGAAATGCGCCAGGTGCTCACGGCAGAAGACCAAGATCTCGGCTTCGGTCGCACTTTGGCCTGGTTTCAAGGTTACAAATGCCTTGGGGCGCTCTCCCCACTTCTCATCGGGGATCGCGACGACGGCACACTCCAAAACCGCAGGATGTTGGGCCACAACCTGTTCCACCTCGATTGTTGAGATATTCTCGCCGCCGGAAATGATGATGTCCTTTTTGCGATCACGTAACTCAATGTACCCGTCGTGGTGGCACACCGCCAGATCACCAGAGTGGAACCAACCACCCGCAAACGCCACAGCAGTCGCTCCGGGATCTTCAAAGTACCCTTTCATCACTATGTTTCCCTGCATCGCGACTTCTCCCATCGTAGTGCCATCCCGAGGCACATCGTTCATCTGCTCATCGACCACACGCAAACCGCCAGCGACAACGTTACCCTGGCCCTGCCGAGCGAGCAGTCGGGCCTGTTCCGCAATGGGGAGATCATCCCAATCTGCGTGCCATTCGCAGACCGTGTAGGGGCCATACGTCTCCGTCAGTCCGTAAGCATGGATCGGGCGGAAGTTCAGCTCCTTGATCCGGTCAAGCAGCGTGGGAGAGGGGGGAGCTCCGCCAATCGTCACCGTGATCTGCTGGTCGATGCGGTGCGCTTTCGGGTGGTTCACCAGGAGAATTTGGACAGTGGGGGCTCCATTGTAGTGAGTGATGCCTTCGGAATCGAAGAGGTCCCAGATCAGCTCAGGATCGATTTTGCGCAGGCAGACATGCGTACCCCCCACGGCGGTCACGGCCCAGGTGAAGCACCACCCATTACAGTGGAACATCGGCAGCGTCCAGAGATAGACGCTGTTTGCGTTTAGCCCTAGCTCAATGACCTGAGCCATCGCATTGAGGTAGGCCCCACGATAGGTATACATGACGCCTTTGGGTCGGCCTGTTGTGCCAGATGTGTAGTTGATCGAGATAGGCTCTTCCTCGTCCTCCAGCCAACTCACGACTGGTTCTAGCACTCCTTCTGCCAGGAACACTTCGTAGGGATCCTCAGGCGCACCTGTGTCGTCAATACGGATCACCTGCATACCGTCCAACGTGAGAGACTCGACCTGGGGATAGAGTTCGGAGTCGACGAAGAAGAACCTGGCCCCTGAGTGCTTCAGAATATAGTCGATCTCCTGCGCATTCAATCTGGAGTTGACTGCCACAAGGATACCACCCGCCGCAGGTACGGCAAAGTGCGCCTCGAGCAGAGCAGACGTATTAGGACACAAGAAGGCGACCCGATCGTGCTTCTGTAGGCCGATATGACGTAGTTGGGAAGCCAGGCGGAACACCCGCTCTGCAAATTCGCGGTACGTATACTGCCGGTCACCAGTGACGATGGCAATTTTGTCGGGAAAAATGGAGGCACTCCGCTCGAGAAAACTCACGGGTGTCAGTTCCGTTCGATATACTTTCTCTTTCGTTAGATGCTGCAATGTTGTTCTCCTTGTCTGATTGGTTCCCCACTGCATGCGTCAGTTCGCAGGTATGTTTGTTGCTTTGGGTGCGCAGCTACAGGCGGCGAGGAGACCTGAATTGAATGGTACTATTTTCTTCTTTCCCACAAATATACCGCAGATGTATCACAGTTGTTTCACGAAAGACTGTCTTAAGCTCACAGTCTGGTCTCACCATGAAGGAAGTTGTCTTCGGCTTAAGAAGAAGTGTTTTGTGTAATATAAAAGGGAGCCAGTACCGCCGATGGTGCTAACCAGATTCGGGGGCCAGTCTCCACATGGGTGCGAATCATATTTGGGGGCCAGCGGTACAGCTGCGAACGAAAAAGGGAGCCACGTTCCGTTGCTTTCTGCTATCGTTAAGGTGAGCAGTCCACTCACTTTAGCGATAGGAGAACTGGAGATGATTACCATGGAAGAACGCGAAGCCATTCGTCGGGCCTACTACCTGGAAGGCAAGAGTAAGAGGCAGATCGCCCGCGAACACAGCCATTCTCGCAAAACCGTCGATAAGGCGGTCGACAATCAGCCGCCGCGGCCCTACCGGCTCAGCAAAGCAAAGCCGTCCCCGGTGTTCGGAGCCTTTCGGGCACGAGCCGACGAACTGCTGGCCGAAAATGTGCATCTGCCGCCCAAGCAGCAGTACACAGGGCACAAGATCTACGAGCTGCTCCAGGCCGAGGGCTATCAGGGCAGTGAGGCGCGGGTGCGCCTGCACCTGACGCAATGGAACAAGGCTCACCAGGCCCCGGCGCTGTTTCTGCCGCTGGAGTTTGACCCCGGTCAGGATGCGCAGGTGGATTGGGGGGAGGCCATCGCCGTCATCGGCGGGGTCAGGCAAACGGTGCAGGTCTTTGTGATGTGGTTGTCCTACAGCCGACGGCGCGGATGTCGATGGCCTTTCCCAGCCAGAAGCAAGAAGCCTTTTTCTACGGCCATGTCTGCGCCTTCGAGCACTTTGGGGGCGTGCCCGCCCGCATCAGCTACGATAACCTATCAACCGCTGTGCGCCTGCTGGTGGAAGGCAAGAGGATGCGTCGAGAGCAACGGCAGTTTGTAGCCTTCCGCTCGTACTATTTGTTCGAGAGCCATTTCTGCCAACCTGCCGCTGGATGGGAGAAGGTGGGGTAGAAGCATCGGTGGGGTTTAGTCGCAGAAATTTTCTGGTGCCTCTCCCTCACGTGGCCTCGTTTGAGGAGCTGAACCTGAGCCTGTTGCAAGCCTGCCTCAGAGATGACCAGCGCCGCGTGAGTCGGCAAACGGAGACGATTGGACAGATGTGGGAGCGAGAGCGACCCTTGTTGCGCAGCCTCCCGCCTTATGCCTACGAGTGTTGTGTGACCAGCAGCAGTCGTCTCAATGGCTACAGCCTGATTGTCTACGAGACGAACCACTATTCGGCGCCGGTGAACCGAGCCAGGCGCGAGGTGATCGTCAAAGCGTACCCGTTCCATCTCGACATCCTGGATGGGACCAGCCTATTGGCGCGCCACCCTCGCAGTTACGGTCGGGAACAGGATCTCTTCGAGCCGCTGCACTACCTGCCGTTGTTGGAGCAGCGACCTGGTGCCTTCGACTATGCCAGGCCGATGCGGCAGTGGCGCAAAGACTGGCCCGCGAGCTACCACCAGATGCTGCGGGTGCTGCGGACGTGGCGTCCAAGAGTTCGTACGGGTGTTGCGCTTACATGAGCAGTATCCAGCGCACCTGGTGCAACACGCCGTTGAGCACGCGCTCGCCTATGGCTGCCCGCACCTGGATGGCGTGCTGCATTGTTTGCACCAACGCACTGATGACCAGCCTGGTGTGGCAGGGATAGATCTGTCCGACCCCCCCCATCTACAAGCGGTTGGCTGCCAGCCCATTGACCTGCACCAATATGAACAGTTGTTGAGCTCGTCTGGATAAGGAAGGAGGGGAAGATGCAACAGAACAGCGTGCTGGAAAGCTATCTACGCCAGCTCAAGCTCCCGACATTTGCCCAGAACTATGCGACCATCGCTTCCGATGCCGCCCGCACCGGCCTCTCCTGCGTGCGTTACCTGTTAGCGCTCTGCGAAGCCGAACTCGCTCAGCGTGATACCAATCGGGTTGAGCGCTGCATTGCCCAGGCGAAGCTTCCAGTGCTCAAAGAACTGTCCCAGTTCGACTGGAGCTGCGTGCAAGGCGTCTCCAAGACGCGCGTGTTCGAGTTGGCTCAAGGGGGCTACATCGCCCACGCCGAGCCCATTCTCATGGTTGGGAACCCTGGTTTGGGGAAAACACACGTGGCCGCAGGATTGGCCCTGGCGGCCTGCAGACAAGGGAAGCGGGTGCGCTTCTTCAATGTGGCCACCCTGGTCAATGACCTGATCGTCGCGCAGCATGAGTTGAAACTCTCGCGCTTGCTGGCCACTCTCGGGAAGCAGGAGTTGCTGGTGCTGGATGAGTTCGGCTTTCTGCCGTTCAGCCGGGAGGGAGCCAATCTCCTCTTCCAGCTCTGCTCGTCCCTCTACGAGCGTGTCGCCGTGATCATCACCTCCAACCTGAAATTTAGCGACTGGAAGAGCGTGCTGGGAGAGGAACATTTGACGGCCGCTCTGCTGGACAGACTGACGCACCGGGCGCATATCCTCGAATTTCTTGGGGAGTCATTCCGCTTTCGTCAACGACTGCAGCAGGCAGAACGGCAGGGACAGCAGACCGAGATCTCTGATCCTGTCATGGTGTCGACAGCCCCGGCACCGAGCAGCGGATAGGAGCCTCCCGTGCGGCTGCTCAAGTGTGCCACACCAGTCAAGGCCAAGACGAGCGCGCCCGCACCAGACCTCTCCGCCTCCTGCGCGGCCTTGACTTGGCGTGGCGTTGAAGCAGCAACCCGCACCGGGAGTCGGGAACGCGGTGGCGGGCGGCGGCAGACGTTGGACAGGCAGCAGAACCGGGGGAGAGTCTCTGCACAGTCGGGGGATGGAACGATTCGGGAACCGTTTGGTCGACTCCGTTGGAGCAAGGAGGGGTGCAGATATGCCAAAGGAATCGCTGGCCCCCAATATCATTGACAAATACACCCTTCTCCAGACGAATCATGAAAGTGAGGTTAAAGAATATCAACCACATCCTTTCGTTTCACACACTTTCTCAACATAATTACAACCAATTCAACGTTCTTTTAATGTTAGGGTTAGACGTGTCAATGCAAACAAATTTAACAATGGGCGTTGAGGCTATGTAGTTTAGGATGAGTTAAAATCTAGGGGGAAGTATGCAAGATCAGGAACAGCAAGAAGAACATACAATTCCAGAGATGGTTGATGATGTCCGCGCGGGAAAAATGGATCGAAGGACTCTGATAAAGAGGTTGACCTTGATGGGTCTTTCTGTGGCAGGCGCAGGCGCTATTGCGGAGGTCGCTGCTCGTCAGATCACTTCGCATGCTGCTCAAGCCGTATCGGGAGATAATAACGGACAACTGCACGTCAGGCAGCACAATGATCATCTTATCCATCAATCCACGGGTAATGTCCAGCAATTGCAGCATGACTACCATGAAAATGCCATCGTCGAGGATAGCATGTATCCACAGCCGTTTGTTGGTCGCCAGGCCATCATGAATCGAAAAAGCGCAGGCTTTGCCGCGATGCCCGACATGCACATTACCGTAACCAGGCGTATTGTACGCGGCGATCAATTGACTGTGGAGTGGGTAGCAACAGGCACACATCAAGCCGATTATCCTGGCTTGCCTGCGACCGGTCGCACGTTTTCCATTCCGGGGGTCACAGTTGTAGTGCGTAAGCATGGCAAAATCGTGCGTGAATCTCTCTACTACGATATGACTGAAGTTCAACGCCAGCTTGGGCGCTAAGCGCATACGATCGGGCATGCTTCTCGAGCTTTATGAATGCATATTTATTCAATGGTCAGGGGGTTATTTTTAATGAACGATCAGCTGCCAGATGGCGAGCAATGGAAACGAGCGCCACGACCGCGTGTGAACGACCACTTCCGCCTTCGATGGCGAACGCATAAACCTGCACAGTCACACCAAAAGAGCAACTGGATGTGGCTGGGGATTATCCTGAGCGCGAGCATTATCACAGCTTCCGTGATTCTCATCCCAGCAATTTCAAGCGCGTGGGCATCCGCACATCTTGTCAAACCGAAACCTGCGCACGCGACGTCCGCTGCCGCTACCAACACAGCCTATCCCGACCTGCTTCCCGGCTTCGCAAAGAAGACCATAGGTGGGTTGAAGAACCCGGTTGTCTTTGCCTTCGCGCCCACCGGGGATATTTTTATCGGCGAACAAGCTGGTACGATCCTGATCTACAGGAATGGTGCGATTTTGCCGACGCCGCTTGGAACGATCAACACCGATGGTTCGAACGAGAAGGGCCTGCTCGGCCTGGCGGTTGATCCAAACTATGCTACCAACGGGTACATCTATGTGTCCTACACGACGCTAGACGAACATGCCCAGCTTTCCAGGTTTACGGTACAAAGCGGGGCCTTGAACCTCGCGAGTGAAGTCGTATACATGAAAGGCAACCAACTGCAAAATCCGCATCATAGCGCGAACGATCTGCATATCGGTCCTGATGGAAAACTGTGGTGGTCGGTTGGGGACAACGTCCCCAACATTTCCAATGCGCAGGCTCTGACTAATATCTACGGGAAGATACTGCGCTTCAGGCTCGATGGATCTATCCCCAGCGACAATCCTTTCCTGCATGTCCCCGGAGCTGTTCCCGCGATTTATGCTTACGGCCTGCGCAATCCGTTCCGCTTTACTTTCCTGCCCAATGGAAAGGCGATGACCGAGGATACCGGTTCGAACTACTGGGAGGAATTGAATACCATCCAACCAGGTGGGAACTACGGATGGGACTTCTATGAGGGCAATTGCTTCAGCTGCGGATACATCAACCCCACCTACGCCTATGGCCA
>Ga0116218_1000769_pt1 | contig 21610 bp, 21 predicted proteins | sample Sb_taG_2_FD_88966 | JGI IMG/M metagenome (GOLD analysis project Ga0116218, IMG submission 88966) | Peat soil microbial communities from Weissenstadt, Germany - Sb_50d_5_LS metaG | ecosystem: Environmental > Terrestrial > Soil > Wetlands > Peat | place: Germany: Weissenstadt | collected 2010-09-21 | reverse complement strand
TGCCGACCGCTCGCCCGAGCCGCCAGGTCGAGAACTTCCTCGACTGGGTCCGGACGAGCAAGGGCGCGGGCAAAATCATCGGCAAGTCGGGCGCAGTTCCCGCGTTCAACAGGCGCTAGACGGAAAGGCCGGGACTCCCGACCTGATGGACGAAACTGAGATCGCCGACGCGGCCGAGCCGCGGGTCGATCAGGACCGGCGCGCCGAGCTTTTGCTCGGCGCGCTGGTCTGCACGCTCGTGCTGGTGCTGCTGGCGATGCTCGCGTTCGTGCTGCACGAGGCGTGGCCATCGTTCTCGCACAACGGCCTCGGCTGGTTTGGCACGGGCGGGAGCGTCGACGATCAGATCCAGTCGATCTTCACGTCGGGCGATCTGCACACCACCCCGCAGTGGTTGTTCCACGCGTGGCCGCTGCTCTGGAGCACGATCCTCACCACCTTCGGGGCGGTGCTGATCGCGTTCGTGTGCGCGCTGTTCATCTCCGTATTCGTTGTCGAGTTCGCTCCGGACCCTCTCCGTCGCGTGCTCGAGCCGGTGGTCCGGCTGCTCGCCAGCGTCCCCTCCGTGATCTACGGCCTGGTCGCCGTGCTCGTGCTCGTTCCGCTGATCGGAAACCACCTGATCACCCAGCACGAGAAGGCATCGGTCACACCCGTGATCTCGCTGACCGGTTACAGCCTGCTGGCTGCCGTGCTGGTCCTCACGGTGATGATCGCCCCGATCATGATCGCGATCTTCTGCGAGGGGCTGCGCTCGGTGCCCCGCGGCTGGATCGAAGGGTCGCTGGCGCTGGGGGTCAATCGCTGGCGGACGTTCTGGAAGGTCGCGGTCCGCACGGCGCGGCCGGCGATGGTCGCCGGCACCGTACTGGCAGTGGCCCGGGCCCTCGGGGAGTCGGTGATGCTGAGCATGGTCTCCGGGACGGTCGGCTTCTCGCCCAATCCCGCGGACGGGTTGATCTTCCTGTTCGAGCCGTCGCGGGGGCTGGCGGCGACGATCCTTCAGAACACCGACGAGCTCAGCTCACCGCCGATGAAGCACACGCTGTACGCGATCGCCGCCGTGCTCCTGTTCTCGGCGATGATGCTGTCGCTGATCGGCTGGGCCGCCAAGCAGCCGATGAAGCGCTACTTCTACGCGGGGGCGAACGGATGAGCACCGCCAGCGTGCTGGCACCGAAGCCGCCGCCACCGGCCGCGACGCCCAGAAAGCCAAGGCGGCGCGAGACCACGTCCACGTGGCGGCTGACCGATCGCATCGGGCTGGCGTTCGCGTGGCTGCTGGGGCTCTTGTTCTGCGCGATCGCCGCCTCGATCGTGATCTACCTGCTGATCCAGGGGCTCCGCTATGTCCGCCCGAGCCTGCTCGTCACGCATCCGACGGTCGGCTACACGGAGAACCAGACCGGCGGGTTCCTGGACCCGATGATCGGAACGCTGCTGGTCGCGCTCATCGCGATGGCGATCGCGATGCCGGTGGGGATCGCCACCGCGGTGTGGCTGAGCGAGTACGGCCGTCCGTCGGCGCTGGCCCGGGTCGCCGAATCGACGGTCGAGATGCTCGCCGGCACGCCATCGATCGTGCTCGCGCTGTTCGGTACGCTGATCTTCGAGGCCCCGGCCCTCGGATTTCTCAGCCAGACCACGGGTGGCGTCGTCTACGGCCGCTCGTTCTTCGCGGCCGGCGCGTTGCTGTCGCTGATCGCGCTGCCGCTCGTGGTGGCCACGGTCCGCGAGGGGCTCCAGTCGATTCCCGGCCACGTTCGCGAGGCCTCCTACGCGGTCGGCAAGACGAAGATCGCGACGACCCGCAGGGTGCTGCTCCCCGCCGTCCGCCCGTCGGTCATCACCGGCGCGATGCTCGGCGTCGGCCGCGTGATCGGCGACACCGCGATCATCGTCGTGCTCCTGGGCTCGACTCTCAACCTCGAAGGTGTGGGATCGGTTCCCCTGCTCGGCACCCTGCGCGGGACCGGCAGCACCCTGACCAGCTACATCTTCTACAACGCGCCCACCGGCGATGGCAACCAGCCGGACAAGGCGTACGCGGCGGCGTTCGTGCTGCTGATGCTCGTGCTCGTCCTCAACGTCGTCGTCGATGTCTTCGCGCGGCGCGCCAAGAAGCTGCGATGGGGCTGAGCACGCCACCTCCGGTGCGCCGGCTGACCGGGCGCGAGCAGCTGATCCCCGCCGCGGCGCAGGAGCGTTCCGAGCCCCCCACGGACCCGGCAGCAGCGGCGTCCACGAACGGCAACGGCCACCATCCGTCCGCCCCGCCGACTCCGGCCGCCCCGGGCTCCGGCTTCGTCGCCGCTCCTCGCCGCGTAGCTCGCTCGTCGGTCGCCATCGATCGCATGCAAGTTGAGGACGTGTCGGTCTCCTACGGGCCGAAGGTCGCGGTCAACTCCGTGTCGCTGCCAATTCGCCAGGGCGAGGTGCTCGCGCTGATCGGTCCCTCGGGGTGCGGCAAGACGACGCTCCTGCGCTCGCTGAACCGGCTCACCGAGCTGACCAAGGGCACGAGCTTCAGCGGCCAGATCGTGCTCGACGGAGTGGACATCGCCGAGATGGAGCCGACGGCGCTGCGCCGGCGCGTGACGATGGTCTTCCAGCAGCCCAACCCGTTCCCGATGAGCGTGTTCGACAACGTCGCCTACGTCCTCCGCGAACAGGCATCCCGCAGGCCAAAGCGCAAGAACCTCCGCGGCGCCGTCCAGGACGCGCTCACGCGCGCCGGCCTCTACGACGAGGTCGCCGACAACCTCGACCATCCGGCGCTGAGGCTCTCAGGCGGCCAGCAGCAGCGATTGTGCATCGCCCGCGCGCTCGCCGCCGAGCCCGAGGTGCTGCTCCTGGATGAGCCCTGCTCGGCGCTCGATCCCCAGTCGACCAAAGTGATCGAGGAGCTGATCGTGCGGTTGCGCGACGAGGTCGCGATCGTGATCGTCACCCACAACCTGCAGCAGGCCTACCGGGTCGCGGACTACGTCGGCTTCATGTACCTCGGGGAGCTAGTCGAGTACGGCAGCGCCCAGACGATGTTCGGCTCGGCGCGCGAGCAGCGCACCAGGGAGTACGTGAGCGGTGCGTTTGGTTAGAGCCGCACCCGCCATCTTCGCTCTGGGCGCCCTGGCGGGTTGCGCGACGACCCAGCAGGAGGCGACCCGCCTGCAGCTCAACAGCGCCCGGATCCGCGCCAGCCAGTACGCCGTGCTCGTCCGGCACCGCAACCCTGAGGTCCGCCTCGTCGCCGTGAAGCTGCTCGAAAGCGGCAAACACGCAGCGGTGGTGGTTGACCTGCGCAACCTCGCCGACCGCGTGCTCACCGACCTTCCGGTCTCGGTCGGCGTGATCGCACCGCACGGGGTGAAGCGCTACCTGAACGCCAGGGCCGGGATCGACTACTTCGACACGCACCTGTCCGCGATCGGCCCGCGCGCCCAGCTCAACTGGGTCCTCACCACGCACGCCTCGGTGCCCGCCGATGCTCGGCCGTTCGCCTACGTCGGGCTCCCGACGCCGGGCTTCTCGAGCGCCCAAGCGCTGCCGCTGATCAGCGCGCAGCCCGACCCACCGGCGGACGCGGGGCGGATCCTCCGCATGACCGTCCGCAACGACTCGGGGGTGCCGCAGTACCAGCTTCAGGTCTACGCGACGGTCAGCGGCAGACGCGGCTACCTCGCCGCGGGCAAGACGACGATCACCCATCTCGGGACCGGGGCGAGCACGAGCGTGCAGATGACGCTGCTCGGCAGCGCGACCAAGGCGACGCCTGCGCTTCAGGCGCCGCCGACGATCTTCGGATAGGAGGCAGACGGTGGAAGTGAGCGACATAGAGCAGCCCTGGCCGGCGTCCGCCCCGGTAGCAAGCCCCACCGAACAGACTCCGCCAGCACCCGCCTTCGCCGAGCGAGAGCCTGCCTCCCAGCACGAGCGCTGCGACGAGTGCGGGGCTCCGGTCGACCGCGCCCAGCGCTACTGCGTCGTCTGCGGCGCCCGCCGCCGGCACGTCCGTGATCCCGCCGCCCGCTTCCTCTCCGGCGCGGCGTCGAAGGCACGCCGCCCGCCACATGCGCAACGGGCCGCCAAGAAGTCCTCGTCGAGCCTCGGCCTCGCCCTCGTGCTGGCGGTCATCCCGCTGGCGGTCGGCGTAGGCGTGCTCCTCGGCCGGTCGTCGACCAACGGCGACGCCAAGCTGATCGCAGCGCTCAGGGCGCAGAAGCCCGAGGTCATCACGACGGGCGGCGCCGCGAGCGCATCCCAGTCCCAGGCACCGAGCGCCAGCACCACGGCCTCCGTCGCAGCCGTGACGAGCACTTTCCCGCTGCAGGCTGGGTACGCCGTCGAGCTCGTGACGCTTCCGGCCCACAAGGCCACCGAGGCCGGCGTCGGGACGGCCGAGCAGGCGGCGCGGGCCAAGGGCGCCAAGTCGGTGGGCTTGATCCTCCAGAGCGACTTCAAGGTGACACCGAGTCCGCCCGCCGGCGCCGCCGTCATCTATTCCGGGGCCTACCGGACCCGGAGCGAGGCCGAGCAGGCGCTGGGGAAGCTCAAGTCCCATTTCCCGGGCGCGAAGGTGATCGCGGTCGGCTCGTCGGCCACGGCGACCGCCTCCGGGAAGGTGCTGAACAAGACCGCCTACGGGTCAGCGCAGCAGATCACGGGCTTCAAGGCGACCCCTTCGCAGCTGGCTGCCGGCAAGCAGGTCGTCGACAAAGTCGCGAAGAAGATCGGCGGCAGCTACGTGAACTCGCAGCGCGGCCTCCCTGATCAGATCTCGGTCCCATGAGCCGGACCTTGTTCAAGCGTCGCTCACAGCCGGCGGCGCCAGCCCAACCGCAGCAGGACTCCGACCTCGAAGCGCAGCGGGACAGGCTCACCGAACGCTTCGCGTTCATGCAATCGGACCTCGGCGGCCTGTTCTACGAGATGGCGATCCGCGACCACATCCGGATGGAGGTGCTCGTGGAGAAGGCGGCGGCGCTCCAGCGGGTCGATACCGAGCTCGGTCAGCTCGAGCGGATGCTCGAGAGCGGTGACTCCGCGGTCGGCGGCAACTGCTCCGGCTGCGGCGCCGTCTATGCCCGTGGCGCCGCATTCTGCGCGCAGTGCGCGACACCCCTGACGGCGACGTGAGCTCCTGGCTGCGCTCAATTCGGCTGTCGCGGCTCCAGCTCGCCATGGTCGCGATGCTGTCGGCGCTGGCGACGGCCCTGATCATCGCCGGGGCGCTCGGCCGGACGCCGGCTCAGACCGCCGCACTCGCCGCGCTGCGCACGCGCCCCACCGTGATCCACGCCGCCGGACCGGAGCCGGCGCGGCAAGACGCGGCGCCGGCTCCGCAGCCAACCGTGCAACCAACGCCGACTCCGGCCGCCCCGGCGCCCGCCGCGCCGCAGTCCAGCCCAACCCAGTCACAGCCGACGACGACCGCGGCCGCGACCCAGACGACCGCCACATCCACCACCCCCAGCTCGACCCCGACCACCACAAAGACCAAGGCCTCGCCTGTCAAGCACGTGTTCGTGATCGCGCTGAGCACGACCAGCTACGACGCGGCGTTCGGGCGCGGTTCGGTCGCGCGCTACCTCAACGATCAGCTGCGGCCGAAGGGAACTCTGCTGAGCGGCTACACCACGCTTGGCGGCGCCGAGCTCCCTGACTACCTGGCGATGATCGGCGGGCAGGCGCCGAATGCGGACACACGTGCGAACTGCCCGAGCTACGACGAGTTCCCCTCGAGCGCCAAGCCCAACAAGAGCGGGCAGGTCCCGGGGACCGGGTGCATCTACCCCAACACCGCGCTGACGATCGGCGACCAGGTGACGGCCTCAGGCCATGTCTGGAAGGCGTACATCGACCACATGGGCGCCACGGCGTGCGTCCACCCCAACTCGAATGCGCTCGACAACGCGCCGTTGCCCGGTGCCGGGAGCGACTACGACACGCGCCACAACCCGTTCATCTACTTCCATTCGCTGCTCGATCTCGGCGACTGCGCGAGCGACGACGTGACGCTGACGAAGCTCCCCGCGGCGCTCAGCTCCTCGGCGAAGACGTCGCGATATGCGTTCATCGCGCCGGGTGCGTGCGAGGACGCCTCGCAGGCCACCTGCCCTGACGGCGACGCGGCTGGCCTCGCGGGCGAGGACGCGTTCCTGAAGACGTGGGTGCCGAAGATCCTCCACTCGCGGGCATATAAGAAGAACGGGGTGCTGATCATCGCGTTCGCCCACGCCGCTGCCACGAGCCCGACCGCTGGCGCCGGCGCCACGGGTTCCACTGACTCAGCGGGCCCCGTCCGGACCGGTGCGCTCATCATCTCCCGCTACGCGCACGCGGGCAAAACCGTCGCCAAGGCGTACAACCCGTACTCGATCCTCCGTTCGGTCGAGGACCTGCTCGGCCTCCAGCCGCTCCTGGCTCACGCCAAGGCCGCGAAGTCATTTGTCGCGGCCGCGCTGCCGGGCGCGTAGCCGCCCGGTACAGTCCGGCCGCAATGAGCGCCACCAACGGCTCCTTCGACCTCAAGCACCGCAGCCGCGCGCTCACCGAGGGCCCCGAACGCGCGCCCGCCCGCGCGTTCCTGAAGGGGATCGGCTACGACGACGAGGCGATGAGCAAGCCGATCGTCGCCGTCGCCAACACGTGGATCGAGACGATGCCGTGCAACTTCCACCTGCGGGCGCTGGCGGCCAAGGTCAAGGAGGGGATCAGGGCGGCCGGCGGCACGCCGATGGAGCTCAACACGATCGCGATCTCGGACGGGATCACGATGGGGATGGCGGGGATGAGGGCCTCGCTGGTCAGCCGCGAGGTGATCGCCGACTCGATCGAGCTCGTCTGCAGCGCCCACCTGTTCGACGCGGTGATCGCGATCAGCGGCTGCGACAAGACGATCCCCGGCACCGTGATGGCGCTGTGCCGGCTGAACGTCCCGAGCCTGATGCTGTACGGCGGCTCGATCCTGCCCGGACACCTCCACGGCGAGCAACTCACGATCCAGGAAGTGTTCGAGGCCGTCGGCGCTCACGCCGCCGGGAAGATCACCGACGAGCAGCTGACCGAGATCGAGGATGCCGCGTCACCGGGCGCCGGCGCATGCGGGGGCCAGTTCACCGCAAACACGATGGCGATGGCGTTCGAGATGCTGGGGATCTCCCCGGCGGGCTTCTCGGGCGTCCCAGCCGTCGATTCCCACAAAGCCGAGGTCGCGAAAAGCGCTGGCGAGCTCGTGATGGACGTGCTCGCCCGCGGGATACGCCCCAGCGACATCATCACCAAGGACAGCCTCGAGAACGCGATCGCCGCCGTCGCGTCCAGCGGCGGCTCGACCAATGGCGTGCTCCACCTGCTCGCGGTGGCCAGCGAGATGGGTATCGAGCTATCGATCGACGACTTCGACCGGATCAGCGAGCGCACGCCGCTGCTGTGTGACCTCAAGCCCGGCGGCCAGTACGTCGCGCCCGATCTCTACAGGGCCGGCGGAGTGCCGCTGCTGATGAAGCGGCTCAAGGAGGCCGGCCTGCTGCACGAGGACGCTCTGACCGTCACCGGGCAGACGATCGGCGAGATCGCCGACGCCGCGCAGGAAAGCGAGGGGCAGGAGGTCGTCAAGCCGCTCAGCGATCCGATCAAGGCGACGGGTGGGCTCGCGATCCTGCGCGGCAATCTCGCCCCCGACGGCTGCGTGGTCAAGCTCGCCGGCCACGAGCGCCGCAGGCAGTCGGGCCCGGCGCGGGTGTTCGAATCCGAGGAGGATGCGATGCACGCGGTCACGGCCGGCTCGATCAACGCCGGCGATGTGGTTGTGATCCGCAACGAGGGGCCCGCCGGCGGCCCCGGCATGCGCGAGATGCTCGCGGTCACCGCGTCCCTGGTCGGGCAGGGGATCGGCGAGCACGTGGCGCTGCTCACCGACGGCCGGTTCTCGGGGGCCACCCACGGTCTGATGGCCGGCCATGTCGCGCCCGAAGCCGCTCGGGGCGGCCCGATCGCGGCGGTTCGCGACGGCGATCAGATCACGCTCGACGTCGACGCCCGCCGGCTCGACGTGGCGCTTTCGGAGCAGGAGATCGCCGAGCGCATAAGCGCGTATGCACCACCCGCCCGGCCCTACCCGGGGGCAGCGCTGGCGAAGTACGCGCGGCTGGTCTCGAGTGCCTCCGACGGCGCGATCACGCGTTGAAGCCACACCACGCGCGGCAGGACTTTTCCCCCGCTTACGCGCAGGAAGCTGTGCCTAGAGGCTGAAATACCTTGAATGCCGCCGCCTTTGCGTGGGCACAACATTCCCACGGAACTGTCTCGCTAGCATCTTCGGGCTAGGAGATCGCACTGGTGCCAGTCTCACATCTCCGCCCCGAGGGCAAATGAAGCGCCGCGGACCGTACATCGCCGCCGGCGTTGTGCTGCTCGTCGTCGCCGCACTGGCCGCGGTGGCGGTGATCGTATCCTCCTCGCGGGTCAGCGTGAGCTCTGACGCCAACGCGCTGGCGGCGATCGGGCTGCCGACCGGCGGCGGCAAGATCGAGAACGTGACCGTCACCACCGGGCCCCACAGCGCGTCCGTGCCGGTCTTCCTCCGTGGCGACCAGATCTGGCCCAACACGATGATCCCGGCTCACCAGTCCGTCTCGGTCGACGTAACGATCAAGCGGCCGGGTTGGATCTCGTGGCTGTCCGGCAGCACGCAGCACGTCCACCTCCAGCTGATGACCCCGGTGGCGAGCCTCCGCGCCCACTACCTCACGCTGCGCTCCGGGGCGCCGTTGCGGCTGCACTTCAAGCAGCCGATCCAGGTCATCTCATACGGCCAGCCCGGAGCCCTCCGACGGCACGTGCTGGCGACCCCGAGCGCGGTGGTCACGGTGCCCCGCGGCACGGCGGCGGGGACGCTGGCCGTGGCGGCGGCGCCGCGTACGTGGGAGAGCTCGAAGTCCGCGCTGGTCAGCTGGTTCCCGGCCGGAGCGGCCGCGAGTGCGGTCGCGAACCCGGCCCCCGGCACTCAAATTCACCCGAACACCCCGATCAGCCTGACGTTCAACAAGACGGTCCAGCAGGTACTCGGCAACAGCCTTCCGCCGGTGACGCCGACCACCGCCGGGACCTGGCACACCGTCTCGAGCCACATGATCGTGTTCCAGCCCGAGGCCTACGGCTACGGGCTCGGCACCAGCGTCCACATTTCCCTGCCGAGCAGTGTGAGCGTTGTCGGCGGCACCGGCGGCGACCCCAGCTGGACCGTGCCCGGAGGCTCGACGCTGCGGCTTCAGCAGCTGCTGGCGATCCTGGGCTACCTGCCCCTCAAGTTCCGCTATACCGGGCCTGGGGTCAAGCCGACGCCGGCGGCCGAGCTGAGCGCGGCAATCCATGCGCCGGCCGGCAAGTTCACGTGGCGCTATCCGAACACGCCCTCCTCGCTCACCGGCATGTGGCAGCCAGGGGCGTCGGGCGTGATGACCCAGGGCGCGCTGATGGCGTTCGAGAACGACAATGGCCTAGCGACCGTCGGACTCTCCAACCCGCTCGTGTGGAAGTCCCTGATCCAGGACGCTCTGGCTGGGAAGAGCTCGACCTTCGGCTACACCTTCGTGACGGTGAGCGAGGGGAGTCCCGAGACCGAGCAGACCTGGCACAACGGCAAAACGGTGGTCTCGGGTGCCGTCAACACGGGCATCCCAGCTGCGCCGACCGCACTGGGCACCTTCCCGGTGTTCGAGCATGCGCTGTCGGTGACGATGTCGGGCACCAACCCCGACGGCAGCCACTACTCCGATCCCGGCGTCCCGTGGGTCAGCTACTTCAACGGAGGCGACGCCCTGCACGGTTTCATCCGCGGGTCGTATGGTTTCCCCCAGAGCCTCGGGTGCGTCGAGATGCCGTACTCCGAGGCGTCTCAGGTCTATCCCTACACGCCGATCGGGACGCTCGTCCACGTCGTATAGCGCACGCCGTTAGAAGGTTGGCGCTGATCCGTGACGAATAGCGTCAGCACTTTATGAGCGTGCAGGCCCCAGACAGCGTCGGGATCGAGAATCACACGGCATCGTGGGAAGCGGCGTTGGAAGGGTTCGATTGCGATCTGCGCCGCCGGGCCGTGGCCGAAAAAACCCGCCACGCGTACGCAATCGACGTCGGCCAGTTCGCGGCCTGGGCGAGTGCGCGGGAACTCGAGCCGGCCTCGATCGAGGTCCGAGCCCTGCGGCGGTACGCGGCCAGCCTGTCCGAGCGGGGACAGGCGCCGTCCACCGTGGCCCGTAAGCTCGCGGCATTGCGCGGTCTGTTCCGGGTCCAGGTCGAGCTTGGCATGCGCGCTGAGAACCCCGCCGAGCTGCTGAGCGCCCCGAAGCGCGCCCGGCGGCTGCCGCGCGTGCTGAAGGCATCCGAGCTGGCGATTCTGCTCGACCGCATCCCGGCGACGACGGCACTCGAGTTGCGCGACCGGGCGCTGTTCGAGCTGGCCTACGGATCGGGTCTGCGCGCCGAGGAGCTGGTGTCGCTCGAGCTCGAGTCGGTGAGCTTCGACTCGGAGACGGTGCGCGTCGAGGGCAAGGGTGGCAAGACCCGTCTCGTCCCCACCGGCGAGCACGCACTGCGCGCGATCGAGCGCTATCTGGCCCGCGGGCGCCCGGCCCTCGTGGCCGACGGCGCCACCGCGCTATTCCTGTCGAAGTCGGGCCGGCGGCTGAGCACGTCGGACGTCAGGCGCCGGCTGCGGACCTGGGCGCGGCAGGCGGCCGCCCAGGCGCCGGCGCTCGCGGACGCCCATCCGCACGCGCTGCGGCACTCGTTCGCGACCCATCTGCTCGACGGGGGCGCCGACCTGCGCGCGATTCAGGAACTCCTTGGACACGCAACCATCTCGACCACTCAGGTCTACACTCGGGTAGAGTCGGCGCGGCTCCGATCAGCGTATGCCCGCGCCCATCCGCGCGCATAAACCGGATTCTGGGAGCGAGGAACTGGAAACCAACGTCAAAGCGGTCGAGCTTCAAGATCTGTGGAGGCGCTACAAGGCGTCGGGTGACGATCGCGCCCGCGAACGGCTCGTGATCGCCTATTCGCCGCTGGTGAAGTACGTCGCCGGCCGCATGAGCTCGGGGCTTCCGGCGCATGTCGAGGAGGCCGACCTGATCTCCTACGGGCTCACTGGGTTGATCTCCGCAATCGAGCGTTTCGATCTCAGTAGGGAGATCAAGTTCGAGACCTACGCGATCACCCGGATCCGCGGCGCGATCATCGACGAGCTGCGGACGCTCGACTGGGTGCCGCGCTCTGTCCGCGCGCGCGCCCGCGAGATCGAGCGGGTCAATATGAAGCTCGAGGCCCGCTTCCAACGCGCCCCGACCGACGAGGAGATGTCGGCGGAGCTCGCGATCACCGTCGAGGAGTTCCAGGAGGCCCTGCTTCAGATCTCGAACTCGACGATCGTCGCGCTCGACGAGCTCTGGAACGTTTCGGACTCGACCGGCGATCAGGTGTCGCTGCTCGACACGCTCCCCGACCGCGGCGCCCCCGATCCGCAGATGCTCGTCGATCAGTCGGAGCTGCGCGACCGGATCGCCGATGCGATCGCGGCCCTCCCCGAGCGCGAGAAGCTCGTCGTCGCCCTCTACTACTACGAGAACCTGACGCTCCGCGAGATCGGCGAGGTCCTCGGCGTGACCGAATCCCGCGTCTCACAGCTTCACACCAAGGCCGTGCTGCGGCTGCGGTCCAAGCTGGCCGGCGAGCTGGATTAGGTATTTTGAGGCCGGGCCGCATGCGGCCCGGCCCCGGCCGGTGCATGCACCGGCCGGCGGAGGCGCGCATGCGCGCCTCCGGACATCACACCAGGAGAGGAGACAAGGCATGCACAAGCCCGCGGATCGCATCCGAAACGTGGCGCTCGTCGGCCACAGAGGCAGTGGTAAGACCTCGCTCCACGAGGCTTTGCTGTTCCAGGCCGGGGCGGTCAACCGTCTAGGCAGCGTGGTGGACGGGACGACCCTGTCCGACGCGGATCCGGACGAGAAGTCGCGGCAGATGTCGATCTCGGCGGCGCTTGCCTCGTTCGAGTGGCAGGACCGCAAGGTCAACCTGCTCGACACCCCCGGCGACTCGAGCTTCATCGCCGACGCGCTCGGTGCGCTGCGCGTGTGCGAGTCGGCGGTGTTCGTCGTCAACGCCGTGATGGGCGTGGAGGTCCACACCCAGCGGTTGTGGTCCCGCGCGGCCGAGCTCGATCTGGCCCGGCTGGTGTTCGTCAACATGCTCGATCGCGAGCGCGCCGACTTCTTCCGCACGCTCGACTCGCTCAAGACGACGTTCGGCCAGCACGTCGTCGCCACCGAGATCCCGATCGGATCAGAGCACGAGGTCTCCGGCGTGATCGACCTCGTCGACATGAAGGCCTATGAATACGATCCCGCCGACCTCGGCCGCGAGAACTGCGCCGAGGTCCCGATCCCGGACGAGCTCCGGGCCCAGGCCGAGGAGTACCGCGAGAAGCTGATGGACGAGGTCTCCGAGAGCTCCGACGCGCTGATGGAGCGCTACCTCGAGGGCGAGGAGATCTCGCATGGCGAGATCGTGGCCGCGCTCAAGGACGGCACCAACCACGGCGCGCTCTTCCCCGTGACGTGCGGGATCGCTACCCAGAACCTCGGCACGAACCGGCTGCTCGACGCGATCGTCGAGGACCTTCCCTCGCCGGTCAAGCACGGCGGCCTCGAGGTCGGCGAGCTGACGCTCGAGCCCGTCGAGGACAAGGAGATGTTCGCGTACGTGTTCAAGACCCGCGCGGACCCGTTCGCGGGGCGGATCAACATGTTCCGCGTCTACCAGGGCGTGATCAAGCAGGACTCGCAGGTGCTGAACACGCGCACGCACAACAAGGAGCGGGTCGGCCAGCTCGTGACCTTCGAGGGACATGGGACAGGCCACGCCAACGACTTCGGTCCGGGCGACATCGGCGCCGTCGCGAAGCTCAAGGAAACCAAGGCCGGGGACTGGCTGGCCTCGCGCGATGAGCCGATCGAGATGCCCAGCGTCAAGCTGCCCGCGCCGGTGATGGCGTTCGCGGTCGAGCCCAAGAGCAAGGGTGACGAGGACAAGGTGTTCACGGCACTGCGACGCCTCCAGGAGGAGGACCCGACGATCGACCTCCATCGCGATCCGCAGACCGGCGAGCAGATCGTCGCCGGCCTCTCACAGGTCCACGTCGAGGTGATCGTCGAGCGGCTGAAGTCGCGGTTCGGCGCCGAGGTCAATCTGAAGCCCCCGCGCGTTCCCTATCAGGAGACGATCCGCAAGCCGGCCAAGGCGCACGGGCGCCACAAGAAGCAGACGGGGGGCCGCGGCCAGTTCGGCGACTGCCACATCGAGATCGAGCCGCGCGCGCCCGGCGAAGGGTTCGAGTTCATCAACGCGATCAAGGGCGGCGTGATCCCGACCGGGTTCATTCCCGCGGTCGAGAAGGGCGTGCTCGAGGCGATGCAGGAGGGGGTCGTCGCCGGCTACCCGGTCAAGGACATCAGCGTCCGCCTCTACGACGGCTCCTACCACACGGTCGACTCCTCGGAGATGGCGTTCAAGGTGGCGGGCTCGCTGGCGATGAAGCAGGCGATGGAGCAGGCCGGCCCGGTGCTGCTCGAGCCGATCATGGTGGCGACCGTGAGCGTGCCCGAGGACGCCGTCGGCGACGTGATCGGCGACCTCAACTCGCGCCGCGGGCGGCCGCTGGGTATGGAGCCCTCCGGTGCCGGGATGACCGAGGTCAAGGCCGAGGTCCCGATGGCCGAGATGCTGTCCTACGCGCCCGATCTGCGGTCGATCACCGGCGGCCAGGGCGAGTTCACGATGGAGTTCCTGCGCTACGAGGAGGTCCCCGGGCACCTGGCGGGCAAGATCGTCGACGAGGCGCGCAGCGAGAAAGAGGCGGTCAAGGCGTAGGGCGGCGGCCCGCGGCGGCGAGTCCGCAACTTTGCAGGCAGTATTCGCTACCGCTGGTACGCTCGGGAAATGACGACCAGGGACATCCGCCCGTCCACGGCGCACACGATCTGCGACGTATGCGGGCGCACGCTGCTGCGCGGCGAGCGCGCTGAGGCCTACATCCACGGGGGCGCGCGGCGGTGGGTGTGCGAGCTGTGCAAGTCGCGCGCGCTGCACGAGGGGTGGGTCCGCGAGGGAACCGTTCCCTCCTACGACGACGCGAACGCCGGATCCGAGCGCCGGCGTTCCCTGCTGGGACGGCTGCGGGCCCGGCGCGACGCCGTGGGCAACTCGGATTCGCGCTCCGCGCGCGAGCTCGACGAGGAGCTCGACGCCGCCCAGGCGCCGTCCGGCGGCTGGGTCGATCCGCCTCCCGCCCCGGCGCCCGCGCCGGCCGGGCGGGGCTCGAAGCCGTTTCGCGAGCGGGTCCGCGAGCCCCGTCACGTCCGCGCGATCCCGACCAGCACCGAGCAGAAGACCGCGTCCGCGATCGAGCTGTTCAACTCCTCCGAGCACACCCGGACCGTCTCGGGGGTCGCCCGGTCGCTGGGCCTCCCGACCGTGTCGGTCAGCCCGTCGGACGTGCGCCCGAGCCTCGTCAACCTCGTCGTCTCCTGGGAGCTCTGCTGGTATCGCTACGAGGTCGACCTGTCCGACGAGGTGCCGAGCGTCCGCGTCGCCGGCCAGGGATACGAGCTCGACGAGCTCGCCGCCGAGGACCGCCAGCCCAACGCCGTCGCCGACGACGGCGGGCTCCTCTCGTTCGGCCGTTGATATTCCGCTGGACCGCGAGCTGGACGAAAGTCTGAATGCGCTGGCCCGGGGTGGTCAATAGCATCTTCGGGGTGATCTACTGCGTGGTTCCCGAGCCCCTGGCCGATGAGCTGCTCGACAAGCTCTCCGCCTACTACGCCGACGACCCCAACGTCACGGTGATCGTCGACCGACGCAAGTCCTCGCGCCGCGATCGCCCCGCGAGCGGTGGTGGCCAGCGCGAGGTGCGCGATCGCCGGCGCCCGCGGGTCATGGGGGAGATCCCAGAGCTGGCAAGCGATTGAGCGGCCCGGAGGCGGCATCGCCGCTGAGGCTGCTCCTGCACGTCGACGGCGGCGCACGCGGCAATCCCGGCCCGGCCGCGATCGGAGTTGTCGTCTCAGAGCCCGGCGGCGAGGTCGTAGATGAGCTCGCCGAGCGAATCGGCGTCGCGACCAACAACGTGGCCGAGTACAAGGCGATGCTGCGGGGTCTGCAGCGCGCGGCGGAGCTCGGGGCGCGCGAGGTGGAGGTGGTCAACGACTCCGAACTGGTGGCCAAGCAGATCACCGGCGCCTACAAGGTCAAGCACCCCGCGATGAAGCCCCTGTACGAGGAGGCGATGCGGGGATTGCGTGTCTTTGACCGGTGGTCGATTCGGAGCGTGCCGCGGGCTGAGAACGCGCGGGCCGACGCGCTCGTGAACGCGGCGCTCGACGCGACAGCCTGAGCGCCGGCGGTATATAAAGCGTCCATGAGCGTTGAGCGGCTTGCCCGGCGCCTGGTCGAGCGGCGCCCCAGACACCGGGTGGTGAGCCTCTACCTGGACCTCGATCCCGAAGAGTTCGCGACCTCGCCGGCGCGCGAGTCGCAGGTGCACTCGCTGCTCGACGGGGTCGGCCACGAGGTCGAGGCGGACGAAACGCTCGACCACGAGGACCTGATCGCGCTTCGTGAGGACCTCGTGCGCCTCCGGACCTACCTGACCTCAGACGAGCCGCCGTTCCAGGGGGCCCGGGCCCTTGCCGTGTTCGCCTCCGGGCGTGACGATCTGTTCGAGGTGATCCAGCTCCACCAGCCGGTTGAGGGCAGGGTCGTTGTCGGTGGCGCCGCATACATCGAGCCGCTGGTGGAGGCGGCTCAGGCGCGGAGGTGGTGCGTGGTGCTCGTCAGCGAGCAGAACGCCCGGATCTTCACCGGGACGCCGTTCAACCTGCAGGAACGCGAGCGGATCGCACTGCGCGAACAGTTCGAGGAAGAGGACGCCCATCTCCGTGATGTGGCCGGCCGACTCGAGCGCCGGTGGCTGGACGAACGGTTCGATCTGCTCGCGGTCGGCGGCGAGAGCGAGGTCGTGCCGCGGTTCGAGAAGCTTTTGAGCCAGGACCTGCGCCGGCGGCTGGTCGACCGGCGGGTCGAGGCCGACATCAACTACGCCGGCGACGATCAGGTCCGGGCGGCGGTGAGCCAGGTCGTCGAGCAGGAGGAGCGCGAGGACGAACGTTCGGCGCTCGATCGGCTCGCGGCGGGACTGGGATCGGGCGGCCGCGCTGCCGGCGGTCCAGAGGCGACGCTCGAGGCGCTGAACGAGCGGCGCGTGGAGGTCCTGTTGCTCGAGCGCGGCCTCGCGCGCAGCGGCGGCCGGTGCCCCAGCGACGGCCTGCTGACCGTGGCCACGAGCGGCCCGTGCCCCGCCGACGGGACGGAGATCGAGGAGGTCGAGGACCTGAGCGAGGCCGCGGTCGAGGCGGCGCTCATGCAGGGCTCGGAGGTGATCTTCGTCCAGCGCTTCTCGGATCTGGGACCCCACCAGGGCATGGCGGCGCTGCTGCGGTTCTGAGTAGCCGCCCGGGAGCGTGGTACCGCGCGCCGCCTTTGCCGCGCTAGGCTGCACGTCGTGACTGATCCACTGATCGAGCTCAGCACCCGCCTCGAGGAGACCGCCGAGCAACTACGCACCGGCGAGATGGACCCCGACGCGGCCGTGGCCGTGATCGAGGAGTGCGCGCGGCTGGCCTCCGAAGCGAGCGCTCGCGTCGATGAGCGGACGCGCGCGGCACTGGAACCGCTGCCCGACCTTCCCGGTCAGCTGCCGCTGCCGTCGGCGTAGAACCGGTGCAGACAGTCGGCTCGGCGCCAGCGTATCCGGAGCATCTGCGCGGCGAGGTCGAGCGCTACCTGGAGGTTCTGCGCTTCTCGGACGACGCCGCGTCCGCGGGCCTCGAGGAGGCGATGCGCTACTCGCTGCTCGCCGGCGGCAAGCGGATCCGCCCCGTGCTCTGCTTGGCCACGGCCGAGGCGATCGGCCTCGATCCGGCGACCGTGCTACCGCTCGCGGCGGCGATCGAGCTGATCCACACCTACTCGCTGATCCACGACGACCTGCCGGCGATGGACGACGACGATCTGCGCCGCGGCCGTCCGACCTGTCACCGCGCGTACGGCGAGGACGTGGCGATCCTGGCCGGCGACGGCCTCTACGCCGAGGCGTTCAAGCTGCTCTTGACCGAGCCGTGGGGGGAGCCCGTCGACGTGCTCGCCGCTGCCGCCGAACTGGCCGCCGCCACCGGCGTCGGCGGGATGGTCGGGGGTCAATACCTGGACGTCGCCGGGACCGCACCGGCCGGAGCCGAAGGGCTCAGACGACTTCACGAACTAAAAACTGGACGATTGATAGCGGCCAGCGTCGAGTGCGTTCTGCTCCTGGCCGGAGACGACAAACGTGCCACAATGACCTACTTCCGTACCTTTGCGAACGAGCTGGGCGTCCTCTTCCAAATCGTCGACGACATCCTCGACGTGATCGGATCCGAGGAGACGCTCGGTAAGCCGCAAGGCACCGACGAGCGACTTGGAAAGCGGACCTACGTGACCGAGTTCGGATTGGACGGAGCCCGCAGCCTCGCCCGTGAATCGCACGGCCGCGCCCGAGCTGCTCTGGCGCAGGCGGCCCCTGCTGGAGCCGAGCAGCTCGAGCAGATCACAGACTTCATCGCGACCCGGACCTACTGATGCCAGAACTCTTACAGCGGATCGACTCGCCGCAGGATCTCCGCGAACTCAGCGACGACGAACTCCAGGCCGTCGCCCAGGAGGTCCGCGAGCACATCATCGACACCGTCGGTGAGATCGGCGGTCACTTCGGCGCGAACCTCGGTGCCTGCGAGATCGCGGTGGCGCTGCACTCGCTCCTCGACTCACCGCGCGACAAGATCCTGTGGGACGTCGGCCATCAGGCTTACCCCCACAAGGTTCTGACCGGCCGCCGCGACCAGCTCCAGACGATCCGTAAGTACCAGGGACTGGCTCCGTTCTGTGCGATCTACGAGTCGCCGCACGACGTGATGGGCGCCGGCCACGCTTCGACCGCGATCGGCTACGCGGTCGGGATCAAGGAGGCGATGCGTCGCGGCCACGGCGAGGATGGCAAGGTCGTCGCCGTCGTCGGCGACGGCGCGATGACGGGCGGCGTCGCGTTTGAGGCCGTCCACCAGGCCGGCGGCGAGGGAACCCCGATCGTCGTGCTGCTCAACGACAACGGCATGTCGATCGCTCCCAACGTCGGCGCGCTCTCGCGGTACTTCAACCGCATGCGGCTCAATCCGAAGCTGTGGCACGCCCGCGAGGACTTCGAGGGCGGCCTGACCAAGCTCCCCGCCGGCATCGGCGCCGCGTTCGAGCGACTCGGACCGCACGTCAAGGAGTCGATCAAGGCGTTCTGGGCACCGGGGCTGTGGTGGGATGAGCTCGACTTTGCCTACATGGGCGTGATCGACGGCCACGACGTCCGCGCCCTGCGCCGCGCGCTGCGCGAGGCGCTGGCCGCCGATCGTCCGGTCGTCGTCCACTGCGCCACCGTCAAGGGCAAGGGGTTCGCGCCCGCCGAGGAGGGCGGCCTCGAGGGGATGGAGAAGTGGCACGCCGCCAAGCCCAACTCGATCGCGAACGGAGCGCCGGCCGCGAAGCCGGCCAGTTCGAAGCCCTCCAAGCCCGCGCCACCGCAGTACACGCAGGTGTTCGGCGAGGCGCTGGTGGCCGAGTGCCGGCGTGACGACCGGGTGATCGGGATCACGGCCGCGATGAACTCGGGCACGGGGCTGAACATCCTCCAGAACGAGCTTCCCGACCGCTACTACGACGTCGGCATCGCCGAACAGCAGGCGGTCCTGTTCGCCGCCGGGCTGGCGCTGCAGGGGTGCAAGCCCGTCGCCGCGATCTACTCGACCTTCCTCCAGCGGGCCTACGACCAGATTGTCCACGACGTCTGCCTCCAGCGGCTGAACGTCGTGTTCGCGATGGATCGCGCCGGGCTGGTCGGAGACGACGGCCCGACCCATCACGGGGCCTTCGACATCGCCTACCTGCGCTGCCTGCCGAACATCGTGCTGATGGCGCCTCGCGACGAGGCGCTGCTCGTGCACATGCTGCGCACGGCGCTGCTCTACGGACATGGGCCGATCGCGCTGCGCTATCCGCGCGGCGCGGGCCTCGGAGTTCCGCTGCCGGCGAACCCGACCCCGATCGAGATCGGCACCGGCGAGATCCTCCGCGAGGGAACTCGGGTGGCGCTGCTCGGCTACGGGTCGGGCGTCGCCAAGGCGCTCGAGGCCGCCGACATCCTCGGTGAGAACGGCATCTCGGTGACGGTCGCCGACGCGCGCTTTGCCAAGCCGATCGACGCCGGACTCGTGGCCCAGCTGGCCGCCGAGCACGAATTGCTCGTCACCGTCGAGGAGGGAGTTCTCGCCGGCGGCTTCGGCTCCGCCGTGTGGGAGACGCTCTCCGACGCCGGCATGACGCCGCGGATCCTCCGCGTCGGGCTTCCCGACCGCTACGTCACGCACGGCTCGCCGGCCCTGCTCCACGAGGAGGTGGGGTTCACCGGGAAGCGCATCGCCGAGCGGATCGAGACGGCGATTGCTGAGAAGCAGGGCGTGGCGGGCTGAGGTAACACCTCCCCCCCCACACAAAGGAACGACCCGCCGTTTGGGCGGGCCGTTCCGGGAGGAGAGATCTTTTGCGATTGACCGCTGGGAGGAAGAACTCGCCTTTATGATGGCGGCGTCTTCGCGGCATAACTGTGACTTCGGTCACATCTTCCGGGCCGGGCGGACATCGGCCCCCAACTGACGCAAAGGCTTCAGTTCGCTCGGGTCGGCCGTGTTCACGTACCGTTCCCCGCGCGATGAAGCGCGTTCGGCTCGACAGCCTGCTGTCCGATCGGGGGCTGTTCTCGTCCCGCTCCCGGGCGGCGGCCTCCGTGCTCGCCGGCGACGTCGTCCTCCTGCCCGAGCGCCGGCGCGCCGAGAAGCCAGGCCAGCTGGTGCCCGAGGACGTCGAGGTCGAGCTGGTCGACGCCCCGCCGTACGTCTCGCGCGGCGGGATCAAGCTCGCGAACGCCCTGGACGCGTGGGCGATCGACGTGGGCGGCCGCGGCGCGCTGGACGTCGGCGCCTCCACCGGCGGGTTCACGGACTGCCTGCTTCAACGGGGCGCGGCGCGGGTAACCGCCATCGACGTCGCCTACGGAGAGCTCGACTGGCGGCTTCGCTCTGACGAGCGGGTCATCGTGATCGAGCGCACCAACGCCCGCGCGCTCCGCCCGGAGGACCTTCCTTACGTGCCCGATCTGATCGTGATCGACGTGTCGTTCATCTCGCTGGCGAAGGTCCTGCCCGCCGTGCTGGCGTGCACGGCCGATCGCTACGACTGCCTGGCGCTGGTGAAGCCGCAGTTCGAAGTGGGGCGGGGCGCCGTCGGCAAGGGCGGCGTGGTCCGCGATCCCGACCTGCGCCGGGCGGCTCTGATCGACGTGGGCCGCGCGGCCGAGGCGATCGGGGCCGCGGTGCTTGGCTACGCCAGCTCCGGGCTGCCGGGGCCGAAGGGCAACCGGGAGACGTTCGTGTGGCTGGCCGAGCCGGAGCGCGAAGGCGTGGAGGACGTCGAGCGGGCGGCGTGGACGGTGGAGCCATGAATCCGGTCCGCCGCGCCTCGGTCTTCACTCACCGCCGCCCCGCGGAGACGGCGCCCGCGCTCCGGACGCTGGCGCAGCTTGCCCTCGACGCGGGCGCCGTGCTGTGCCTCAGCCCCGAGGAGACGGCCAAGCACGGTCTCGAGTCGACGCCGGCGCTGGAGCTGAACGCGGAGGATCTGACCCACGTGGACATCTGCTTTGCGCTCGGCGGCGATGGCACGATCCTCGGCGCTCTGCGGATGTACGCCGGCACCGGCATCCCGGTGTTCGGGGTCAACTTCGGCGAGATCGGGTTCCTCGCCACCGTCGACCGCGAGGAGGCCGAGGACGGGTTCAAGCGGGCGTTCGCGGGCGAGTTCGACGTGCTGTCGCTGCCCGGAATCTTGCTGTCCGGGGGGTGGGGTCAGTGGCTCGCGATCAACGACATCTCGATGCACCGCCAGCAGGGCAACCGGGTCGCCGATCTCGAATACACCGTGGGGTCGGATGAGATCGGCCGCGTTCGCTGCGATGGGCTGGTCGTCGCGACGCCGGCCGGCAGCACCGGCTACAACCTCGCCAACGGCGGCCCGGTCCTGGCCTGGGGCGTGGAGGGATTCGTCGTGTCGTTCATCGCGCCCCACTCGCTGACCGCCCGCGCGCTCGTCGTCGCGCCCCAGGACGTGCTCGTGATCACCAATCGCTCCCGTGAGGAGCCGGTCGACGTGACCGTCGATGGGCGGCCCGTGTGCGCGCTGGCCGCCGGCGACCAGATCGAGGCGCGGTTCATGGACGGCCAGGGCACACTCGCTCAGGTCGCCGGCACAACGTTCTACGAGCGGTTGCGCGCGAAGTTCGGGCGGTTGGCGTCGGCGCCGTAGAGCCGATCCGTCGGACCCGCCTGGTACACCCCGCGCATGCTCTATG
>Ga0116218_1000766_pt1 | contig 21659 bp, 19 predicted proteins | sample Sb_taG_2_FD_88966 | JGI IMG/M metagenome (GOLD analysis project Ga0116218, IMG submission 88966) | Peat soil microbial communities from Weissenstadt, Germany - Sb_50d_5_LS metaG | ecosystem: Environmental > Terrestrial > Soil > Wetlands > Peat | place: Germany: Weissenstadt | collected 2010-09-21 | reverse complement strand
TGTCATCTCCGACAGGTGGGTTGTGGAGTATTTTTTTGATAGTATTATTCAGGCCGGTAGAACCTACCTGGCCATTCAGATACGCGTTAAACTGGTTTTCAATACCTGTGGACCCGAAAAGCGGGCTAATGTAGTATCCAATGACACCTTCCAGCGACTGTGCTGCTGGAGTGTAAACGCGTTGCCAGCCACACAGAGTTGGATTTGTAGTGTTTGGTATTGAGTACGCGAGTAATACGCCGCTGCGATCGTAGATTCGCCCGCGAATTGGAGCGTTATCAGTCCTGCATTGTCGACTAAAGGTACTAAACGTGTTAGAAGCGACTTGTTGTGCTACAACAACCTGCCAGTACACCAGCCCGGCGCTCAGCCCAACGAATAATACTATAAACAGGTACGTAAGCCTACGTATACTAGAGCTAATGTTCACATCTATATCCCTGGCATAAGAGAGCCATAATTATCTCAATTTCATTCGGAAGAAGTGTATCATTGTTACCATCGATTGACAAGCAAGATAGGTCACAAGGTATAACTCATTTCCAAACAGCAGGCCATTGTCGATTGCAGGAAACGTGACTCAAGATCAGTAATCAGCACCCAGACCTTTGAAGGGATTAAGGTACACTTAACAATTCACATCAACAATTCGTTCGTATGTATTCGCACGTATTGTGATCTAAACTGTTTCTACTTTTACACAAGAAAACAAACTCGATGTGGTTTAGTTATTTAGATATTTAAATGTTGACTCAAGACATGAACATATTATATAATGATTTTGAAATTTATTTTGCTATTTATTGACTCATTATGAGATAAAACTATTGATGGTTGGAGGGTAATATGGCATCTCATTCAGATCTTCAACGCATTGGGCAAGAAGTAGGCGCTAAACTTCGAGCAGCAAGATTAGCCAGGAAGTTGACGCAGAGCCAGCTTGCTCATCCAGACTTCTCTGTTAGTTATGTTTCGGCTATCGAGCGTGGGCAAATAAATCCCTCACTTCGCGCACTAGAAATTTTCGCGCAACGATTAGGCATTTCTTCTACCGATCTATTATCAAAACAAGCTGGACAGGCACTGCAAGGGCTTATCGAAAAAGATGCAGCCAATGAAAATAAGCAAGACACAGAATTACAATTATTAGAAGCTCAAATTTTAATTCTTCAAGGACATTCTCTTCAAGCTGTGACGGTCCTGCGTACTCTTTCTTCTGATACGTTGAAATCTCAACAAGAGATACGGCAGTGTTATTTACTCGGCATCGCTCTTTACCATTCAGGTTTTTTGCATGAGAGTGAATCCATGCTCATGGAGGCTTTAAACAAGGCTATTCACCTCAACGATTTTTTTGTGAAGCACATACGTAATGCATTGGGGTTGGTGCATGTTTCAATGCACAATCACACCCAGGGACTTGAATATCAACTGCTTAACGTGGATCAACTTGAAAAGGAACAGCAACCACGAGACGCATTCTTTGATGCTCAAGTGTATACCAACATTGGTATGCATTATAGAGATCTGGACAAAATTGATGCTGCAATCGAAATGTTCCAGCATGCGCTCGCTCAAACAAAAGAGGTGTTATCGCCAGAGCAGCTTACTTCGATGTACTGGAATATGTCTAAATACCTTGCTAAAACACAACAATACTTTCTTGCCACACTTTATGGGCACAAAACCTTACAGCTGCTTGTTCAGGAAAATAGTGATTCTCTTAGGGGTGAGATGTATCACTACCTCGGTCAGGCGATGTTGCAGCAAGATCAGCAAACAGCATTGATTTATTTAGAGAGTTTATTGCAAGAAAGTTCTCTGGAAAAGGATACACTCGCGTTTGCCAGTATTAGCGCAAGCACAGCAGAGGTGCTATTGAGGCAAGGCGAAGAGAAAAAAGCATACGAGTATGCAGAAAAAGCTTGCAAGCTAGCATCAGCCTTTGGAGATAGTATTGTAATTGCCTCTATTTTGCTTACATTTGGTAGCATTGCCTATGCTGGAAAAGACTATCAAGTAGGTGATACGCAATTTATGGCAGGATTACATATGCTTGAACGGCTTCATACTCGCAAGGAACTCGCTGAAAAATCTGCACTTTATGCTCAACTGCTCGAGGTGAGAGGGTTGCCAAAAGAAGCGCTCAAATTTTATAAACAGGCTTATGAGAGTAGTCTGGAGCATGAGTAGCTGAGAACTGAACGGAATCGTCCCTGGCTAGTCAGCTGGTCGAATATCAAGCTTCGTAAACGTCGCTTCCAATAGATTATGATCTTCTGGATTGCTAAGCTGTAAGTCTGTGCTACCCAAAGGTGTTGCAAGCGATCCGTCTTCACCAACAGGAACCTGGCTTCTAATAGCGCGTGGATTGCCGCCTATCCAACGAACAGGTTCGAGCAGCGAACCGAATGGTATAGAGATTATAAGGAATTGACCTCGTAGTTCCTGTCCAAGGTCTTCCAGATGCAGTTCAAGTATGTCCTGATTTTGCGTAATCGATCCCTCATACTTTGATAATCCTGATTGCAGGTATATAGCAGTTTGTCCATCTGAACGTCCAAGTGTGTCTGCTCTGCGTCTGATTTTACCTTGTCGGGAGCCGCTGCCAGTGCTTATAACAGGCAGGTACGAATGCGCTGAAGGTGTGGTTGAATCTTCGAAAAAAGAAGCGACCTTTACAAGGTCCTGTAATGCTCGTTGCCGTTGCGTACTTTGCATTAAATGTCTACTAAGGTAGATTGCTTGCTGTAACAGCGAGCGTGCCCAGGCATCATTTTCGCTATATTCATATCGAGCATCACGTAAAACTTCTGCAGCTTGATTAATAAGTAACTGGCACATGAATACCAATACACGTGTTGAAGTGGTTGCTATGGATTCTGGCAATGGACTTGTGGAAGTATGTTCTTCCTCAAGTCCTATTGTTGAGTGCATCGCGTCATATATTTCCAGGTATGCCAAATGACAAGACGGGCATCCTATCAAATGAAAGACTAAAGGGCCAAAACGTATGATATCTTCTTGTGTTGCATTGTTAAGAAGTGCATGTGCAAAATCTGGCAATTGTCTGTAATAGGAGACATGATATTCATCGCCAAACTGACTTACGTTCTCTTTGTTAGTAGCAAGTTCAGCTTGTGGAAGTTGAGGAGTGGTTGTTAGGATGTTTTGTAACCACTGTGCCAGAGGTAAGTACTCATTACGAATATCGGATAATCCGTTATTGTGTTTGTTCATAATTATAATTGCTCCTCCAGGGTCTGTTGCCTACTCTCCTTCTTCATAGAAGCGTGCAAGGTGTTTCAGTTGAACTGAGGTGAGACGGATATTCTCCTCACCATGCCAATCAAGTAAGCCAACTCTAGCTAGATGATTCAGACCCTTCAGCACCTCTGCTGCGGAAATACGCTCATCCACCAGGGTCTTGATATCAACCGATATCTCATCGATATCAGTAGAATAATGTCCATACTCTGTCAAACGTAAAGAAACGAGAACTGCCAAATTTGTACTGCTATGTTGTAGACAATGACGTAACTTTTTATGAGCATGATCTTTATGTTGACTTAGATGCGAAAGCTCCATATCAGCTAACTGCGTGTGATATGTATCTTTCAATTCCTGGACAAGATCTTCTATTCCCATCTCATCAAGTTCTTGAATGACGGCCAGTAATTGGCGGGGAGCAGAGCTTAATTCTTCAATACAATGCTTGATTAAAATACGTAACGCTTCTTGAGACGCAGCTTGTAAGGCTGCTGATTCCGGCGAGGGAAAAGGAGGAGAACCCCAGATAGAATCAGTCACAGTATTGAGAGGATCATTCTCCTCTTCAATGTTGCGTGGATCTTCAAAAGCAGAAAGTGAGCTAGTTGGCAAACGATGTCGTCGTAACCTATCTATAGCTTTATTTTTGACACTTCGGTTTAGGAATGCATAAAATTGTGCGTTATTCAAATGATCCAACGCAGTTTCGGGAGTATGATTACCTCCTCCCAACAAACCCAATCTGGTTAATTGTTCAATAATATGTTCTACTACTCCATCGACCTCATCAGAATCATAGGCGAACGTCCCTAGCCAATGTTTAGCCCTCTGCTGCAAATAAGCACATAGCTTGGGGAAATTTTCTTGTAAGTTGTACCTGAGATCGTGTGCCGTGAATGGCATTCGCGAATCCTCCATAATAACGATATGCTGAAGAATGTAATATGTATTATATATGTTTATAAGTTTATTGTGCTTCTATTCTAGCATAGAAACCGATCCATGAATGAGTTTTCACTGTAGTACATAAAAAGGAGCGGAGAAACATGGATTTCATTGTTCCTCCGCTCCTTTTTATGTCGCATAAGCCTATTCTAAATGACCACGATTTCCCTGGCGTTGATGCTCGAACGCCTTTTTGAAGGCGGTCAAACTACGCTGCACCTCACCCCGCTCTTCTAGCAGGTTTGCATAACGAGAGTAAGCGCTGGCCGCGATTTCATGAGCATCGGACTCATCAAGTAAATCGAGAGCCTCGGTGAACAGTTTATCTGCACCGGCATAGTCTTTAGCATTATGACGAATCTGACCGGGAGCCATAAGTGCCTGCCCCTTCGTCTGGACATCTTGACTGGCATTCGCAAAAGTGAGAGCCTTTTGAGCTTCTTGCTCAGCTTCGTCAGCATTCCCTTGCTTCAGTAATAGTTCTGCCAGACTGGTATGACAAACGGACGAGGAAACATCGTCTTCAATGTCTTGCTCAATGGTAATTGCTTGCCTATACTCATTTTCTGCGCCTTCAAAGTCACTCTTTTTCTCAAGCGTCTTCCCAAGGTGATGATGAGTAAGCCCAACAAGCTTCTGCTCATCGCGCATTTCATAGAGTGCCAGACTTCTCATGAGGTAGTCACGTGCCATTCCTAGTTTGGCAACCGACTTGTAGTTCAAGCCTATCTGCATATACTTTTCAGCAAAACTCCGACTGTCGCGCTTCATTCCCTCCAGAGCCCCTAATGCCATGTGATAAAACGCGATTGCATTCTCTATTTCGCCATGTCTATAATAATCATTTGCAAGATTATTGTACACTTCTAATGAGAAAATCGGATCATTGATCTGTCCATTCTCAATGGCGGTATTGCATCTGAGATGATTCTCCAAGGCTAAAGTGTAATTATAGAGGAGGAAGTATGCTTTTCCTAAGAGATTTCGTGCTCGCTCAATATACTCAAGGTCATTGAGACTTTCACCCTGGGTAACAGCTGCTCGCAAATCAACTACAGCCTCTTGATTTTCATGAAGTCCCAAATGTATTTGACCACGCAACAAGAAGAGGCGATAAACCTGGTCAGTAGTGATACGTTCTGGTTGGATAGGAGCTAGAAGCTCTGCGGCCTCTTGATAGTATTGCTGTTGAATAAGGACATTGGCCTGTAAGAGATCTACGTCGATGCGCTGATCTGGGCCTGAATCAGCAGGGGAATAGCCGACAGCTCTTGCTTCGGCAGCACCAGAAGGTGAACCTTCTAGCAGGAACGTCAAAGGAACATCAAGACGTTTAGCCAGTATAGACAATGCCTTTAGGGAAGGTCGAATTTTTCCTCTTTCAATTGCAGAAATATAGGAAATTGAGAATTCGGGAGAAGCAAGTTGAGCCTGAGTAAGACCCAATTTTGTTCTTACCTCCCGAATATTGCTGCCTACCCTTGCTGCAACAGCTCTACCTACATTCGCCGTTTCTGTCGTAGCCATACGAACGTTTCCTTTCTTTGTGGATATGGGGGAGCATATCCTTAATATGAAATTCCTATTACAATCAGTAGATAGAAATACCTATTATGTGTCAATTACAATGAACTCTATGCAGTAATCTCTAACACAACCGCTTCTACAATGGACATATGTGTTTTTGATTTTTTCTACATAGAGATATCGGAAGCAAACGCTTCTTGAAAGGAGAATAGCATATAATAGTATCGGTGTCAATCAATTAGTCCAGAATACCTAGAATTTTTTTAAATGTATAAGTCGATACTTTGAGTTTAATCATGTTCTCATAAGATTGAAAGTAGATTGGTTAAAGATGAGAAAATTGGAGGATATTATCCTAGTTTTTATGACAAATTATATGCATTTACATTCGAAATATGCAAACCAATTCAGATACGGTAATGACTGAATTTTTTTTAGCTACTTTGCTAATCATGACCATACGATTAAATCTCGTCATAAGTAATGATATTGATATTATATTATATGCGCCAAAACAAGGAAAAACGCACATAGTCGTTGAAAGTACTATGAGCTTCAATTCGATGAAAGAAGAAGTAGATATGCGCTGCTGGAAAAGAATCTCATCGCAATCTATAATGCATTTAAAAGAAGATGCTCTACTTCAGCAATAGTAATCGGTCCTTTTTGATAACTGCAATTAAAAAACTGGATGTACAGAACAAATGGCTGAAATCATAAATGACTGATTCTCTATTTTATAGGAGAAGGGATGTAGTTAATGAAAACCATTCAAGAACTATTACGCACAGCGGTTTCTCAGCATGGTACAAGTGTGGTATTGATTGAACCTGCAGGTGATGAAGGTATGATCTCTCTCACATACAACGACCTGCTTGAACGAGCGCAAGGTTTCGCAGGAGCCTTACATGAAAAGGGTCTTCAAAAAGGAGACCGTCTCATTTTATGGTCAGCCAGTCGAATAGATTGGATGGTTGCATTCTTAGGGGCAATGCTCATTGGGGCAGTTGTCGTACCATTAGACATACATTCCAAGGAAGATTTTCTCTCAAAAATTGAGCAGTCGACAGAGGCAAAATTTCTCATCGCAAGCCAGAATCTCTATAATGGATTAAAACACGCTCATGCACCCTTGATAGATGTAGATACGTTACCCCAGGGGTCATTGGATATGGCTGCATTACCAGAAATCGATGGTGACGATCTGGCAGAGATTGTCTTCACTTCGGGAACAACTGGTCAGCCAAAGGGTGTGATGTTAAGTCATTTCAATATTACGAGCGATGCTATAGCAGCAGTCTCATTTGTGAATATTCTTCAAGACGATCGCGCTCTTTCAATCCTGCCGCTCAGCCATATGTTTGAACTTACGATCGAGTTAGCTATACTCTACGTGGGCGCCAGTGTTGTATATGCACGTACCCTTGCGCCTGATACATTAATGAAACTCTTTGCATCTCAGGGTGTTACATGTATGGTTCTGGTACCACAAGCCCTTCAACTTTTTCTCAATGGAATTGAGCGGCAAGTCAGGCAACAAAAGAAAGAAAAACAATGGGAACTACTTCATCGTATCGCTGAACGTCTCCCATTTCGATACCGGCATGTACTTTTCGGACAGGTGCATAAGCGCTTTGGCGGGCATTTTCATTTCTTTGTGAGTGGTGGAGCATATTTACCTCCAAACCTGCACAAGCGCTGGGAAAATATGGGCTTTCGAGTGATACAGGGATATGGAGCCACTGAGTGCTCTCCAGTTGTTTCTGCTACTCCTTTTAAGGAGCATGTCTATAATTCAATCGGTAAGCCAATCCCAGGGGTAGAAGTTCGTATTGCTGAAGATGGCGAACTATTGGTTAAGGGACCAAATGTATCGCCTGGCTACTGGAAGAATCCTGAAGCCACTGCTGCTGCCTTCGAAAACGGTTGGTACCATACTGGTGATCTGGGATACAAGGATGCGAAAGGGGATTTCTATCTCAAAGGACGTAAGAACAACTTGATTGTGCTAGCGAACGGCTTGAACGTGTATCCGGAAGATATTGAGAATGTACTCCTGACAAATCCTGACGTCAAAGATGCCGTTGTCTTTGGATTGATGGAGAAAGATGGCGGACCAACAGTACATGGCGTGCTTTTGATGAATGAACCAGATCAGGCGAAATCAGCAGTGCAACAAGCAAATAAGCAACTTGCTTCTCAGCAACAGATACGAGGCTTCACTATCTGGCCGGATCAAGATTTTCCGCGTACCCATACGCTCAAGGTAAAACGTCCTGAGGTGCTTGAACGGCTCCAGTCTATGAAAAGTGAAGTACGATAATATGCTCTACCTGGTTGCGACACCTATTGGGAATTTGGATGACATTACACTGCGAGCGCTCTCCACCTTACGCGAAGTAGATATTATTGCGAGCGAAGATACACGCAAGACTGGATTGCTGCTCAAACATTTCGCTATTTCGAAACCCCAAATAGCATTTCATGAACATAACGAAGAACGGGCAGGCCAACACATTGAAGATCTGCTGAAACAGGGGAAATCAGTTGCCCTGGTGACAAATGCTGGAACTCCGGGTATTTCCGATCCGGGATTCACGCTGATGCGCCGGGCTATCACGTCCCATTTAGACGTACAATGATACCTGGGCCAACAGCCTTAATCATGGCGCTTGTGCTATCGGGGCTTCCAGTGCATAGCTTCACCTTTCGGGGGTTCCCTCCGCGTAAATCTGGTCCCAGGCTCAGGTTCATCGAAATCGATAAAGAGGCACCTCATACACTCGTTTTTTATGAGAGTCCTTATCGAATGGAAGCTTTTTTGCAGGATGCATATGAAGTTCTGGGAGACCGCGAAGCCGCAATCGCAAATGATTTAACCAAAATGTTTGAACTCGTTCAACGTGGAACAATCACGTCACTTATTCAATGGGTGGCGGAACAGTCGAAGCTCAAAGGAGAGTTCATTGTTGTGATAGCCGGGGCAGCGAAAGAGAAATGAACACTTCACCATGCTATGAGAAAATGCCTGCGAATCTCTCTACAGTTCATCCTGTATAGGCAATATCACGTCTCCTTTCCGCTTTTGATTTCTGTTTCAGAATAGGTAAGGGAAAAAATGAGACGTTAAGCACCCATCCGCTTCACGCAGATGGGCTTGTGAGTGCAACCAATTTGCCAATGGGATACTCACGGGACTAAACGCGAAACTAGCTTATCCAAGCTCTGGCAACAGGGCGCTTGAAGGACGCTGAATCACTCGGGCGTGGCAGCCCAAGGCACGAGATGGATTCCTCCCTCGTCTGTCTCCTCTGCGATGGTCAGCAGCGAAGGGAATGTACATACTCGAAAGAGGCTTATCGCCCATGTTTGTACCTGTTATCGATCAGCATCAGCAACCCCTCATGCCGACCACACCTGCTCGTGCGAGACGCTGGATCAGCAGTGGCAAGGCCACCCCCTGTTGGAAGCGCGGTATCTTCTGTGTCCGGCTCAACGGAGAGCCATCTGCAAGAATGGTCCAGCCGATCGCTGTGGGTCTTGACCCAGGGTCAAAAAAGGAGGGCTACAGTGTGGTCTCCGCCGCACATACCTACCTCAACCTTCAGGCTGACACCCCGCACTGGGTCAAAGAGGCCCTGACTCGACGCCGTCACATGCGTCGGACACGCCGAGGGCGCAAGACTCCCTGCCGGCAACCGCGAACCAATCGCTTGCTCAATAGCAAGCAGTTGCCGCCCTCCACTAAAGCCAGATGGCAATGGAAACTGCGCCTCTGCCGCTGGCTCATGTCGCTCTATCCCATTAAGGCTTTTGTGGTCGAGGACGTCAAGGCCAGAACTACAGGCAAGCGCGCCTGGGACCGCTCGTTCTCACCTCTGCAAGTAGGCAAAGCGTGGTTTTATGCCGAACTGGGCAAGCTCGCAGCAGTCGGAACGGCTCAGGGATGGCAAACCAAGGAACTGCGAGATCAGCTTGGCTTCACAAAGACCCGGAGGAAAACGGCAGAGCTATGGGGTGCCCATTGCGTCGATGCCTGGGTAATGGCCTATTCGTGGGTAGGAGGAAGGCTCAGCCCGGACAACACCAACTTAGTGTGCGTGACGCCCCTTGAGTGGCACCGGCGCCAGCTACATCGTTTGGAGCCAGCCAAAGGCGGTCAACGCTCGCCTTATGGAGGTACCTTGAGCTTGGGGGTCAAGCGCGGAACGCTGGTCAACCACCCACGCTTTGGGCTGGCCTATGTTGGCGGTACGATGCGGGGAAGACTGAGTCTGCATGCAGCAGACACGGGCAAGCGCTTGACGCAAAAGGCAAGACTGACCGACTGTCGTAGGCGAAAACTCTTGCGCTGGAGAGTGCGGCACCTGCCGATCTGCTGAGATTGATGAGTCTCTGCCGTGCCTTTTTGTTGAAATCCCGCAAAAATCCGCAGGTTCCATGTCTCCGGGTGAGACTAAATGCCCATTACATCTATCAGTTCTTTAACCGCTCGTGCCGATTTCTGAAGGAGTGACTGTTCGTCCTGAGTCAACTCGATTTCAATGATTTGCTCCAGACCCTGAGCACCTAGTTTAACGGGCACTCCAACAAAAAGCCCTTGAATGCCATATTCACCTTGCAAATAGACAGCGCATGGCATAATCATGTTCTTGTCTAGCAAAATAGAATCGACCATTTGTAATACTGAAGCAGATGGTGCAAAATAGGCGCTGCCCATACCAAGAAGTTTGACGATTTCTGCGCCACCATCGCGAGTTCGCTGCACGATTTGCTCGATGCGCTCAGCAGAAATTAACTGTGAAATAGGTACCCCGGCCACTGTACACATACGTGAAAGCGGTATCATCGTATCGCCATGCCCACCCAGCACATATGCCTGAACGTCACGCACAGATACATTGAGTTCCTGGGCAATAAAGGTGCGGAAACGCGCAGTGTCCAGTACTCCGGCCATACCAATGACACGATGGCGTGGGAAACCACTCGTGTGATAAGCAAGTTGCGCCATAGCATCCAGTGGATTGGTGACCATGATAATGATACAGTCGGGGGAGTACTTGACAACTTCTTTCGTGACTTGTGAAACGATCTCCTGATTTTTCTTTACGAGGTCATCACGGGTCATGCCAGGTTTACGAGGAAAACCTGAAGTTATGACGACAATATCCGAGTTGCTGGTATCAGCATAGTCATTCGTGCCAACAACCAGCGAATCATAGCCAAGTACAGGCCCTGCTTGGAGCAGATCAAGCGCTTTGCCTTGAGGCATATTTGGTATGATGTCAAACATCACAACATCTGCATAATCGCGTTCGGCAAGACGGTGTACAAGCGTACTACCCACAAAACCTGCACCGACTACAGTTATTTTACTACGCATTGTTCTATCCTTTCAGTTTGCACATAATGAGGCCTATATACTTGCCTCGAAATCTGGTGCTTTGTATAAAAACCTCAACTCAAAGTTTGAGTATGACCAGGACGTATCCTGTTGGCTTAAGAGTATTGTATGCCCTGTGCAAATAAAATGGCAACGCATGTAAATACTTTTCTGATTGGAGTAATAACTTGCCCTCTTAAACCTACAAAACATCTATATTCCGTTTCTATAATATATGCACATTGCTTATTGGCAACTTCGTATGGTAGACTCTACTATGTACTATTAACAGTTGCAGGTTTCGGAATATTCAGTGTGGAATATAACACATGTATAAATTCCACAAAAATATCAAAGGAAATGCGTAAATCTACAACCGTTAGGTAATTATCCTCATTCCTCAAACGCTTACCTCGTCAATGATGAGAAATATTTGACAATGGGGTGAGTGGGTCGTTCTCTCGTTTCTTATCGTTGGTATTATCTACCGCAAGGAGGCGTTACTACATGGCCCAAAGTGATTTATCCCAACAGCAGCAGGATGAAGCATTACTTCAAAAGTTTGGATACAAGCAGGAATTACGACGCTCGCTTGGATTCATTTCCAACTTTGCAGTAGCTTTTTCCTATATCTCAGTCTCCACTGGCACTTTCTCGCTCTTTTATCTCGGTATCCTGGCAGGTGGCCCTGCGTTCTTCTGGACATGGATCGTCGTCGCAGTAGGGCAGTTCATCGTTGCGCTAAACTTCGCTGAACTGGCATCTCACTTCCCGATTGCTGGTTCAATCTACCAGTGGAGCAAGCGTCTATCTGGTTTTACCCTGGGCTGGTTCACCGGATGGTTTTACTTTTTCGCTGGTGTCCTCACAATCACAGGAGTGGCGTTTACTATTCCCATTCCATTGCTTGCAATTTTCCCCGGTATACCGCCAACTATCATGGGATTGAACAATGCTGTCTTTATCGCCCTGCTCTCGATTGTAATCGGCACGATTATTAATGTTGGGGGTGTAAGATTGGTATCAATTGTCAACAACATTGGCGTTGCCGCTGAGATCCTCGGCATGTTCGTTTTCGCGCTTGTGCTGCTGATCTTCTTCAATCATCAGTCGCTTGGCTTCCTCTTCTCTGGCCCTACTCCCAATGTTGCACCTCATGTCCTCGCGAATAATCTTGGTGTTCCAGGAGCACAATGGACGCCACCATTTGGTGACATTTACATTGCAGCTTTCGCAGCAGCAATGTTCATGTCACTGTTCGTCATTTATGGATTCGATACGGCTGGAACACTTGGTGAAGAAACCAGAGATCCGCAGAGGAATGCGCCTCGTGGTGTTCTCTGGGCAATTGGGCTCTCGTCCATTGCTGGTATACTGTTCCTGGGTGGCACCCTTCTTTCGATTCATAATCTTTCTGATATTGAAGCCATAGCGGCAGGGTCGAATCCTCTGAGTGCGCTACCTACGATCATCCAGCAGGCGCTTGGGACTACCTGGGGAAATATCTACCTGGGAGTTGTCCTCGTCGCTGTATGTGTCTGCACGTTAGCAATCCAGTCGGCAACCATTCGCCTGATGTTTTCAATGGGACGTGATGGTCGTCTTCCATTTGGGGGGGTCTGGGGATCTGTCAACCCCACTTTCCGCACACCCATGTGGGCAGGCATTGCGGTTGCAGTGCTCGCTGCAATCCCTCTTGTAGCTTTGAGAGATCTGCCAACAGCTATCGGTATCATCGTAATAGGCGCAACGGGCTTGATTTATACCTCGTACTTCTTGAACAACATCGCCTCTCTGGGTGCACGCTTGAAAGGTTGGCCAAGTACTCCTGCTCCCTTTAGCCTGGGGCGTTGGGGAATACCGATTAATATATTGGCCCTGGTTTATGGTGGCTTGATGATCATTAACTTCCTGTGGTTCGGCGGATTGCGTGATTTCTATACCAACTACACATTGGGAGTGGCTTTCCCAGGTTTAGCCAATGTAACCTTCGTTAATAAAATCCCGATCTTCGAACTCTCGCTGGCTGTTCTCTTCGTCGTTGGTGCTATCTATTGGTTCGGCTTCAAACGGCGCTCTGTTATTGCGGGCGGCGAAAAGCGTGCCGAGGCACTTTCAGACTAGCACTTCATAGTAGTTACATTCCTGTCGGGTCGTCTTAGTGACGGCCCGGCTTTTTATTATGTTTTGAAGGGATAATTTGCCTCGCAAAATCTACGCATATTCGCGGTCGGATGGGCTTTTATTGAATGGTTAAGAGCGAAAACATGGCTTGACAAGGCTTGAGAGTTAAGGTATCATATTTCTCACTTACGACATTGGGGTGTCGTTCAACGGTAGGACTGCCGACTCTGGATCGGCCAATTGGGGTTCGAATCCCTGCACCCCAGTTCAGGTTGAAAATGAGAAACGGGGTCAGTACATACTATGTGTTTGGCCCCGTTTCTCATTGGATCTTGCAAGGTAACTTTTTACGTATCTGCTCAGGCTATGCTTTTCCTCCAAACAAAACACTCGCGAACGTGCTTCGTATAGTTAAAGTAGGGGTAAAAGTTGCCCTCATTCTGCTTCCCCGCTATAATGTGCAAAGTAAAGTAGGGCAGAAGATGACATGATCGGAATGTAACGTGTGACACTCCGCTTGGGCTAGAAGCCCAACGGCTTCTGTCCTCAGCGGTTTCTCACTCCTACGAGAGGATTGTATCCCTTTCGACAGTGGAGTGAGCTACGCGAGTGAGATTGCTCCCACCCGTGGGAGGTGCCATCACCTCCAACTACTGGGCCGTAACCCAGATACTTTTGCGTACGCTTGTAGTTCGCCTACACCGTGCAATTGCTCTCTGTAGCAAAGTAGCGGTGGTCTCTGGCACACGGTACTGTTTTTACCCGCAGAACCGATTTACTGCGGAACCTGCAAGCAGTATTCAGTTTTCAAGGTACTACCAATCTATTCTCACACCAGGAGAGAAAAGTGGAAATGCATGAGAGACAAGGGTTCAAACCAGGAACGCTTACCACTGGGTCTAAAGGCCTTTCTTTGTCAGAAAAACACACGCGCCTCATCCGTGAATTGATTGAAACGTATTTGCAGCTATTCATCCAGGTCAATAGAGGTTTAAATTGAAACATTCATCGCACCTGGTGCGAGAGATTATTGAAACTCTCGCACTAACACTTGTTATATTCGTGGTTATTCACTTTACCGTGCAGAACTATATGGTAGATGGCACCAGCATGCAGCCAAGTCTGATAAACAGTCAATATGTACTGGTGAATAAATTGGCTTTTCTATTTCATGCTCCAGAAAGAGGAGATGTGATTGTTTTTCATTGGCCGGTTGATACCAACAAAGACCTGATAAAACGAGTGATTGGTGTGCCTGGGGATGTGATTGTCGTAGATAGTACGACAGTTCGGGTCAACGGGGTCTTGTTGAATGAACCGTATATTATGGCGCCGACGAATCCAGCAGGAAACCGGTGGGTAGTCCCACCCAATGACTATTTTGTCATGGGTGATAATCGATTGGTGAGCGACGATTCTCGCGATTGGGGTTTTGTACCTGAAAGTTATATAATTGGCAAAGCAGTTTTTGTGTATTGGCCAATCAATAGCTGGCATTTTATCAATACATACCAATCAGTCTATAGCACGATACCGACAAAGCATTAATGATGTCAACATATCGTTAAAGGAACACTTACATGCGAGATGCAGATCAACAGCCTGGAGGTGACGGAAGCCGTCAACAATTTGAAGATGAGACTGAGGTTGAATTTGATGAAAGAGACGACTTCCAGGGACTCGACAGTCCTCAATTGCCTCACAATCGCTTCATCAAGGCGCTGATCATTGGCATAGCGGCGGGTCTTCTTTGTGCATTTCAGAGCGTGGTAATCACTCTTGTGAATTCTTCTACTTACCAGACGTATGTTACCTCAGGTACACAACAAAGCGTACAAAATGCTGTTGCATTTACACTGTTCGGTTTAGCATGTTTGACATTTGGACTAAGCATGCTCATTTGCTTTCTCGCAGGTTTTGTTACTGGCAAAGTGGCAGTTTTGCGTAAGATGGGCTTTCTCACGGGTTTTGTTGCCGGAGCAATAATCTATACGCTCAGTTTTCTCTTAAACTACATCCCTGGTTATCCAACGCATCTTGCTGGCAGCGGTGTTCGTGGATTGGTTGGGGTGGGAAGCGGTATTCTAGTGTCCTTCATCTTTCTACTCGTGTGGGGAGTAATCGGAGGGCTTGTCAGCCTTGCTGGTGCCTGGCTTGCGACACGCAAACATCCATATTACTACGCAAGCCAGGGTTCTTGAACCAGATGTTTACAGGCCGGTATCGATTGCTTGATGTACAATTTTTGCTAACGGAATTGTCCACTCGAGGAGAGATTCATCTGCCATAAAGGCTCCTACACACTGCAAGCCCAGTGGTAGGCCTTTAGAAGCATACCCTGCAGGTAGGGAAATAGCGGGCATACCTGCATGAGTCCAGGGCAAGTTCATAAGTGGGCTGCCAGTACTGGTAATCCCCTTTGGAGCCTCGCCAGGAGCAGAAGGGCAAACCCACACATCAATACCTTGCTGCGCCATTAGTGTCTCCAGTTCGGCGCGTAACTTTGTCGGGCTTTCACGCAAGGCGGATAGCTCCTCAACACTCACTTCTTGTCCTTCGCGAATGGCTGATGCCGTGCGTGGTCGATATAATGACTCATAGTGGGCGAACCATTCGGAATGCACATCTGCCATTTCAGCGAAAACTAAACGTGAGTGCCGCCGATTAATGCTATCGATTTCTTCCAGCGCCTTCACGCGTCGAACAGTGTATCCAGCCTTCTTGAGAAGCGATAGCTGATGCTCGAATGCTGCAAGTCCTGCAGAAGATGCCTGTTCGAGATAAGGTCCACCAGGTACTCCAAGTGTTGGAAGGTCACCTGGAATTTGTACCTCGACCTTGCCCCAGTTCTGACAGATCTGAGAAGCGGCCAGTTGCATGCCCGCCACATCCGATGTAAAAATTCCAACATGATCAAAAGTTTCGGAGCAGAGTATCCCCCCCGTCATTGGAATTCGTCCATAGCTGGATTTGAAGCCAACGGTGCCACAAAAGGCCGCAGGTCGTATTGTAGAGCCTATCGTTTGCGTGCCAATCGCCAGCGGGCAAAAACCGGCAGCAACGGCGGCAGCGGAGCCACTGCTCGATCCACCGGGAGAATATGCGAGGTTGCGAGGGTTACGAGTAGGCCCTGGCTCAAAATAAGCGAACTCGGTTGTGACCGTTTTACCCAAAATAAGAGATCCTGCTGAACGCAGGGTACTCACACAGGCACTTTCAGGTCCACTGAATAACTCTACCGGAAGTTGTGATCCGGCACGAGTCGGAAATCCGTCAACGCGGAAAATATCTTTTATGCCTACTGGAATACCAAACAATGGAGGACGACTTGTGGGGTCAGGAAAGCGCATTTGAAGCTCTTGTGCTTGATGTAACAACCGCGCGCGTCGCCCTGTTTCAGGCAGAAGTGCCTGGATGCGTGGTTCTGAAGCATCGATGAGGTCACATAGTTGATTGATGTAGACGAGTAGATCAAGCTCACCAGCATGTAGCGCGGCAGCAGTATCCAGGAGGGATGCAGGAATCATTTATTCGGTCCTTTCTTTCCGTTGAGAAAGCAAGTTCGCAACTGAATACTGTATTCTAGCACCGATGAATAAATAGACGCGAAAAAAGCCTGACACCAATGCAGGTTTCAGGCTCATGAAGGTGCGTTGTAGAAGTTATTCGATCGTCACTGACTGCATAATATCGCCTACACGAATATTGCGTACAACATCCATTCCCGCAACTGTGTCACCGAAAATGGTATAGTTTGGCGGAAGTCCAGGCTGATCTTCAAGGCAAATGAAGAACTGGCTACCGTTTGTATTCGGGCCTGCATTGGCCATAGCAACAGTTCCGGCCTTATACGGACGTTTTACTGCTTCATCCTGGAATTTATAACCAGGGCCGCTCGTACCAGTGCCTGTGGGGTCACCACCCTGAATGACAAAACGTGGGACGACGCGATGGAATGTCACACCATCATAGTAGCCGTCGCGTGCTAAAGTCACAAAGTTATTGACAGTTACAGGCGCTTCGGCGGGATTCAAATCCAGGTGGATTTCGCCCTTGTTGGTCTTAATGACAACATGGTATGTCCTATTCGTTTCTATCTGCATCTCTGGAGGCGCGTTATATCGCTTTGCTGGCATAAAATAACCTTTCTTTGCTTTGTAATTTACTTGGATGCTGGAAGTACGATCACATGATAAATCCGGTCTGGTTTAATATTCTTACTAGCTGCATCGTCGCCAGGACCTTGAATTTTTTGGGCAACATCCATACCCAGGACTACACGTCCAAACAGATTATACGACTTTTGTAGCTTTGCTGTATCGTTAGCAGTGCAAATGAAGAACTGACTGCCATTCGTATTTGGACCGGAGTTCGCCATTGCCACACAACCTTGCGTGTAATTACCCTTTACAGGCTCGTCATTAAATTTGTAACCAGGACCACCCGTGCCTGTACCTGTGGGGTCGCCAGTTTGAATGATAAAACCCGGGACAACACGGTGGAATACCATCCCATCATAGAATTGAGCATCGGCAAGGTACACAAAATTGTTCACTGTATTGGGTGCATATTGAGGATCGAGTTCTAACACGATGAGACCGCGATTGGTGTTGATCCCAGCGCAATAAAATTTTGAATTATCTATAATATTGGGTGGGGCTGCCTTGTACGTATGCTGAATTTTGTTGAATTGAGCCGTGGTAGGAGCAGGTGTCGTAACGGTAAGCTGTTTTACCATTGCCAGACAAGGCGATGGGTTAGGCAAAGCCAGGTTCGCTGTTGTCGTAGGCTTTACTACCGCTGCTGGTTTTGCCTTCGCAAAAGGTCCTACATGAAAATAGGAAAGTGCAAAGATGCCTGATGCAATCACCAGTATAGATAATGCAATAGCCCACGGATAGCGAGCTAATCCACGTTTAGGAGCTTGATAACCCGGCCCTTTTTGTTGCTGCTTCGGCTGCCTGTACTGGATAGGTGGTGGAGGCGTTGCATGCGCTTTTGCGATTCTTTCTTCTCGTTTTGTAGCTTCACGCTTAGTTGTCTTTGGCATAGAGTTTTGTAATAACTCCTTTTGTTATACTAAATGTCATCTTGTCGTGCTATAATAATCCCCCTACGTGATTGGGTCAAGCCCTGAAAGTTATTACTCCTATTCAAAATCCATGACTTACACATTTTTCACACAAATTTTACGTGGAAAAGCCTGTGGATAAGTTTGGGGATAATATGGATAAGTCTCCTATTGTAGTGGATAAGTGGAGGAAAAGTAGCATTATGTCATCCTGAACATTTTCTTTATGCATGAGTAGCATAGAGGTATATCCACATATCCACAGAGAATATACCTTGCTTGCTATTTGATTTCGAGAGAAAGATTCGTTACACTACTGAGACGCACAACATTAAGAACTCAAGGGATTTTTTGCCCATAAAATCAGTCTTCGAGCGCAAAGAATCGAACTTATGTGCTATAATCCGCCTAGCAGGGACAAGATGCGTTTAACCTCATAGGCAAGAATCGAGCGAATTTTACTGTGGAGAAGCTTTTACCGCAAAACATAGAGGCCGAATGTGGTGTACTTGGTAGTATCATCATCGATCCGGAAGCCATCGTCCAGGTGTCAGATTTTCTTCGTGCTGACGACTTCTATCGTGATGTTCACCACACCATTTATGAGGTGATTCTCCAGTTATATGAAGAACACGAGCCAGCGGACTTTATCACAATCTGTGATGAACTTGAACGCAGGAATAAGCTGGAAGAGGTAGGTGGTGCAAGCTATATTACGTCGCTAATCAATCAGGTTCCTACAAGTGGAAACGTTGAGTTTTATGCACGCATTGTCGAACGGGCAGCGATATTACGCCGCTTGATCCATGCTGCTGGACAGATTGCTGCAATTGCTTATGAGGAAGGGGATGCCGATATTGCGCTGGATAAAGCAGAGCAGTTGATTTTCAATATTAGCCAGCGGCATGCCCGATCAGATTTTGCGCACATGCGCGATGTTCTTGCCGAGTACATGAACAAATTGGATCAGTTACATGAGCGTCGGGGCACGATTGTTGGTGTTCCAACCGGGTTCACTGATCTTGATCGCATAACCGGAGGCTTACAAAAGTCTGATTTGATTGTACTGGCAGCTCGACCTGGTATTGGTAAAACGAGCCTGGCATTGAGTTTAGCGCATAATACCGCCTTAAAATATCATAATTCTATAGCAGTATTCAGTTTAGAGATGAGCAAGGATCAGTTAGCGCAGCGTCTACTTTCAATGGATGCAAGGATAGATCAGCAACGGCTGCGAACAGGCATTATCGAGGAAGACGAGTGGGAACGTATCGTGTTTGCGATGGATACGCTCTCAGAATCCAATATCTGGATTGACGATACAGCAGGCATCTCTACCATGGAGATGCGAAGTAAGGCGCGTCGCCTGCAGGCGGAACATGGTATAGACCTGATTATTGTGGATTATTTACAGTTGATGCAAGCAACAATTGGCGGTAAGCGCAACGAGAATCGCGTGCAAGAGATCTCTGAAATTAGTCGCAGTCTAAAAGGGTTAGCCAGAGAGTTGAATGTTCCAGTATTGGCGTTAGCGCAGCTTTCGCGTGCTGTGGAGAGCAGGCAGTCGAAAGTACCCCAGTTATCTGATTTGAGGGAAAGTGGTTGCCTTACTGGTGAAACTCTCGTTTACCTGCCTAATACTGGTACTTACAAACCAATTGAACAGTTAGTAGGTCAATCCGGATTCCAGGTACTTGGGTTGAGTACTGATTCGTGGAAACTGGAGACTTGTCAGGTAAGCAGGGCTTTTGCTACTGGATGTAAAGCGGTCTATCGCATAACTACTCGTTTAGGGCATACTGTCCGTGCTACAGCAAATCACAAGTTTCTCACTGTTCATGGATGGCAGCAGCTTGACGAGTTATCTTTGGGCATGCGAATTGCTTTACCACGTCGATTGCCTGGAACAAAACAACCTACCATGAGTGATGACGAGTTGGCGCTGCTTGGACACCTGATTGGGGATGGTTGCACATTGCCCAGTCATGCCATTCAATATACTACTCGTGAATTAGAATTGGCTGAAATCGTGGCAAGTCTGGCAACCGCCGTTTTTGGAGGTGCTATAGCACCTCGTATTAACAAAGAACGAGGTTGGTATCAGGTCTATCTGCCCCCGAGCTTTCATCTTACACATGGAATGCATAATCCGATTGTCACATGGTTGAGTAACTTAGGAATATTTGGTTTACGTTCGTACGAAAAACGCGTGCCTGAAGTGGTGTTTGCTCAACCAACAGCGAGCATTGCGCGTTTTCTTCGTCATCTCTGGTCTACTGATGGCTGTATTAATATGAGCCAGGGGCAAAAGCATTATACGAATATTTATTATGCGTCGAGTAGTATAGAACTAGCTCGGCAAGTGCAATCTCTATTACTTCGTGTAGATATTAATGCCTCATTGTCAAGGCACCCACAGGTAGGTAAGGGGAGGGATCAGTATCATGTATCTGTCACAGGCAAACATGATGTTGAGCAATTTATCACTCAGATTGGTGCACTAAGCAGTTATAAAATGGCCCATCAATCTGCAATTGTAGATTTCCATGCTACACGTTTTGCTAATACAAACAGAGATGTACTACCGCGTGAAATATGGCGAATGTACGCTGTTCCAGCTATGCAGATTGCCAGTATTACAACCCGCCAGATGCAAGCATCTCTTGGCAATGCTTACTGTGGCACAGGACTTTATAAGCAAAACTTGAGCCGTGAACGAGCAATGCGCCTTGCAAATGTTGTTAGTTCAGTGGAACTTGCAAAATTGGCTCAGAGTGACGTCTACTGGGATGAGATCATTTCCATTGAACCAGATGGTGAAGCTGATGTTTATGATCTTACTGTGGATGAGCTCCATAATTTTGTGGCGGGAGACATTATTGTTCACAACTCGATTGAGCAAGATAGTGATATCGTTATGTTTATTTATAGAGACGACCTGTATAACCAGGAATCTGAACGAAAAAATATCGCAGATATTATTATTGCAAAACATCGTAATGGGCCTGTTGGCGAAATCAGCCTTTATTTTCAAGCCAGCCAGACCCGCTTTCGCGATCTTGAGCTTAACTCATCAGCGGAATAATTGGATGAAAAGGAATGACACTATTTGCAGGATTTCCATCCGGAAAAAATCCATATGTGCCTGTTCCCGAAGTATTTTTTACGGAGCTGTTACCAGAGATTGAGGATACAGCTGAACTGAAAGTGACATTGCACCTCTTCTGGCTACTGGCACAAAAACAGGGTGATCCACGTTGCGTCAATGAGCTTGAGTTGATAGCTGACAGAGTCTTGTTGCAAAGCCTCAAGCGTAAAGGTGATCCCCGACCTGTCGAG
>Ga0116218_1000764_pt1 | contig 21715 bp, 20 predicted proteins | sample Sb_taG_2_FD_88966 | JGI IMG/M metagenome (GOLD analysis project Ga0116218, IMG submission 88966) | Peat soil microbial communities from Weissenstadt, Germany - Sb_50d_5_LS metaG | ecosystem: Environmental > Terrestrial > Soil > Wetlands > Peat | place: Germany: Weissenstadt | collected 2010-09-21 | reverse complement strand
ACCCAGATCTTTACTAGTCGCTGATTGAAAAGCAGTTGGTGTTGGAAGTTGATTTCCCTGGACTGTGGGCGTCAGTGAAACGGATGTCGACGAAGCAACTGGTGTCGGTAGTTGCAAAGGCTTTAAAGTCGGCTGAGGACCAATTGATAGACGCTGGCCATTTAAATATAAAATACCAAATGTCAAGCCGCCTCCAATCAGTATACTCAAGATAAATAAACCGATAATAGCTGGAATGCCCAGTCTCTTTTTTTTAGGTGGGGCCGCGATAGATGCTTCAACCGGGCTAGCTTCACTCAGAACAACGAATTGGGCTGATTCCGAAGGGGCTGCATTTTTATATTGAGTACCTTTTAGCTGCTCAGTTGGCCATGCTGGTACTCCCGTGGGTAAGTAAGAAAAGGTAGCCGGGCGGATTGTCGATCCACATTGAACACAGAAAACGGCTGAATCCGGCAATTCAGTATTACATCGAGGGCAGTTCATAAACTCTCCAGCCTTATCTAATTATGTATCTCTCTGGCTAATTCTTCCTAATGGCAATCAAACAGTGCAAATTCACTTCGTTTCTCTGTTACAATGTTCATCACTACCAGTCCATATACACTGCGAATACTATGATAGCTACCCCTTCAGTTAAAACAAAGTACTTAATACACCTCTATAATTGAACTATAAAGAAGGTGAGGGGAAATGTCAACCTCTTGTGTTGTGTCAAAACCAGTCGTTCCCTTGCCCCACCATTTGTATTAGCGAGACAAGGATAAATGGAAAATGTGTCAATACGAAATGTTGAGTGTGTCTCTACTTATTTTACCCTAAAACTTCTGGATTCACGATATTGGGAGGACGTTGGCCATGGAAGTGGGTCACAATATTGTCGCTTGCCATAGTAGCCATGAGCGTGCGTGTTTTCAAGGAGGCACTGGCAATATGTGGCAAGATGACTACATTTTCCATCGACAACAACTCAGGTTCGACGGCAGGTTCATTCTCGAAAACATCTAGCCCGGCGCCAGCAATGGTTCCAGTTTGTAAAGCTTTGACTAAAGCCTTTTCATCTACTATCGGCCCTCGAGCTGTATTGATCAGAATTGCACTCGGCTTCATAAGACCCAATTCGCGCTCTCCAATCAGATGATGCGTTGAGGGCATGTATGGTGTATGGACGCTGATAAAATCGGCCTGTTGCAGTACATCATCCATGGGCAAATACGTCATCTGATAGGTAGCTTCATCTTCAGGAGACATACGGTACACATCGTAATACAGTACCTTCATATCAAAACCACTGGCACGTTTTGCTACGATTTTGCCGATGCGACCCGCGCCAATCAGTCCAATCGTAGAATGATGCACCTCTGCACCACAAAAAAGAAGAGGTCCCCAGCCTTTGAATTTGCCTGCGCGTAGGTATCGCTCCGCTTCGGGGATGCGGCGAGCAGTTGCCATCAAAAGAGCAAATGCCAGGTCTGCAGTGGTATCCGAGAGTACTCCAGGGGTATTACTTACAGCGATACCTAGCCGTGTTGCTGCATCAACATCAATATTGTTGTAGCCAACAGCCATATTCGCGACCATTTTTAAACGCGGTGTACCTGCAGCGCACGCTTCTAAAAAGCGGGCATCAATGTTGTCGGTAAGTAGACTGTAAATATAGTCATAGTTGGGACCACGATCTAGAAGTTCTTCATAGGGCCAGATGCTTCCCTCTTGCATGTTGGCATCGACTTCACCAATCTCCTCAAGCAATGGATAAGCAGGATCAGGTACTTTCTGAGTAACAAGAATCTTAGGACGCCCGGTCATTTTAACCTCCTTGAGATGTAGTGTTCTGATTGTACCATCTTTTCAAGAGTGCTCGCCAAAGATACAAGTGTGAAAGAGCCTGGTATTCCATGCCATACCAGGCTCTTTCACACTTGTATCTCTTGTTTATTGTTGGATAATCGTAGATTCCTTCTCTATAGTTCCTGAAGTTGGTGTTGTTGGAGCTACAAAGTGGAAACGTTTGTTGAACCTCCTGCGCAATAACATTGCAAGCGCAGGCCACCCATCCTTCCAGGGCGATAGCTTTTTTGCCCTGCGTGGAGTATAGCTAATAGGCACCTCAAGGATTTGATACCCTGCTTGCACAATACAGGCTGTAATCTCCGGTTCGATCTCAAATCGGTGTCCCTCCATTGGCAGCGCTCGAGCAAGCTGGCCCGGCATCATTTTATAGCACGTTTCCATGTCATGAATATGGCAACCATAGAGAATATTTGTCACTGTGGTTAAGAAACGGTTGCCCCAGCGAGTCGTAAACTTCTGAGGTGAGAGATCCCGGCATCCATAAATGGCCACCTTTGCATCTCCAGCTTCCTCCAATTTGCGTACCAATGCTGGAAGGTCTTGTGGGTTATATTCCATATCCGCGTCTTGCACTGTAACCATATCGCCACTGACAAGACCAAAACCAGTGCGGAGTCCTGCTCCCTTTCCCTGGTTTACATCATGGCGAACATAACGGTATGTATCGAATGGCTTTTGCTTCCGTAATTCCTGTAAAATTTCCCAGGTGCTATCTGTCGAAGCATCATCTACAACTACCACCTCAAGGTCGAGTTGTACCTCTGACAGCGATTCAAGAACTTGAGCAACTGTCTCTTCTTCGTTATATACCGGGACGACCACTGAAATACGCATGCCCTAAAAACCTCGCTTCCCTAGGAAGTTTGAATGCATAAAATTGCTAAAATAACCAACCCTATTACTTACACGAACGAATAGGATTCTAAAAAGCAACAGGTTCTTGCTTCCACATCTGAATAGTACCATCTGTCAGTCCTACTATGAGCTGTTTGTTTGCGAAGTGTAATGCGCTAATTTGCCAGGGGTGATACAATTTTTGGATAACCTTGCCTTGAGCGATAGACCAAAGATCAATTACCCCTTCGTTCACTTCGCTGTCTTCGCGTGCTACTGCTACCCATTGAGCATCTGGTGAGATAGCTAATCTCGAACTTGCCCCCATCGATCCACTATTCACTTCACTGTAGGTACCAGTAACAGTGTCATAGAAACGAATCATCTTTCCTGCATAAACAAACGCAAGTGTGCGGGTGTCTGGCGTAAAAGCATAAGGTGGAGCACAATCGGCACACAATCCAGCCAGCAACGAGGTACCTATTTGCGGTTGAGTTTTTCCAGCAAACAGTTTTCGTACAGGAGCGAAGAGGTCCCAGCGACGCATGATGACCATCTCATTTGATTCGCCTGGTATATGTGCGCATGAGAGAGTCAGTAATGTTTTTGTATCCTGAGAGAGTGTCCGCAAGCGTATTGCCCAAAACTGACGCTTTTCAATATCGTCTTCAGCACATACAAGAGGTTCGCTCAGTGCATCCGCAGGCGTACCTATGACATGCTTCACGATATCCGTACCTCTAACTCCAAGCGCCCGTGGAGCGCGAGGATCTTCTCTTAATAAAGGTAATGCTATCCAGACCTCCTGTGTATCTCCAGGGACATCTTTCAGTACCACATCAAGTGAATAATGTGCGGAAACAGCCCGTTGAGTCAGTGGATAACTCCAGAGCAGCGAGCCGCTTGAGGTGTCCCATAGATGCAGTCCTATTCTTCCCCAGCCTGCCAATAGGTTGCCCGTCGTTGAGAAGCGCAGTTCTCGCAATGACTCGATTGTGAGTGCGGCATCTGAAGCAAAACTTGTGGGTGTCTGTGTTGTATCTGCCAGCCAGAGCAAGCCTTTGCCATCGAGTGAAGCAGCGGCGATACAGAAGTCTTTCTTCGTCTCTACACTACTTAATGAAGAAATGACCCCGAGCCTGGTATGCAATACTGGTCCCGTCCGAAATGGCCCTTTCGTGCTAAAAATGCTGAGTCCCGAAAACTCGATATCATCTGCTAGAGTGAATTTTCGCACCACGGGGCGTTGGCGTGTCAGGCCACTCTTACGCAAATCAATCACTCCGCCTATGATAGTATCGTAATTCAGGCGCTTCTCAGGGTCGCTCAATACATCGTAAGCGCGGTTGATACGTTTCATATGCACAGCGCCCTCGGGGCCTGCCAGGTCGGGGTGATAGCGCCGAGCCAGTTGCCGGTAAGCTCGCTTTAATGTATCATCGTCTGCATCAAGTGGTACGCCTAAAATGGCATAGTAATTATCAGGTACATCCATAACTATCATCGTATCACATCAAAATTTACCACGAAACGATGCGTGTCTTCTGACGCTCATTCCCAAGTTTGAGTCTTTGCACTCCCCACATATACCACGTAGCGAACGTCCTATAAGGATGCCATAGTTCACCTTTTACACGCATCTCTTTTGGAGTAGGCCTGGCTTGCAGCGAATATGCCTCACGCACGCCCTCCAGAAATCCCAGGTCATCTACAGGTAAGACATCTGGTCTACCCAACGAAAAAATCAGCATCATCTCCGCTGTCCAGCGACCGATGCCTTTGACCTTCACCAACTCGCTAATGATCGCCTCATCATCAAGTTCGCTCAATCGCTCCAGGTCAAGCTCGCCGTCAGTAACTCGTTCTGTCAGATCACGTATATAACGCATTTTCTGTGGCGAAAGTCCTACGGCTCGTAATGTATCCTCTTCAAGTGACAGGAGCGCGTTCGGTGAGATCGTACCATCAGCCTCTGCGTGCAGCGCTGACCGCAACCGTCCCATAATCGCATCTGCGGCCTTCACCGATATCTGCTGTGAGATGATCGCGTCAACGAGTGTCTCGAAGAATTGTGGATTGGGGATTAACGTGCATGGTCCTACGAGCTCAATGGCCCTGGCCATTATAGGATCTATCTTGCTCAAGTAGGCTGTGGCACTGCTAATAACATCATTCCAATGTGTAGGAGCATTCATATGTAACCTTTTTATTCATAGGATAAGAAGTTGCTGAGCATTGCCATTATATAATATCTGGGCTGCAAAAATACTTCATGAGATTAAGATCATGATTTCCCTAACCGCTGAAATCCAGAGGGCAAAGTAACAATGACCTGTTAGTAGATGCTCAAATAGTAAAAATGTGATTTACCATTTAAGGTCACAGAGCGAGCGTGAGGTATTGTACAGAGGCCTCATCCTCGCTCTGCGTGTTTTGCATCCATTGAGGATGATCAGGGCAAAACATCTATAAAAAAGTGTGCTTATCCAACTTCAACGTCGACATATCTGAATTGGACGAGACCGATAATCAGTAGTGCAATCGCCACACCAATCATACCCAGGAAATTGGTCCAGTTCATACCGAGGAAAATCGGGTTGCCGTAGAGGTGGAAGATGGAGAGTGACATGAGCCAGCCAGGAAACTGGATATTTCCTTCGAGCGATTCCTGCAGGTAGGACAGGACGAGATAGGCAGTCACTATGCCCAGCACAGCGCCATAGCGCAGGCGTCCGGACAGAGCATAGACCAGGCCCATGGCAATCAACGCTGGCGGGAGCATAGCGAAGCTGGCAGCGAGCAGCCTGCTCTGGTCGACGTTCAGGTTGATGATCTGCGCCCCAATGGTGAGCGTGAGCCAGGTCAGGACAGGTGCCAGCAGAACCACCAGGAGGTTCGCGCCGAAGCGTTCTAGCAGCACCCGTTGCCGCGACTGCGGGGTGCTGAAAATCAGCTCCAGCCGCCCGTTTTCCAGGTCCGAGGGCCACTTCATTGCGAGAATCAGTGCAAGGACCACTACCACCACTGGCACGAAGGCGTAGACGAGGGTACCCAGCATCGCGGTATTCGTGTTGGTGGGGGTGTCAAACAGGTATCTGCTCAGCCAGGGAGTTTGCTGCACTGCCTGGTAAAATGCCTTTTGGAAGCCGGGGGTCGCGTACAGCAAAGCGGCGCAAAAGACCACTATGCCGATTAGCCACCAGAAAGCCCCCCACCCGTCCGCGAAAAGCGTCTGTAAGCTCACTGAGCGCGTGGAAACTTCGCGCTCGGCCCGGCTCAGGCTGCGCAGCGCCTGCTGTGAACCGCTTGCCGCCTCTCGCTGTGACTCTATTGCCGAACGCCCGATATCACGCCTGGCGAACAGGATCATACTTCCCACCAGGCAGAGCACGGCGAGACCCAGCGGGACCAACACCGCCAGCGGCTGGTTGGGGAAACCGGCAAGCAGTGGTCGGTTGAGGTTATAATAATAGACCGGCGAGAGATACTGTACCCAGGCGCCGTTCATTACCCGTCCGACCATATTCAGGAGCACGAACAGGATCAGCAGGAAGCCTGCCCAGCCTCCTGCCGCGCGGCGGCCGGTCGTCAATTGAGAGAGCAACAGCGCCACCATGCCAAAGAAGAAGGCCAGCAGGCTCAGATTCAGTCCCGCCATCAATGCCCTGACGAAATCGACGTGCCCCCCACCAAGAGCAGATTCGCCGGCCACTATCCCCACCGCGAACAATACCGCAATCACGAACAGCGCGATCGCCAGCGCCCCCATCTTCTCCAGCAGCAGGCGCGTGCGTGACTGTGACGTGGCGAGCAACACATCCATGGTGCCGCGTTCCTCTTCCCCCCGCACCATGCGGGCACCGGCCAGGATGGGCCAGATGCTGAGTAAAAGAGGCAGGGTGGTTGCCATGTAGCGAAAGGTGATATACCCCTCGGGGGTATTCATTGCGTAAGGATCGCCCAGAAAGCTGACGATGCGCGCGAAGCTGATAAAGGCTGTCACCACCGCCGGCGTGGCCGTGGCTACAACGGCGGCCATGAATACAGCCAGTCCGATGCCCCAGGCCAGCATCGGCACCCGATAATCTCTGAGCGATTTACTCAAAATGCTGCGAAACATCTTACACCTCCTATCCGGCGAGTTTGGCCGGTGACTGCTCAGGCTCGTAGAAGCGCAGGAAGACCTCCTCTAGCGAAGGTTCACGCGTATCAATATTCGTTGCGTGATGCTCCCCGGCGATTCGAATGACCTCCGTCAATTCGCCCTGGACGTTCAGTTGGAGCGTGCGTTCATCCGCTCCTTGAGCCACACCAGTCACACCGGCAACATTTTTGAACCATTCCACAGAGGCAGGATCAGCGAAGCTGATCTGTACATTGTGCTGGTGGAGATCTTTGAGCGCCGAGACATGATCGATCTTGACCAGCCCCCCTTCGCGGATGATCGCAACGCGGTCGCAGGTCTGCTCTATTTCTGGGAGAATGTGCGAGGAGAGGAAGACCGTGCGTCCCCCGGCGCGAACTTCGGCTATCATTTTAGAGAATTCCTGCTGGTTGAGTGGGTCCAGCCCGCTAGTTGGTTCGTCCAGGATGAATACGCGTGGCTTATGCATGAAGGCCTGCACCAGCCCTAGCTTTTGTTTATTGCCATGCGAATATTCGCGGAACCGTTTGCTGGGATCGAATCCTAGTCGTTCTACCAGGCTAAGCACGTAGGTCTGGTCTACGCCACCGCGCAGGTGGCCCAGGTATTCGATAATCTGCGCCCCGCGCAGGCCAGGATCGAAGGTGAATTCGCCGGGCAGGTAGCCGACCAGCTTCTTGACTTCGGTGGACTGCGCCCAGCAATCCAGGCCGCCGATTTTGGCGCTGCCACTGTTTGCGCGCAGCAGACCCATCAATGTACGCATGGTGGTGGTTTTGCCAGCGCCATTGGGTCCTAGGAAGCCAAAGACCTCGCCCTCCTGGATATCGAAGGTCACATCGAGAATGCCCCGGCTCCTGCCGTAGCTTTTGGTGAGTTGATCGGTCTGAATGATTGCTGACATGCGTTTTTCCCTTTTGCTAGATCTGACTGGCGTGAAATTGCATTACGACTTCATTTCAACTTCGCTCTCATCTGGTGAGGCAAACCACTCCTGAAGCGTTTGATCGTCAACGATGGTCAAAGAACCTGCAGGCACTTCCAGTACGCGCTCAAACGCCTCGGTATAGGCGGCGACGGTGCGCTCTACGCGCTGCATATCGTCGCGCTTCGGATCAAACGAGAGAAGCAGCGCGCCAATCGTTTCTCCAGCGTCCTGCGCCAGAGACGCAATCACTTCGCCTACCTGATCGGGGTAGGTGGTCGTCATGACGCCTTCCTGGATACCCTGGCAGATAATCTCGGAGAGGAGAGGCGCAATCTCCCGGATTCCGATTGCGCGTAGCTTCTGGCGCACAACAGCGTTGTCGTCGGTAAACCAGACGCGCAATAGGGCGAGAAAAAAGGCTTTCTGTCCGATCTTCCACCGGTTAGCTGTGGCTAAGTAGCGCTGGAATTTGTCGAGGGCAGGCAGCGCCGGGTCATGCACAATGGGCACGAGGAGCTGCAGCGCCTCTTCTCCCATGCGTTCGACCAGTGCTTCAAGCACCGCCTGCTTCGAGTCGAAGTAGTGATAGAACGCACCTTTGGAAATCTGGAGGTCGTCTAGCATGTCCTGGATTGTCATCTGCTCGTAGCCTTTTGTATAGATGAGTCGTTGGGCTGCTTCAAGAATGGCATTGCGTTTCACCGCGTATTCTTCTTCTTTGACGATGCGTGCCATAATCGCTCCTCTTTTTAAACCGACGGTCGGTTTATTTCTACTAAGAAATACACCAGAGATGGTGTTTTGCTGTCAACGGGAAACAGGGTCAGTTAACAATCCAGAAAACAAGTGTGATGCTATTGTGATAGTATCTGCCTCTGACTTACACTGCTGGGAAATCTCGCTTGTTGAACACAACCAATCCAGCAATGCCCAGTATCAGGCCTGCAACCACCAGCACCCAGGGATACCACAAAGTCAGGTGGTGGTTGATCAGCGGGTCAATGGCCGGGGCGTAGTAGAACGGGCTGATCTTGAGCACCCATTGGAACTGGTTGGAGAGGCCGCCAAAGGTGTTAATCAGATAGCCCAGCACAACGATGCCCACCGCTGTTCCCCCGGCTGCCCGGCTGGCATTGATGAAGGAGCCGCAGAACATGCCTAGACCCGCCGCGAAGAAGAGGAAGGCCCATTGAACGAGCAGGGTGAGCCACATCCACGGCCAGTCGACCCCGGAATTGCTGACGATAAACGTGTCAATCCAGACCCCTAAGGCAAGCACCAGGCTGATGATTACCGTGCCAATCAGTACGGCAAACCAGCTTTCCAGGTAGTAACGCGTGCGGCTGATCGGGCGAGAGAGCGCCAGGTCGAGCGTGCCATCCTCGATGGTAACAGGTAGAACCGCGCCTCCTATCCAGGCTACGAAGCCACCAAAGAGCAGGCCATAGATGGAACTGAAAACCTCAACGGCCAGGAGTGCTGAGAAATTAAAGAAGTTGGTAATGTGCCCGCCGAGCATGGCCGCGAAGACACCTGAGTTTATAATTGCCTGAAAGTTGGCCTGGGCCATCGCCGGGTAGATCGGAGCCAGAATGAGTAGGATCAAAAGTCCATAAAAACAGGCTATGCCGAGTGGCGTTCTGCTGTTAGTGATCGCCCGCGTGGTTACGCTCAGACCATGCGATAGCTTCTTCGGTACAGGAATATTCTTTGATATCGTCGTTGTAGCCATCATTGTATCTCCTCTTAATACTACTCACTGTTTCGTCATAGTTGCCTTTTCCGGCTCTTCGTAGAACTTCAAGAACACTTCTTCAAGTGGCGCCTCTTCAGCTTGCATCCTTAAGACCTCGTGACGACTGAAAGACTTGATCAGGGGATCCATACTACCGCCTACATCCAGGTGGTAAGCCCGATTGTTCTTCGTGACATCTATCACACCTGGGATAGCGGCCAGTTCTTCTTTCGTTACTGTATCTCCGAACTCGACTATCACACGTTGTCCCGCCTTCTCCCGCAGTTTATCAACTTCTTCGATGGTCACAAGTTCGCCACTACGAATGACCGCGACACGCTGGCACACCTTCTCCACATCGCTCATGATATGAGAACTCATAAAAATGGTCTTTCCCCGTGCCTGCTCTTCTAGCAGCAATTCGTGGAATGTCTTTTGCAACAATGGATCCAGACCCGATGTCGGCTCGTCCAGGATCAGCACCTCTGGATCGCACATAAAAGCCAGTACAATACCAATCTTCTGCCGCATGCCTTTCGAGTAGCCTTTCATAGGACGCTTCACTTCGACATCAAAGCGAGCTATCAGGTCGTTCAGTAGCACTGGTTCAAGTCCTTGCAGGCGCGAGAAGTAGTCGATTACCTGTTTGCCTGTCATTGTTCCAGGCAAGCGCACCTCACCTGGCAGGTAACCAATATGCTTGTGCAGTGCCAGTTTGTCTCGTTGTGCGTCAATACCCAACACGCGAATTGTACCTGCCGAGGGCCTTATGACATCTAACATGCAGCGTATGGTTGTGGTCTTTCCAGCGCCATTGGGCCCCAGGAATCCAAAGATTTCACCGCGCTGCACACTCATCGAAATGCCGCGTACCGCCTGAATTTTGCCATACGACTTTTCAAGTTTATCAATCACGATTACTTGCTCTTGAGTGGTCATGATTCCAACTCCTTCTGCATGTCTTTTATTGCATCTACTTCCTGATCAAGATACATATTAAGAGCTTTCGATACTTCATGTATGGATGCTGCATCTTTTATAGTCGCAGAATCGGTATTACGCGGTTCAAGCGCTCGTTGCACAGTATCAGCCAGTAATTCAACCATCTCTTCATCAGAAACTTTGAACTCTTCTGGCATCCACTGTTCAGCCAGCAAAAATCCTATCCAGACTGCGCTAAATATATATGTCTGTTCCCGTATGTCAATATCGGTGCTTACCAAACCATGGTTACGCAGGAAGGTAAGAAAATTCTTGTAATTTTCTATGCGTTGTGGATACGTTGCGCTACTATACTCTTTGCTTGCAATTTCTCCCAACATCTCGGTATCATTCAGGAACAATGCTTTAATGAGGGCATTATGTAATAGGGCAAGTGTAGAATGTTTCACAAAGCCTCGTAGTGTTGAACCTTCAGGATCATTTGCAATACGTTGCTTCAAATCCTCGGCAAACTTGAAATCTTCGCGTATGAGCAGAGCCATGAACAGGTCTTCTCTTGTTTTCCAGTGCAGGTAGATTGTGCCTTTGGCTACTCGTGACTGCTTTGCAATGTCATCTATCGTTGTTTTCTTATAACCCCAACGCAGAATCAATTCAGCGGCAGCATCTAAAATGCGATCTGCGCGTTCTTGCCGCCACGAACGATCCTTTTCGGTAGAGTCAGCTGTGCTACGTTTACTTGCCAAATTCGCCTTCCTTTTTATTGATATGACTTCATGACCAGTTAAGCTGAATAAGTCACATAATATCTGGTCATAATTATAGCTTGAAGCTCTAAAAAAATCAAGGGATTCTTGTTTAAAAAAATACTACTTGATTATTGTAGAGATGGGGAATATACTCAAGAAGTGCTTTCTCAGGAATAGCCTGAGTTACTACACTTTGAACTCATTACTAGTGTTCAGCATTTCGTTCGAAAAGGAGTAGTTGTCATGCTTCATACCGTATTATGGGGAATTGTCATCCTGGTTCTCCTCGTCTGGCTCTTTGGATTGTTTTTCCGTCTCGCGGGAGGAATAATTCGTGTTTTGATTGCAATAGCTGCTATTATTATTATAATCAATGTCCTCTCATATATACTTCACTGGTTTTAGGCATAGTGACTCAGCAAGCGTTTCTTTGAGAGAATGTAATGGAACATGCTGATATAATAGTCATGGCAACCTTGAGTAATCTTTAGTATCATCATATACTTATTGATGGAGTAAACTTGAAAAAGACAAAATAGTAGACTTTTCTCGGCGCTTGTGACCATGCCGGAACTATCTCATGAAGACCCAGACAGACGCTAGATTAACGCTCTCGTATCTTAGAAAACTAGAACGAGAGAATTATCTAGCCATGGCAGCAGTTGTATTCTTAAGTGCTGCTGGCTTTTGTGGGTTGCTCTACCATGTTGGTGGGAGTAGCTACCCCGACTTCGTCTCTAATATCATGTATCCCTTGACTTCGTTCGTAGGGGCTTCGATGGCTTTTATTACCGCCTCATGTATCCACTGGTTTTTTGTGGCCTGTTCCTGATGCCCACTACATTGAAGTTTCGCAAAGGTATTGCTCTCGATGCATTAATTACAACACTTTGTATATTAGGCGTAAGCTGGTTTTTCTTCATTGACAAAGTATTCAGGGTACAGGTAGAGTCAAATGTCACACAATCACAACTCTTTGTATCGGTAGCATATCCTGTCTGGGATATGCTTCTCATTCTTGCTATTGTGCTGCTCTTTTTTAGACGGCCTGATCGTATCTTGTACCCATCACTGCTTCTTTTAGGTGCAGGCATCTTCGGGAATATTTGGGCGGATACAGGTTATGCGTTTACCTCAGCCATTGGTGCATACGATATCATTATCTTCTTGATCGACCCTATGTGGTATCTGGGCTTCTTGTTAATGGGTCTTTCAGGATTGTATCAATACACAGCACTTGTTAAGCATGCCTATAATGAGCAAGAATTTCCTACACAGACAGCAAAGCAAGTAGCAATCAGAAAACCAGCTCAAAGTGAAGTAGGTAGTCGCCGATGGCGATTTACCCAGGGCACTCTGATTTATCTTCCTCTTGTAATCTTGCTGGCTCTTACGATCTATGACTCCGTTCGAGCTTTACGGATGAATCAACCGGGTTCACTCTTCCTGATAGTGCTGACTGCTATTGTTGGTGTGCTTGTCGCTATCCGCTCCTGGTTGGCGATAAGAGGGAACAATAGACTGCTTGAGGCTCTATCTATAGCATATGCTGAACAAGAAAAGATAGCTATTGAACGCACGCAACTTTATGACGAATTGCGAGGCACTCATGAACGCCTGCAGGAGTTGGACAAACTCAAAGACCAGTTCATGATAACAGCCTCTCACGAATTACGTACACCTCTGACAGCGGTTCAAGGCTATCTCGAAATACTTGTTCAATTTGGTAATTCTGTGTCAGGTGAACAACAACAGGAATTTCTACTCAAGGCCCAACATGCCTGTGAGGAACTGGTGTTGTTGCTCAACAACGTGATGGATGCCAGTCGTTTGGAGATTGATGCGGGCATACGCCCTGCTCAATTGGGGTGTATGCATATACTTGAAGAGGTACAAAATGTTCTAACTCTCATTGAGCCGCAGTTGACGCATGAGCATCGGAATGTGGGGTTAGCATTCCAGCTTCACTTAAAGTTCGAGCTGATCCAGTACGCTTCAGGCAGGTTTTGCTGAATCTAAGCGTCAATGCCTTAAAATATTCGCCACCTACAACACCTATTGCTTTCTCGGCACGGGTTGTTAATTTTCCTGTGCCGGGCGTCATTGTGAGTGTTATTGATCGAGGCAATGGTATTGCAGAGCAAGATCAAGATCGTCTCTTCCAACGTTTTGTGCGGCTGGATCATGATCTCAACAGTTCTGTACGCGGCTCAGGGCTGGGTTTATATATATCCCATCGTCTTGTTGAAGCTATGGATGGGAAAATCTGGGTCGAGAGCAAAGGCATTCCAGGCGAAGGTTCGCAGTTCAATGTCCAACTCCCAATCGCTGTATAATAAGTTACCTTGAGTCGAAATTGCTCTGCTTTAATCCACGCAATGGAAAACATTGGAAAATAGAAGACATTCTATGTTACGCTTGCGTAAACAATTACAATAGGATTACACAATATCCAGCTCCATACCTCTTACGATGCATGGGTAAAAGGTTTCTTTTAAGAAGTGTGTGACTTGGGCAATGTGCGCCTGAGAATGATATTGAGGTCGTGCTAAACCTCTATGTTAGCACGACCTCGTTCTTTACCAGTTTTGCTTCGCTTATAGTAGTTTTCAAGAGTTCCTTAGGAGGTGAGCAGTGGTAACAGAAAACCATGAACCGCTATCCAAAGAGGTCATACGACAACGAGTCTGGAATGACCTCAGGCATGTAGCCCGTCCAGATTCCCGCTTTCATTGGAACTTCGCTGAGTTCATCGCCGATTACGAAGGATCAGATGTCTGCGCGCAACGAATTCGAGCTTTACCTGCCTGGCAGGCTAGCAACTTGATGTTTATCACACCGGATAATAATCTGGAAGAAGTACGTCGCATTGCTATGGAAGATGGCAAGCGATTCGTGATGTCCACCTACGGGATCGCACGCAGTTTTCTCTACATCGATCCATCGCTCATTCCTGCTGAGAGGCATGGTTGGGCCTCAACGCTAGATGGGATGGACCGATTCGGTAAGCCCATGGGTCTTATCGACCTGACTGCGCTGGGCAGATTTGATTTGCTTGTGACTGGAGCGGCTGCCATCAGTACAAATGGTATTCGTTTTGGCAAAGGTCATGGTTATTTCGATCTGGAGTGGGCTATGTTCTCAGAAGCGCAATGCCTGACCGAAAACCCACTCGTTGTATGTGCCGTACATGACTGCCAGGTTGTTGATCTTGATCTTGTCGGATCCGAATTCGACACACATGTTGATCTTATAGTCACACCAACTCGAAACATTGTAATACCGGCTGAACATGGACATCAGCCGGGACAAGTTGTCTGGGAGCATCTGGAACCAGGAATGGTAGGGCGTATTCCTCCACTCCAAGAATTACAGCAGCTACAGAAGGAGCAAAACGGATGAGCACACCTCATGATACGCAAGTCGGTGTCGTTGAACAGCGTGGTATTGCTTTGGTACCCGCGAGCGAACGTCATGGACGTCCCCGTGATTTATTTTTTATGTGGCTGGGTACGAATACGAATGTATTCTATATTATCAATGGGGCGATCGTTATTTCTCTCGGACTCAATTTTCTACAGAGTGTCGTGGTGATACTTGTCGGGAACCTCGCCTTTTTTCTACTCGGTCTCACCAGCCTTCAAGGTCCGCGTACTGGCACAGCAACCTTTGCTATCAATCGTGCCGCATTTGGACCAAATGGAGGTCGAGTGTTAGCTTTCTTTAACTGGCTCACACTGGTCGGATTCGAAGGTTCAGGGTTAGCGCTGGCAGTCATTGCCCTTCTCACGCTCATTCATACGTTCGGTTGGTCGATTGCCGATGCAGCCTGGTTCAAGGTCGTTGTGATACTGCTTGTGGCGTCGTTGCAAGCATTTGTTCCGATACTGGGACATGCAACAATCATGATTGTACAAAAGTACCTGGCCTATGTGTTCGTCATCTTCTTCGTGCTCGTAGCTATCTTCATAGCAGGCAAAGCACAACTGACCGGAGGTACTGCAGGGACATTCTCTACCATTACCGTGGGTATTGCGCTAATGGTATCTGCAGGAGGCCTCTCGTGGGCCAATACAGGGAGTGATTACTCACGGTATCTTCCCGAAAATGCAAAGCCCTGGGCTATCTTCTGGTATGCATCTCTTGGTGGAATGATCCCGGCGGTGCTCCTTGAGATATTGGGTGCTGCGGTGGCTGCACAATTGCCCAGCGCATCTGATCCAATTTCTGGCTTGCCATCGGCTCTTCCCGCCTGGTTCCTGGCACCGTATTTACTGGTGCTTTTCTTCAATCTGCTAGCTGTGAACGGTATCGACCTGTATTCATCCGGTCTAACGTTGCAGATAATGGGGATATCGATCAGGCGCTGGCAAGCGACACTGATAGATATGGCGATTTGTATGGTTCTGGCTGCTATTGCCATCTTTAACTCCGATTTCAACACATTGTATGGTCAGTTTCTATCCTTGCTAATCATATTCCTTGCGCCCTGGTGTGGCATTTACCTTACAGATGCCTGGATGCGTCGTGACACATATAATGCTGCTGGATTGCTCGCCCGCGTAGGTGGGCCTTACTGGTACCGGGGAGGAGTAAACCCGGCAGGCATCATAGCAATGATTGGTGGCATGATAGCCTCTGCGCTCTGGCTCAACTCTCCACTATTGCAAGGTCCATTATCACATCTCTTTAATGGTTCTGACATGAGCGTCTTCACTGGCTTTATTGTCGGGGGTATCCTTTACTGGATTCTTGCACGTGTTCTCGTACCGGAGTCGTTCTCAGCCGCTCAAGTGGAATAAGGCGTTTCTGGCTTGCCATCGTTACATTTATGCATCCTGTACCAATGTCCAATCAAATTCTGGACTATAGAACGATGAATTCAACATGCCTGTGATGTAAACTCTGAGCAGTCACTTTTACTTTCAACGCAACTGGAGTTGCTACATGAAGTTAGAAACGTGCAGGCTTGGCCAGAGTGAACTTGAAATAACCAGGATCGGTATCGGCACTGCCCCTATTGGATCGACGTCAGAGTGGCGTATCTACTGGGGCTTTCAAGATGAAAGCGAAGCAATACGCACGATTGAAGTAGCTCTTGATCTTGGAGTGAACTGGATCGATACCGCTCCTTTTTATGGCTGGGGAAATGCTGAACGGATTGTGGGCAAAGCATTGCAGGGCAAGCGCGACAAAGTCTACATTTTCACCAAATGTGGCACGCTGCAAGATGAGCAGGGTGGTGAGAGAGAAGATCTCTCACCTGCCAGCATCCGTCGCGAAGTTGAAACCAGTCTGCGTAATTTGAAGACCGACTATATTGACCTTTACCAATTCCATGATCCAGATCCAAATACGCCAATCGAGGAATCCTGGGCTGCAATGCAAAGTCTCATCAAAGAGGGCAAGGTGCGCTATGGCGGTTTATCCAACCATACTATTGAGTTAATGGAACGGGCTATATCAGTAGCGCCGATAACATCGAATCAGCACCAGTATAATCTACTCAATCGCGAAATCGAGCATGACATCTTGCCTTTCTCCCGTCAGCATACAATTGGCGTGCTTTGCTGGTCACCTCTTGCCAGCGGCTTTTTAGCTGATGGTTTCGATCTGGAGAACCTTGATCCAGGTGATTTTCGCAGAGAGCGTCCCTATGCTCAGGAACCTACCTTTTCCAGGCTCAAAGAACTACGGGCGACGCTCCACAAGATCGCACTGGACCACAACAAAAGCATGGCCCAACTCGCGATTGCTTGGGTTCTTAGACAGCCGTCAGTAACTGGAGCCATCAACGGCATCCGTAGTCCCCAGGAAGCTATGGCAATGCCTGGATGCCTTGATTGGAAACTCACAGATCAGGAGCTGCAAAACATCGAGGCAGCGCTCGATCTGTTTAGCGAATGAGAACTTTGAAGTGAAGCATATAAGGTGTTCGTAGCGAGTAATCTATAGCCTTGGTATATCTGCCTTAGTACACGGACCATCAGCAGGTATAACAAGGCTATTTTGTGTTTCGTTACTAACTCGGATTAGCCGCCCGTTGTTGTGCTGGCGTTTCCAATACTGACGACTGTATTTGCTGGATACGCTACTTTGACTTTGACCTGCATATTGACTCCGATAGCCTGTGCGTTCCCACTGAAATCGCTGAGATCCGCCTTCGCCGGAATAGTGAAGGTGTAGCTTTTGACGCCAGCAGTGAAATGTAGAACGCGATCAGCGCCAACCGCGCTTGTCGTGATACCTGTATAAGCAATGTTGTTCAGATCTGCATCAGAAGTCTGACCAGGTTTCAAGATCGTTGCGGTAAGGCTCGCATCAGGGTTAATTGTTGAGTCCATATCAACCAGAGCCCCAACAGTTGGTAGACTCCCACCAAAGGCAGAGCGATCAGTTTGGGCAGTGATCGTCATTGTGTAGGTCTGCCCATTTGGCGCGCTCATAACAAGACTACTGCTTGTAATACTCTTTACAGGGCCGATAAATGAAATGCCACCTGCTTTAAACGCGACCGATTGTACGGTCGGGGAAGATGATGGAGTGGTTGGTTGTTGTACTGGTGTCGTAGATGTTGTCTGGGTGTTCGTAGTGGTATTGGTTGTTGACTGCCCTGTGCTGGTTCCGACGCCAGCACAAGCTGAAACGAACAACATGATCGCAAGAGCTGCAGCACCTACGAGTATACCCTGGAAGCGGGTGAATGAAATTTTTTGCATCGTTCTCTCCGTACGTTTCAAATTGATTGTAAGCTCAAAATCCTCTCAAGATACAATATGAATTGTCCTATCATCCTGTCGACCATATCTGTATACGATGGTACACCTGAATTTTTGCGTAGTCTATGCACTAAGGCATAGTGAGAATGTGAACGCCTTCACATTCATTATAGAGCTGCTTGATATGTGAGTTTTGATATACCGACGAGATATGATATGGTAAACAACATACCGCGAAGAGGATAAGAACAAGCTCTGGCTGATCAAAACCGTTGACGTACGCTGCACGTGTGACGACTCCAACGCTATTCCTGCATCCCGAAGGTGATTTACGCTGCCCTATAGAGCAATCAGAACAGTTTTATATAACGCTGAAGATGATGGTCAAAGTTCCGGTTGAGTTCGTGCGCGCTCCTGCAGCCTGGCACGGCGGAATTGCAAAGCCGAGCCAATGGTTTGCATACTGGGAAAAAGCCCTGGAGTGGTTCCGCAAGTACGTGGAGATACGCCCTGAAGAGTACGTGTAACAGGTAGTCTAATAATATTTTGACGGCAATTTATCTCTAGTGTACAATTGGCGTTGCGACAAGACTACAGGAGCACTGAAGTTGTCCAACCCAAATCGAAATGAAGCAACAACTAGAAAAGAACTCATTGATCCTTTATGACTAATGGCAATGATATTTATTTTCTCGATGCAGGCAATGCTAATAAACGCCTTGTCTCGGGTTTCTTCTCACCCAGTGACCTTGAGAATTTGCTTTTCATCCGCCAATACAAGCTCCCCCTTTCCCAGGCAACCATCAACACCGCGAAGCCGAGCGCAGGCTGAGCATATTTTTAAAAGTTGCTGCATCAGGCGTTTGAGGGAGATGTTGGCTTGGGAGTTGGAATAGGTCAGGGTGAAGTTGTGAAAGATGAAGTGGAGCCTTTGGTTGGTGGTAGTGAGCTTACGGGATCTTATGTACAGCTTCAGATGAAGTATTGAAAAATACGTTACGTTGGCTTCAGCCAGTCTCACATTGTATGTTGACATTAGCGACCGAAAGATGAGACGTTTCTGGTCCTCTGGCAGGTTCGCTAAGGCCGACTCATCATTGATCTCCTGACGACGAGTCTGCACTGCAAAATATGCTTGACCCAAGGCGACAATCGGTTTAGAGGGATCAGCATTTTCTACCAGGAGATAACAGGCGTAGCGCGTGAGGTGAACATCTTGAACTTTACGTCGCGCTCCTTTACCTACCTCGATCATACCGCCCACATGGACGAAATGATCTGCAACGGCTTGGTCACTGTTCTTGCAGGCTTCCTCAGCTTTTTCGATAGCGTTCTTAAACTTGCGGTATTCTCCATAACCAAGTAATTTGCCTAATTCGCGAGCACTCCAGTATTCCTTGCCATCTTCATCCTCGTGGCGGATCCCATCAAATGGGGAGGTATGCGGTATCTGACTCATGCTATATTCCCCTCAAGAAGTGTTATCCTTGATTGTGCATTGACGTTTATGAAGCAAATATCAAGAACTCGAACAAATATACTATTTAAGTTTACTAACTGTCAACGAATCACCTATATGGTACAATACCCCCATCAACACGACTAAAAGGAAAAACAGAAAAAAGTAATAAATCGTACCCCTTACCGGAGGAATCATGTCCGATACGACAAATCCGACATCCCAATATAAACATACCAATCGGCTCATCAACGAGACTAGCCCGTACCTCCTGCAACATGCCCATAACCCTGTTGATTGGTACCCCTGGGGTGAAGAAGCCCTGCAGAAGGCACAGCAGGAGGACAAACCAATCCTGCTCAGTGTAGGCTACTCTGCTTGTCACTGGTGCCATGTCATGGAGCGCGAATCCTTCGAGAACGAAGATATCGCTGGCTTGATGAATCAGCATTTTGTCTCAATTAAAGTAGATCGTGAAGAGCGGCCCGATATTGATAACATCTATATGCAGGCAGTGCAAGCCCTTACGCAACAGGGTGGCTGGCCTATGACCGTTTTCCTTACTCCCGATGGTCGCCCTTTCTATGGAGGTACGTATTTCCCGCCCAACGATCGCCAGTATGGACAAGAGACCATGCCTGGCTTCCCTCGTATCTTGCTCACTATGGCAGATTATTACCATAACCATCATGAAGAAATAGAAGCGCAGGCCAATGAGCTGGCCGATTATCTCAAAAAGCGCAGCAGTACTCCTCTACAAAGTAAAGGGGGCATGTTTCCTTCTGGCACCATTCCGCTTGAGATTCTTAGTACGGCCAGCCGCGAACTCGCTTCCGAATTCGATGCAGTGCATGGTGGCCTCGGGCATGCGCCTAAGTTTCCTAATAGCATGTCCCTGGAATTTCTCTTACGTACTCATCTGCATCGCCTGCATGGTGAGATTGGTTCAAAGGCTACACCGCCAGAACTGGAAATTGTCGAGCTGTCCCTTCAACATATGGCCAATGGCGGTATCTACGACCAGTTGGGCGGAGGCTTTCATCGTTACTCAGTAGATGCTGAGTGGCTCGTACCGCATTTCGAGAAAATGCTCTACGACAACGCTCTGCTCAGTCGCCTCTATCTGCATACCTATCTCGTCACGGGTAATCCCTTTTATGAATGGATTGTTGAAGAAACACTTGATTATGTTGTGCGTGAGATGGTCTCACCTGAAGGTGGCTTTTATTCCACTCAGGATGCAGACAGCGAGGGAGAAGAAGGGAAATTTTTTACCTGGACAGCGGAGGAGATTGAAGCCGCACTACTACCCGAGGATGCTCGGCTCTTTATGCTCTACTACGATGTGACAGGAGCTGGGAATTTCGAAGGAAAGAATATTCTTCACGTGGAACGGGATGTTGAGTCAGTAGCGGACGAAGCGCAGGTTAACATAGAAACACTTCAAGAATCACTAAAGCGCAGTCGGAAAATGCTCTTTCAATTGCGTGAAAAGCGAGTGAAACCTGGACGTGATGAGAAAATACTCACTTCATGGAATGGACTGATGTTACGCAGTTTCGCGGAAGCTGCCCGTTATCTTGACCGCCCCGACTACCTTCATGTTGCCATCAATAATGCTGAGTTTTTGCTACGCGAGCTAAACCGAGATGGAAGACTACTACGTACCTATAAAGATGGTCGCGCGCGACTTAATGGCTACCTGGAAGATTACACATTCCTGGCCGATGGCTTGCTGGCTCTATATGAAGCCAGTTTTGATCCACGCTGGTTTACAGAGGCTAAACGTCTGATGGATGATGCAATCATTTTGTTTGCAGATAAGCAAAATGGCGGCTTCTTCGACACAGGCAGTGATCATGAAGCCCTCATCAGTCGCCCCAAAGATATCATGGATAACGCCACTCCTGCTGGCAACAGCGTAGCCGTCGATGTCTTACTGCGCCTCTCAGCTTTCACAGGTGAGGAAGCGTTTCGTCGCTATGCTGATGACTATCTTCGCCCCATTGCTGATATCATGGTGCAACATCCGCAGGCCTTTGGCCACATACTCGGCGCACTTGACTTCGCTATCTCTCAAAGCAGAGAAATTGCTCTCATCGGAGATCCCCGGCAGCCTGACACTCGAGCATTACTTGAAGTTGTTAACACTCGCTACTTGCCAAATAGTATTCTAGCGTGCGCATCTCTTGAAGACGCTCTATCCATGCAATCAATACCCTTGCTGGCAGATCGGCCCATGAAAGACCATAAAGCCACTGCCTACGTCTGCCAAAACTTCGCCTGCCAGGCTCCCGTCAACACCCCAGAAGAACTCGACCGACTACTCTCTTGATTGAGCATTCACATTT